>Ga0224559_1000404_pt1 | contig 29292 bp, 21 predicted proteins | sample 714S33034metaG_FD_180676 | JGI IMG/M metagenome (GOLD analysis project Ga0224559, IMG submission 180676) | Peat soil microbial communities from Stordalen Mire, Sweden - 717 S3 30-34 | ecosystem: Environmental > Terrestrial > Soil > Wetlands > Peat | place: Sweden: Norrbotten County, Stordalen... | reverse complement strand
TGCTCGGTGCTGAAGCGCCGCTCGAGCTCCTGAAGCGTCCGTGGATAATCCTCTTCCATGACCTCGAACACTACAGGTTGGGCCTACCTGAGTCAAATGGATACCCAGTACTGACGGTTTGGCGACTGACGGTTTGGCGACGATGCGGGCAGTACTCTGGCCGTCGCGTCACTACGGAAGACCGTGACGTCTCTCCTTATCCGAGATCGCAAAGAAAGAGAACAGCGAATGTGAACATGCTTCAATTCTTGAATCTCTTCGGGATTCCGGTTGTGTGCCCGCCCAACCGTCCCCATCCCTAGAATCGGATTGGGGTATGGATAGCGGTCAACCCCACCCGAAACCCAGGATCCCCCCAGATGGCTCAACGAGTGCCTCGGCGGATTTGACACGAATGGACAACAAAGGCGTCAGGAGGTTTCCTGAAGCGCTGCCGTCATCCCACAGGGACTGTCCGAAAACGGACACTCGGTTCGCAGACGGACAGGAACTGGATGGATGCGAAAGACCAGCCTTGCGGCTATTCTGATGCGGGCCAGAGACTTACATCCAAAAGTGCTTTGGAACATAGCGTGCAAGCGGAGAGGATAATACTCTCATTCCCCGAGAGCAAAGTTCCTATTGGAGGCGGTCATGGCCGGTCTGCTCCAGGATGTTCGCTTTGCCTTGCGGCAACTCCGCAAGAATCCCAGATTCACGTTTGCCGCGACGGCGATGCTGGCGGTCGCAATGTGCGCGAACAGCACCGTCCTCAGTTGGATTGACGGCACGATGCTGCATCCGATTCCGGGAGCACACGATCCCGGCGACCTAGTTACCGTGATGCGCGGGCAGTGGAACAGTTCGCCATCTCCGCCGCTGTCCTATCCCGATTATCGCGACCTTCGGGATCAGAATCACACCCTCAGCGGAGTCCTCGCGTACAACCATGACTGGATCACGCTGACGGGCGGCGCACAGCCAGAGCGAATTTATATAGCAAATGTCTCGTCCAACTATTTCTCCGTGCTGGGCATTCAGCCCCTTCTCGGCCGATTCTTTCTGCCGGAAGAGGAGACACGCCCGGACGCAGTCCCCTATGTGATCCTGAGCTACTCGTTATGGAAGACACGCTTTGCGGCAGACCCGGCGATCGTCGGCAAGTCCATTGAGATTGCCCGGCACCCTGTGACGGTCATCGGTGTGGCCCCGGAGGGGGTCATTGGAGCCATGCCGGGGATTCGAGAGGATGCATGGCTGACCCTCAACCCCATCGGTTCGAATAATTGGCGAATGACGCACCGCACCGCGGCCTTCCTGAACGTAGTGGGAAGACTGCGCCCCGGAGTGAACCGTGCAATGGCCACGCAGGACCTGGCGACGATCATGCGGCGCATCGTGGCCACGTATCCCGACGACCATCTCGGGGTGAACACCATCACGCTTGATCCGATGTGGCGCTCGCCGTTTGGCGCCAACCTTTACATGGCTTCGACGCTGCCCATTTTGCTTGCCATTGCCGGTGTGGTGCTGTTGCTGACGTGCGCCAACATCGCCACGCTGACGCTGGTGCGGTTTGTCTCGCGGCGCCGCGAGATGGCTATCCGGCAGTCCCTTGGTGCGAATCGTCTCCAATTGATGCGGCAGATGCTGCTCGAGGGGGTCATTCTTTCGCTCTGCGCCGGAGCGTTAGCGTTCCTGCTCACCGCGTGGACCGCGAAGACGTTCGCGTGGTTCATTCCTCCCAGTTCGAATCCCATCGAACTGAACGGAACCGTGGACAACAACGTGGTGCTCTGCATCGTGGCGTTGGCAATGTTGGTCGGCGTGCCGTGCGGGGTGTTCCCAGCGTGGCGGTCTTCCCAGGTGCCTGCGGTTGAGGTGCTCAAGGAAGAATCGGCCAGCGTTTCCGGCGGCTCACGCAACCGGCATCTGCTTAGTGCCCTTGTGGTGGCGCAGATTGCGCTTTCGCTGGCGCTGCTGGTGAGTTCCGGGCTGTTTCTGCAAACCCTGAGGAATCTATCAGCCGAGAATCCCGGGTTCGAGCAGGACCACATTCTGACCGCGTCGGTGGGCCTGAGCATAGCCGGCTACAGCAATGACGAGGCGGCTGTGATTCGTCACAGGATTTTCGATCGCGTGTCTGCATTGCCAGGCGTGACGGTTTCATCGCTCACAGACTGGGTTCCGATGAGCTTCACGCACAAAACGAGCGACGCTTACCCGGATGGGTATGTGCCCCGGCCGCACGAATCGCTCGAGGTGCGCAGGGCGGCGGTGACGCCGCGGTATTTCGAGACCCTTGGCATTCCCATGATCGAGGGACGCGAATTCACCGAAAATGACGGCGAAAAAGCACCGCGCGTGGTGATCGTGGACGAGACGGCCGCACACCGCTACTGGCCGGGGCAGGATCCGCTGGGGAAGAAGCTGATGATATGGGGTCACCCATTTATCGTCGTGGGCGAGGTGAAGAATTCAAAGCATCAGTTCATGAATGAGCGGCCGGAGCCCATGGTCTACATGTGCTATCTCCAGGAATCGGACAACGAGACGATCGTACAGGTGAAAACGAGAGGCAACCCGGCGGATATGGCTCCAGCGGTTGAGCGGATGATCCACGAAATCGACGGACGGCTGCCGGTATTCGATGTACGCTCGCTGCGGGAGACAACCCAGACGGCGAGGATCTTCGCGGTCATGCAGAGCACATTCGCCGGGATGTTCGCGGTGATTGCGTTGATTCTGGCCGCTACCGGCATCTACGGTGTAGTGGCGTATCGCACAAGGCTACGGACGCATGAGATTGGAGTGCGCATGGCTCTGGGCGCTTCGCGCGCCAATGTCCTGCGCCTGGTGCTGCTGCAGGGCGTGTGGCTTACCCTCGTCGGACTGGTGCTCGGGCTGGCTCTTGCGTTCGCGCTGACGCGCTTCATTGCGGGACTGCTGTATGGAATCAGCGCCGACGATCCGGTAACGGTGGGTGGAGTGGTGGTGCTCCTGGGAGCGATGTCGCTGCTGGCATGCTACCTTCCGGCGCATCGAGCCATGCGCGCCGACCCGGTGGTCTCCATACGCGAGTTGTAAGAAACAGCTTCAGGCCGGGCGCGAGATCCGCTCTCAACAGGAGAATCCAACGAGTGGGTCGCGAATGCACTTGCTCGGGCGTGTGCAGTGCACTGGGAGTTTCCGGCAAGCATGCGAGGTGCAAAAGCAGTGGCTTTTTGTTCGTGCCATGGCTGAAGCGATATCAGATTCTATCCCTGAAGGGGTTGTCTGACGCGTGAGAACCTGAGCAACTCTTCCGCTCCCGTCACTGGGTTTTCGAGCCAGGGTTCGTCGTCCGGGTCGTCGAGTTCGTCAAGGTCATCCATTTGAAAGCTCTGAAATGGGGACAGCGGGGCGGAAAATACGCCGAATGCAAACTCGACATACCCTGCTTCTGCAAACGGCTCCGCAATCTGTATGTCGGCATCAATCTGAAGGTTTTTCCACATCCCACCGCGCGACGAGTTTGGCGCCTCGCTCCTCCGAGCTGTTCTCGATCCCGCTCGCGCCGGCCGCCCAGCTACCCCCAAAAGCGGTCCATGTGTCCGAGCTTGAGGCGTATTGACCGAAGAGCGCTTGGTCGGGGGTTTGGAACCAGTGGGAATGCGCATAATCGGCGACTACCCAGATCACACCGGCGAGGATGACGGCAGAGCCGGACAGCAAGAAGAGCGAACGATTATTGAAGACGCCTATGTTCATTGCTGGTCCCAGGCGAATTGAGTGAACTGCCAGAGGCGGGTGATGTCAGGATCGTTGATCGTTTGCCGAGTGAGGAGTATTGGAGGGACAAGCGTAATCGGTTGCACCTTTTCGCCACGCATCTGGGCACCCAGGTTCTCTACAGCGATCTGCCCTATCCTGCGAGTATCCTGAACCACCACGGAATCTACTTCCTCCGATTGAATCGGGATCAATAAATCCTGATCGAAGCCGACGATCCATACATCGACTTTGGAGCCAGCGGCGAGTTTGGCGTAATATGCTCCACGGGTTGCGGCGCCTGTCATCGCAACGATTGCACCCACCTTCTCGGAGTTGAGGATTTGCTGTGCAATCTGTTGTTGGTGCGTAACGATTGTTTCGCCGAATTCCCTGTCAACGATCTGAATCGCCGGCGCGATCTGAGCCAATACGCGTTCAAGCTCATCTTCGCGAGCCATGCCACTAGCGCTGCGCGTATTGATTCCAATAATAGCCACAGCCCCATGGCCATGGAGGATTGTGGCCAGCCCTTCCACTAAGGCTTTCGAAGGGCAGTCTCAAAGGCTGACGTCGCCTGAGCATGCGTGGAGGGCCCTCCTCTACAGGTTCTGGTGCGTGATGCAGATCACGAATTAAACTCGCCAGCGTGGTAAACTCGCTTTATGAAGATCGGCATTTTCCAACGGGCAAGCCTGGCTATCGTACTGATCGGTACGATGCTCATGCCGTTTGGAATCTGCCTGCAAATGAATCAAAAGACACAGCATAGTTGCTGTGCGCATGCGTCTGGGATGAACCGATCCGTCCAGGAGAATTGCTGCGTGGTTCGAGACCAGCAGCCAGCCGTGCTCGTTGCGCCGAGTCTCCCCGCTCCTGCCCCGCAGGCGGTTTTGCCGCCGTTCAGCTCCGCGGATATTCTCTCCTCCGCGCGCGAAGTATCGGTTGCGGTTTTCATCCCTCCCTTGTCTCCGCCACCTGGCGCATTCAACCTGAGAATCTAGCTCTACAACTCCTCGTTGGCTTTCCGGCGTGCGCATTCGCGCGTCCCGGCGTGTTCCTTTTGCCCAATCCATTGGAGTTGAAGAGTGAAACCTGCGAGTCTTGCTGCGCCTATTGTGCTGGCGCTTTCGATTGCATGTTCAGGACAGGCTACGCCTCCCAGCGCGGTCGCCTCCGAACCTGCCCAAAGCATCCCGAATAGTCCCGCTGCTGTCCCCATCTCTGTCGACCAGGCGGTTGCCGAGGCGCTGCGGGAGAACCCCGAAATACGAGCAGCGGTGCGGCGTCTTTCGCTGACCCAGCTCAAGATCACCACTGCACGCAGCCTCGACGATCCCATGCTCATGGTGCGCGACTGGGACACGCCGCTCCAGAAGCCATGGGATCTGAACGAGGCACAGCTCATGGTTTCGCTGCAGCAGACTCTTCTGAGCAAAGAGAAGCGCAACCTCCGCGCCAAGGTTGCCGGAGACGACGCGGAGGTTGCAGCCAGCGACCTTGAATCGCTGCGGCAGGAGATCGCCGCTGAGGTGCGCAAGGCTTGCGCGGACCTGATGCGCAACGCGGATGAGATGCAATTGCACAATCGCCAGGCAGCGGTGCTGAAAGAGGCTCTGGCCGCAGCCCTTGCTCAATACACAACCGGCAAGGTTCCGCAGGCGGACGTGCTTCGTGCGCAGATTGCTCTGACCCGCTTGAACGAGCACCTGATCGAGTTGGAGCAGCAGCGAGACGAGGCCCGAGCGCAACTGAACACGCTGCGCGGCCGCAGCCCGGATGAAGCGGTACAGATAGCCGGCGCATATTCAGCCTCGGCCGCGTTGCCCTCGATCGAGGATCTTAAGCGCGTCGCCATCGAAAATCGGCCGGAGTTGTCCGGTCTGTGCAAACAGATCTTGAAGTCAAAGGACGAAGGACAACTGACGCGGCTTGCCATGAAGCCCGACTTCACTGTTGGCCTGGGATACATGCTCATGCCAACCGGATCGAACTATCGCAACGCTTACATGGCTGAGCTGACCATGAATCTTCCCTCGTTGAATCGTGACCGCCACGAGGGCGAAGCCAAACAGGCTGATGCGGCCACCGATGTTTCGCAAGCGGAACTGGAGGCACGGACATCCGCTGTCTTCCTTGAAATTCGCCAGGCGCAGATCGACGTGCTGGCAGCGCAGAGGCGGATCAAGCTCTATCGCGATACGCTCATGCCGCAAGCTGAAGCAACTTTCAAGGCTTCCGCTGCCGCCTATCAGAACAATCGCGGCGACTTCTCCAATCTCATCGACAGCCAGAACATGCTGCTCGACATTCAAACCGCATACTACAAGGCTTCGGCTGCAGCGGACACCGGCATGGCCGAGCTCGAGCGCGCTACTGGCGCACCGCTGGCAAGCTCGGCTGCAAACAACTCCGGCACAGAGAGGATATCCAAATGATTGCAAGAGACAAGAAGATGATTGCGTTGGGCGCTGGGGCGGGAATTCTGGTTGCGGCGCTCGTGGTTGGAATCCTGGCTATGCGGGAGTTGCCCTCTCTTGCAGCAGGGCGCACGTTGCCCGCGGCGCAGCCGGCGGATTCTGCAAGGGCAGACACAAGCCAGTCGAAACAATCGGGAACGCAGCCGGGTGCAACGGTTGAACTGAGCCCCGCGGAGATTACCGCGGCTGGCGTGCAGGTTGCCGACGTGCGCACTGCGACGCTCAAGACGGACATCGCCGCGTTTGGCCGCGTAGACCAGCCCGAAGCGCAGCTCGCCGCGGTAAGCGCTCGCATCGGCGGCCGCGTGGACAAGCTCTACGTGCAATACACCGGCGAGCGTGTGCAGCGCGGGCAGGCGGTGGCCGACGTATACAGCCCCGATGTCGCAACGGCGCTTGACGAGTACCGGCTGGCGCAGGAGAACCGCAGCGAGCTACGGCAGTCGGACGATGTGTTTGCTCGCCAGCAGGCCGATGCGCTGGTGCAGGCAAGCCAGCGGAAACTGGAACTCTGGGGCATCTCAGCCAACCAGATCGGCGCGCCGGAGACCAGCGGCGTTCCGCATGTGACGATCTACGCCAACGCTTCTGGCACGGTTGTCGATCGCAAGGTAACGCAGGGCCAGTATGTCAACGCGGGAGACACGCTGTTCACGGTGGCCGACCTCAGCCAGGTATGGATCAAGGTGGATGTGTATGAAGAGCAGCTTCCACAGATTCATCCAGGGCAGCAAGTCGACCTGACAGCCGAGTCCCTGCCCGACCGCACTCTGCATGGCCACGTCGACTTCATCGAGCCCGCCGCGAACCAGCAGACCCGCACGGTTCCCGTACATGTCCATGTCGCCAATCCCGGCATGCGCCTCTTGCCGGGCATGTTTGTGAATGCAACCTTCGTCAGCACCGCGGCACAATCTTCGATCGTCGTTCCACGCTCAGCGGTGCTCGATACGGGAACCCGCAAGATCGTCTATCTTGCCAGACCCAACGGCGTGTTCGAAGCACGCGAGGTTCAGGTGGGCGCGCCCACTGAAGATCTCTTTCCCGTTTCCAGCGGTTTGGCGCTTGGCGACAAGGTCGTGCTCAGCGGCAACTTCCTCATCGACTCGCAAGCGCACCTCAGTTCCGGGATGTCCGGCCTCTACGGCGGATCGAAGGAGTTTGCCGGCGCTGGCCAAGCGCAACCTGCATCCAGCTCGCCCGCGAAAGCAGGCGCTGAATCGAGCCACGCAAAGCTCGACTTCCATGTTGACTCCGACCAAGCGAAGGCTGGGGAAGACACGTCTTTCCACGCAAGCCTCACCGATGCGAATGGCAAGCCGATCGGCGACGCGCACGTGACCGTGACGCTGGTGATGCCTGCCATGCCTTCCATGGGCATGCCTGAGATGAAGAGTTCCTTTGAGCTTCCGTGGAGTGCCGGCAAGCACATGTACATGGGTAAAGGCCAAGCGCCCATGTCGGGATCGTGGAACGTGTCTGTCGAGGCGCGCAAGAACGGCGCGGTGATCGCATCCTTCCACACGCACCTCAACGCCAAATAGGGGATGTCATGATCAACCGCATTATCGAATTCTCAATGAAGAATCGCTGGCTGATCCTGGGCGCCTACGCGGCTTTTGCGGTGTGGGGATATTGGGCGCTGCTGCATACGCCGATCGATGCGATTCCCGACCTCAGCGAAAACCAGGTCATCGTCTTTACAGATTGGCAGGGGCGCAGCCCGCAGGAAGTGGAAGACCAGATCACGTATCCGCTGACTGTGAACCTGCAGGGCCTGCCGCATGTGCGCACGGTTCGCTCCGCATCTGCCTTCGGCTTCTCGATGGTCAACGTCATCTTCGAAGACTCGGTCGACATCTACTTCGCGCGAACGCGCGTGCTGGAGCGGCTCAGCCTGGCAGGGAGTTTCCTGCCCGCAGGCGTGACGCCGATGATGGGTCCGGATGCGACGGGAGTGGGCCAGGTCTTCTGGTACACGGTCGAAGGGCCATACGACAGCGGTACGCTTCACTCGATTCAAGACTGGTTCATCAAGTATCAGCTCAACTCTGTTCCCGGGGTGGCCGAGGTCGCCAGCGTCGGTGGTTTCGTCAAGCAGTACCAGATCGATCTCGATCCCATCAAGCTGCGCGCTTACAACGTTTCGCTCAAGGATGTCGTGGCTGCGGTCGAGCAGAGCAACAACAATGTCGGCGCCAAGGTTATAGAGTCAGGCGACACAGAAGACATGGTGCGCGGCATTGGCCTGATTGGCGGGCTCAAAGACATTGAGCAAATCTCGCTTGGCGCTTTCAACGGCACGCCCGTGACAGTCGGCAATGTTGGCAGCGTCCAGCTTGGTCCCGAATTCCGGCGCGGCGTTCTCGACAAGGATGGCAAGGAGGCTGTCGGCGGCGTAGTCATCATTCGATATGGCGCCAACGCACGCGAGGTGATCGAAGCCATCAAAAAGAAGATCGGCGACATTCAGCCCGGCCTTCCCGCTGGCGTCACCATCGTTCCCTTCTACGATCGCAGCACCCTCATCGACCACGCCGTGGACACTCTGCGCCACGCTTTGATTGAGGAGATCGTCCTGGTCACGCTTGCGCATGTGCTGTTCCTGTGGCACTTCCGCAGCATTCTTGTCGTCACCATTCCGCTTCCGCTCGCGGTGTTGGGCGCCTTCCTTTTTATGAAAGGAGCCGGCATCTCGTCGAACATCATGTCGCTGGGCGGAATCGCCATTGCCATTGGTGTGCTCGTCGACGCGGGCATTGTCATGACCGAGAACGTGATTCGCCAGGCGGAGCAATACGAAGAAGAGCACGGCAGCTACCGCGAGCACATCTGGGAGATCACGCTCAAAGCGGCGAAGCTGGTTGGTCGGCCCATCTCTTTTGCGATGGTCATTATCATTCTGGCGTTCATCCCGGTCTTCGCGCTCACCGGCATGGAAGGCAAGATGTTCCACCCTCTTGCATTCACCAAGACCTTTGCCATGGCTTGCTCAACCATCATGGCCATCACCCTGGTTCCAGTTCTGTGCACTTTCCTCATTCGCGGCAAGCTGCATCGTGAGAATGAGAATCCAGTGATGCGCGTGCTTCACGCCATCTATCGCCCGGTATTGCGTTGGGCACTGCGCCACAGGCTCGTCACACTCGCCGCTGCAGTAGCCATGTTTTGCGCGGCCATGTATGTCGCAACCACCATCGGTTCCGAGTTCATGCCGCCACTCGATGAAGAAACCGCGCTGTTCATGCCCATCACCGATCCGCGCATCTCTCTCACCAAGGCAACTGAGATCCTACGCCAGCAGGATGCGATCATCGCCGCGGACCCTGCCGTTGCCATGGTCGTAGGGAAGGTGGGCCGCGCCGAAACATCCACCGATCCAGCGCCGGTGAATATGTCGGAGACGACCATCACCTTCAAGCCCAAGAGCCAATGGCCCAAGGGCCTCACCAAAGACGCCATCCTGGCGAGGCTCGATGACAAGCTGCAAATTCCCGGCGTCACCAACATTTGGACGCAGCCCATCCGCAACCGCATCGACATGCTCTCCACCGGCATCCGCACGCAGATCGGAATCAAAGTCTACGGTCCGGACCTGGGCGTGATCGAACAGAAATCCGAAGAGATCAAGGAGGTGGTCCGCCAGATTCCGGGCGCTACCGACCTCTATGCGGAACGCACTACCGGCTCACCGTACCTCGAGATGACCGTTGACCGGCAAGCCGCCGATCGGTACGGGCTCAACGTAGCTGACGTCGAGGACGCAATCGAGACCGCAGTCGGCGGCAAGAACCTGACCACCACGATCGAAGGCCGACAGCGCTTCCCCGTCCGTATCCGCTATGCCCGCGATTTCCGCGAGAATCCGCAGCAGCTTGGCGACGTGCTGGTTATGGGAAGCAACGGAGCCCAAGTACCGCTAAGCAAGGTGGTCACGATCAAGACCACCATGGGCCCATCGATGATCACGAGCGAAAACGGCCTGTTGCGCGGGGCTGTCCTGCTTAATGTGCGAGGCCGCGACGTGGGCGGCTTTGTGGATCAGGCCAGGGCTGAAGTTGCCCGCCAGGTGAAGATGCCGCCGGGATACTACGTCGAATGGAGCGGCCAGTATGAAAACCAGATCAGCGCGCGCAAGCGCCTGGAGCTGGTCATTCCCATTGTTCTGGTGGTGATCTTCGTCCTTCTCTACCGCACCTACGGTTCTGTCAAGGAGGCAGCGCATGTCCTGCTCGCTGTTCCATTCGCGCTCTCGGGAGGAATCTTTCTCGTCAAGGCAATGGGTCTCAACTTCTCTGTAGCAGTATGGGTGGGCTTCATTGCGCTCTTCGGAACCGCCGTGCAAACCGCAGTCGTCATGGTGATCTACCTGCGCGAAGCGGTCACAAGGCGAATTGCGGCAGATGGCAAGCTCACGCGTGAAGGTCTGCACGCGGCCGTGATGGAGGGCGCTCTGCTTCGCCTTCGTCCCAAGGTTATGACCGTCGCCACCGTGGTTGCAGGCCTGCTGCCCTTGATGTGGTCCACCAGAACCGGAGCCGAGTTCATGAGGCCGCTTGCCGCACCCGTTTTGGGCGGAATGGTCAGCTCTCTGATGCATGTGTTGATTGTGACTCCGGTGATCTTCACCTGGCTGTGCGAGCGGGAGCTGCTACAGAGACAGAAAGAATAGAGGACTGAGGTTCCTCAGTTGGCGTAAACGGTCCATGAACGAAATCGAGGCGGTCAAAAATCGGAAAGCCAGTTCATCGCAGTATGAACTGCGGAGTGGATTGATGGCTGGAGACGGATGGCGACGTCCGCGCTCAACCACGAAATGTTCACTCAAATATTGAGCGCGCAAGCTAAGAGCCACTCCTCCAGAACCCCCCTCAACTCCACTGGAGGCCGCAGCCAAACATCGGCCTCGGTCTCGTGCCACTGGCGGCACATGAGCACGCTTAGGCTGTGAGAGCGAACACTATTTACGGCGCGAAACGCCGCCTCGTCGGTTAAATCATCGCCCAGATATGCAACTGGCGCGCCGGGACTGGCCTCTCGCAGAATCGCCTCCACAGCGCCGCCCTTGTTGCGCCCCACGCGCAGTTCCAGCCCAGCCTCAAACTCTAGCAGCGCCAGCCCATTTGTGCCCGCCAGTGGCTCGAAGAGCACCCGCGTCCTCTGCTCGATGAGTCTTGCCCTGCGCGGAGAAGCGCCCCGCCAGTGCACCACCGCGCCGTTTGCCTTGTCCTCGAAGAGTCCGCCCAGGCTGTCGCGCTTGAGTATCGCGCGCAGCTTGTCCAACTTCTCGCGGGCCGCGGGCGGTACCGACTGCAATTCCCGCCGGCCATCGGGGAACAGGCGCTCGGCTCCGTGCAGGCCCCAAACCTCGAATGGCGGATCAACGCCGAGCAGGGGGGCAATCTCGTGCGCCGAACGGCCGGTGACCACGACCATGCGCGTTCGCCCCTGACGCTCGATACAAACCAGAAGCTCCCGCACACCGGCCCAGGGCAGCGCCTGAAAGCGATCCGCACGAAACGGCGCCAGCGTGCCGTCGTAATCCAGCAGCAGAAAGGGTCTTTCCCCGTCCGCAAAAGCGCCAAAAAACTCTTTCAGCTTTTCAACCGCCTCGGCTGTCACCGGATGCCCGCTTTCTACGCCAGTTTGCGATCCACCACTTCGGCTGGCGAAACAGACGCCGGCCGGGCGCGTCCCACATCGGCTGCTCCCGGGCTCTCAATTCGCAATTCGTGCAGGTCGCCCAGTATGCTGGCCGCCCAGCGGTAGATGTTGTGGTCCAGTACCTGGCGGCGCATCCGCTGCATCCTCATGCGCCGCTCGGCGCGGTCCATCTCCAGGCCCTGATGGATGGCCTCTGCTACACCTTCAATGTCATAGGGATTTACGATGAGCGCATCGTGCAGTTCGATGGCCGCGCCCGCGAACTTGCTCAGCACCAGCACGCCGTCCTCGTCGTCGCGTGCGGCCACATACTCCTTGGCCACCAGATTCATCCCATCGTGAAGCGAGGTCACCAGGCACACCTCCGCCGCGCGGTACCAGGGATCCAGTTCCTCGTGGCTGCACTGCCTCTCGATCAGCAGGATGGGCTTCCAGAGGGCCGTCTGGTATCGCTGGTTGATGCGCTCCACTGTCTCCTCTACCTGGCGGCGCAGATTCACATAGCTGGGAATCCGCGAGCGGCTCGGGGCGGCAATCTGCACCATGGTCAGTCGCTCCAGGTAAAAAGGGTGCTCCTCGAGGAGGTGCTCGATCGCCACCAACCGCTCGACGATTCCCTTGGTGTAGTCCATGCGGTCCACGCCCACGATCATGCTTTCACTGCGCAGGCCGAACTTCTTCAGCAGTTCCTCGCGCGAGGGCCTCGGCGTCTTCCGCTCCGGTCTGGAGCCGTCGAAGGCTACGCTCACCGGATAGGGGCCCACAGAACTGGTGTGCCCATCCCTGCGAGCGGTCATGTGTTCGCGGTCGGTGCGCGATTCCAACACACGGTCAACGGTAGAAAGAAAGTTATTGCAATGCAGCGGGATGTGGAATCCGATCAGGTCCGCGCCCAGCAACCCATCCAAAAGCTTAGCCTGCCACGGGCAGATGCCGAATGCCTCTGGATTGGGCCAGGGAATGTGCCAGAAGATGGCCACACGCGCGTCCGGACGCGCGGCCTTGATAAGCCGTGGCACCAGCGCGAAGTGGTAATCCTGCACAAAAACAATGGGGCTGGCGCTCCCCTCCATCTCCTCAAGCAGCGCCGTCGCAAACTTCTCATTGACACGCTGGTAGCACTCCCAGTCCGAAGCGCGAAAGATGGGACGAGTGTGCGCAATATGACATAGCGGCCACAGCCCCTCATTGGCAAATCCGTCGTAGTAGCCTGTCTCCTCCTCGCTCGAGAGCCACACCCGGCGCAGGGTGTAACGGGGTTCGTCGGGCGGCACGCGCAGCCGATCGAACTTGTCAACGTTCAGAGCATCTTCGCTTCCGCTTCCGTGCGCCACCCAGACGCCGTCACAGGCCCGCTGCACCGGCTCGATCGCCGTCACCAGCCCGCTGGGAGGAACCATGCATACGGTCTCTCGCCCTTGAAGCACATGCGCATATGGCTCACGGTTCGACAACACAAAGATGCGGCTGGAGCCGAAGAGTTCCCGAATGTGGACGCCCAGCCGCTCGGCGGTCCACTGGTGCTCGCCGGCTTCGCGCAGCCGGGCTTCAGTTTCGGCGGCGGCGCGTGCCTCGATCAGGCTCTCGGCCATCGTCTCCACCTCGTGGGCCAGCGGCGTAAAGAGACTCAGCTCAGCTAAACTCTCGTCGGCAAGATCGGCTATGTTCCCCATGCGCAACTGCCGCAGGCGTTCCGCCACCCGTAGCATGGGCCGCATCAGAAACCAGCGGACCATAAGCAGCGTTACGCCCACGATCAGCAGCACGAAGGCAGCAATCCGCCAGAAACTCTGCTTCCAAACCCGGTTGCCCTCCGCGCGAATGGAGCCGGCATCCTCCAGAATCACCAGCGCTCCGGCCGCGTGCCCGTCGACATACAGGGGAATCGCCTCCTCCAGCCACTGCCGATCGCGCTGGTGGCCAAACACGGATGAGTCAAGACCCTGGCTGATGGCCTTGTCCAGCGGGCCGCGCGGCAGCGCTGCAAACGCCTCGGCAGGCCCTGCTTCGGTCACCAACTTTCCCTGCATGTCATAGACAGCCAGGCCCAGCCCCTCATGCCGGGAATGCAGCCGCTGGGCCTCTGCCGCAATCTCCGCGGTCTGGCCACCGGCCACCGTCTTCTCCATCTCCGCTTGCAGGCTCTTGCTCAGCCAGGCGGTTCTGTGCTCCAGATCCAGCCGTAGAGCATGCTTGTGGGCCAACACCTCAAAATAGGTCGAGGCAACTGAGACCAGCGTGATTCCCACGGCCAGCGCAAGAATCAACCGCATGCGAAAGAACTTCATGTCACCCCTCCCGGTTCTGTTCTATACAAACTTCTCCTCGTTCCCTGAGCAATTTGGAACAACTCCTTTTCGCTCTGGCCGTCAGTCGGCTTGTCGATGGCTGCCGCATCTGAAAGGCCAGACGCCAACTTGTTGAAAACACAGCAAGGATCCCCGGCAGTCGGCCCTTGAACCGTAGAGTTTCTGCGCACCGCCGGGTGATTCTTGCCTGGTAACCGGGCTTCCGGGGCAGGTGCATTTCTTCTCGCCACCCAACGGACGCGTCCACTTCCAGACCGACTGACCCGCGAAGCAGCAAGTTGCAATCCAACTGCTCCATCCACCGCAGTTTTCAGAAATGCCGGATGGAATCGCCGGGGGCGGTGGCCGGGGTTGTCGGAGGAGCGACGCTTCGCTCGCCCGAGTGTTCCGCGTGGCTTTCAAGCGAGCGGCTGACAAGGTCGCGGGAGCCAAGACCCACAGCGAGAGAGAGCGTGAGGACGATGCCGCCGAAAAGGATGCCAAAGGCCAGCTCAACCACATGCCCGCCCATCTGCAGGTGGTCGAAAACCATGGCTGCGGTAAGCACCAGCACCAGCCACTTGATGCCAAGCGACAGGAAGCGCGCGTATGCAAGGTGCGCATTGACGGCTTCGATAAGAACAGATCGCGCCAGGAAACGCGCGAAGAGCGTTCCGGCGATGAGCAGCAGAACGGCGCCCACGACGCGGGTAAGGTAGGGCAGGAGCGAGGTGGCCAGCGTTGCGGCCGTTGCGTAGGATGCGTCAAATGCCGAGACGCCGATGATGAGTCCGAGCAGGACGCAGGCCCAGAAGGAGGCCCGGGCGATCAGCGCGGTAGGCGAAGTGGTTGGCGCCCAGTCCACATTGCCGCGCCCGCGGGCCAGATGTTGATCAAACTTGGCCGCGGTCAGTCCACGTCGCAGAAGCGCGGAAACAGCCATGCCGATCAGGGTAAGCGCAACCAGGGCGACAATGAAGGCCAGGATACCGGGCAGGATGCCAATCAGCACCGAAAGGACGCGGTAGAGCGACTCATGGAGCGCCTCGGACATGTGGCGCCAGATCGAGGGGTTGTCGGCGTACAAGAGCTGCGAGGCCTGGTTCGGGTCTAGCAGGAGAATGGCGGCAAGAACGTTTTGCATGGGACTCACTCCTTCAATCGACTCTCTTGCGTCGTAACGGAAACGGGCTGGATGCGCGGTTTACTCATGGATTGAACCGGTCGGGCCATCGCCAGCGCGAGACCAGGTAGGGTTTTTCTGATTCGAAGGCAGCGGCGACGGCCTCGATATGGGCTTCAGTGTTGGCGCCGCAGGCGGTGATGTTGATGTGGCTTGCGACCCACGCGAGGTAAAGCGGGATAAGGCCGCCGAGGAGATGTCCGCGGTTGATGGTGCGGAGCCGGTGGGCGAGCAGAAAGTCATAGACAATGCGCGCCCAAAGGGCGTCGGACATGCGGAATGCCGCGCCGTCGGTTGCGGCCAGCCGCTTGAGGCCGAGCAGCGAGTGCGGCGGCAGAACCAGCGACCAGATCTCCTGAAGGTTGGTGTAGGCGAGCCGAAAGGCCTCCAGCATGGGGGCAATCTCAGCGGCCGCATCGCTCGGGAGCTCTTGCCGCATGGGCAACGGCTCGCTCGCGGGCGGCAACGGACGGAAGCGCTGCCAAAATGCTGCTTTGGCGTCGATGTCGGAGAACAGGGCGCCGGTGACCAGGGGGAAGATGGTGTTGAGGTCGGGCCCCGTGGGCTGCGGTTGGAGGCGAGGGCCAACGTCGAACTGGTCGATGGTGAATCCGGCTATGGTGGCCTCGTTGACCGGCCACAGAAGCGCTTCGCCCTGGCTGATCGCGCTGAAGCGTTGTGCGGCGCGGGCAAGGCGTTCGGCCATGCGCAGCGACAGACCAAGATCGGGGGCTAGTGGATACCGCACGCGGGAGGCGAACAGCGCGCGGGTGAGTGGATAGAGAATGGCGGAGTTGACCAGCCCGGCGTGCGGCGGCAGATCGTAGCGGGAGACCGCGAGGTCGGTAGGTGTGGTGAGAACGGCGTTGGCGAGGCCGTGGAGTGCGGACGCGCCGAGCGAGCCGGACTCCGGGCCCAGCATAAGGAGGCCGCGCGCCTTGTTCTTATCGGCGAGCTGGTAAGCATTGACGAAATCACAGGCCGTGAGAGTCCAGGCGGCGTTGGCCGCGGGAGCGGCAACGATGCGCAGAGACGGATACGAGTCTGCCGGAATCGCGTCCGGGGAAGCGACCAGCAGGCCTTCCGCCGGGAACGCCGCAGCAAGGTTGACGAGAACAACCTCGAGTTGCTCCGGCGCCATCACGGCGAGCAGGACGAGGAGTCCGGTGCCATGCCGTGCGGAAGCGGCGGTGAGGTCGAGAATTGAATCTGCTGTCGCCATAGGTATTCGAGAAACTCATGCTAAGCCGGCTGGAGCCTTTCTACAGTCTCCAAATGACCAGTATCTGCAGGACCACACTGCTTCAAATGGTTAGGATGCGTGCAGGCGGGATGGGCGGTCATGCGGATCACGCCTGTTTTACATTCGGGGGCTGGAGTTCGAGCCAGAGGAAAGAATACGGAGCGAGGGTGAGCACGTAAGGGGCTTCGGTGATGGTAGGGAATGGCACATAGCCCAGCATCTCGACGGGCTCGGCGCCGTTGTGGGCGGCGAGGTCGAGGACGACGGGTTGAGCAAAACGGCTGAGGTTGGCCACGCAGAGAACGGTCTCGTGCGAGCCGTCGCCGCGATCCAGGTCGCGCAGATAGGCGAGGATCTTGCGGTTCACCGGGTCCAGGAAACTGAGGCTTCCCCGGCCAAAGACCTGGAAGAGCTTGCGCAAGGCGATCATGTTGCGGGTCCAGTGCAGGAGGCTGGACTGATCGCTTAGCTGTGCCTCCACGTTGATGACCTGGTAGCCGTAAATGGGATCCATGACAACGGGAAGATAGAGCCGGGCGGGGTCGCACCTGGAGAAACCGGCGTTGCGGTCCGAGTTCCACTGCATGGGGGTCCGAACCCCGTTGCGGTCGCCGAGGTAGATGTTGTCGCCCATGCCGATTTCGTCGCCATAGTAGAGGATCGGTGTGCCCGGAAAGCTGAACAACAGCGAATTCAACAACTCGATGCGGCGGCGGTTGTTGTCGACCAGCGGCGCGAGTCGGCGGCGGATGCCGACGTTGAGGCGCATGCGAGGATTGTTCGAGTAGGCGATGTACATGTAGTCACGCTCGTCGTCGTTGACCATCTCCAGCGTGAGTTCGTCATGATTGCGCAGGAACAAGCCCCATTGGCAGTTGTCGGGGATGGCCGGCGTCTTGGCCATGATGTCGGTGATCGGCAATCGATCTTCCTGGCGAAGGGCCATGTAAATGCGCGGCATCAGCGGAAAGTGGAAGGCCATTTGGCACTCGTCGCCATCGCCGAAGTAGGGACGGACATCGGCAGGCCACTGATTAGCCTCGGCCAGGATGAGACGGTTGGCGTAATCGGCATCGATGGAGGCGCGGATGGTCTTGACTGCGCGATGGGTCTCGGGAAGGTTCTCGCAGGAGGTACCGTCGCGTTCGACCAGGTACGGGATGGCGTCGATGCGCAGCGCGTCCACGCCCATATCGAGCCAAAAACGCATGGCTTTGAGCACCTCTTCCATCACCGCCGGGTTATCGAAGTTCAGCTCCGGCTGGTAGGAAAAGAAGCGGTGCCAGTAGTAGGCCTTGGCCGTATCGTCCCAGGTCCAGTTGGACTTCTCCGTGTCGGTAAAGATGATGCGGACGTCCTTGTAGAGCTGGTCCGTATTGGACCAGACGTACATCGCGCGAGCCGGTGAGCCGGGCGGAGACAGGCGGGCAGCCTTGAACCACGGGTGCTGATCGCTGGTGTGATTGATGACCAGCTCGATCATCACCTGCATGTTGTGCTGGTGAGCGGCGTCCAGGAACGATTTGAAATCGTCCAGGGTTCCGTAAGACGGGTTCACGTCGACGTAGTTGGCAATGTCGTAGCCGTCGTCGCGCAAGGGCGAGGGAAAGAAAGGCAGAAGCCAAATGCAGGTGACGCCGAGGTTTTGCAGATAGTCGAGCCGCGCCAGCAGTCCGGGGAAGTCCCCGATGCCGTCGCCGTTCGAGTCCGCGAAGGCCCGGACGTGGAGTTCGTAAATGATCGCGTCTTTGTACCACAGGGGGTCCGTTGCGCTTGCCGGCTTTTTCACGCCTGGGTTCTCCAAAGTGTTTGGATGCACGGTTTCCGGTGAAGTGCTCGCTCGGTATTGGCAAATATGCCCATGGCGAAGATTGAGAAGCAGTTGAAGATCGCCAGGCTTCGGACGATCTCGAGAATGGCCTTCCGTTGTGTGCTCACCTCGGGCGCAGTGCGGACAAGGTCCGCCGTCCGGCCGGATCTCGCGCCAACGCCGGTGGCCTTCACCGTCGCTGTCGCCTCACTACGCCGCACCAGGGCCCCGGCATACGTATCTACTCATTCCTATGCTTTCGCTGTCACGATTGCTGCGGAAACCGTTTGCCCACTTGCGCACAACGGCGACGGAAATTGGACTCGGCAGCGCCTGTGAGTCGCTCTCTGGAAGTTGGTCGAGAAGAACCACATTGAGCAATGATTTATCCACTTGAATGCGCCCGCTATAGTCGAGGAAGTGCTTCAGAGGATGAGAGCGGAGCATTCCGCGCAGCCTGACCGGGAGCGCAGGCACCGAGTCGCTACCCTGGGCAGAGGCCGCAGCTTTCGGGATGGATTCCCCGCGTCTGAGGCCTGTTACACCATCGGCACAAATTATTATTGCCTCGGGCCAAGAACATTGTCTGTCCCGTTTTGCTCAACTTTTGGATGGTTCTGCTGAAGCCGATTCGGGCCAGATGCTACAGGATGGCCATACCGTGGACCTGGATGGAGCGTGCAGCAGGCGGAGAAACTCCCAATGTTCCGAGTCCCGCCCGGATCACCTCCAACTCGGAGATTACCTGCCACTTGGCTAGAACAAGCCGTTTCGTGAGCTGAGCGGTCAAGGAATGACTTGCGGGTCGTATACCGACTGAGCCTGTGGGGTTCTCCATGCTCCTTATTTCACACATGTGAATTCGCTTTGAACACAGGCGGAGCGCGGCACCAGGTCCAGGCATTGGCCTTGCCGGGCACTTCCACGATCTTCGCCTTGACTCGGCCTTGAAGAATTTCCTAAAACTGTATAAAATTGGACAGATTGCCCTCAAGCCACAGTGTGAAGCTGTGGGAAAATCCGGCGGAGGAAGCGCCTTCGATAAGGCGCATGGTTGGGCCGGTTGATTGAGTGACACATGGCAACCAAGAGCCTCGGTTTCTGGCGATAGCGTCTTCATTCATCGCCAAGATTTCATGATCAAGACGGTGGAGAATCAGGCGCGGCTGCGCGTGCGGATTTCCGCTTTCGAGCCGCTGCCGGGGAAAGGCACTTCGATGGTCGAGAACGAAAAACCGGCATTCGATGTAGCGGCCTTCTTGAGAAGCGCGGGCCTGGGGCGCAGGATTGTCCAAATCGCGCCCAAGCAGCCCTTCTTTTCCCAGGGTGATCCGGCGGACTCGGTTTTCTATCTTCAGAAAGGCCGGGCGCGCGTCACCGTTGTTTCCGCGACCGGAAAGGAAGCAACCATCACGCTGCTTGGCGACGGCGACTTTGTGGGCGAGGAAGCTCTGGCGGCCATGGGGGGAAAGCGCCTGGCGACAGCCACGTCAATAAGTGCCTGCACCGCGCTCAAAATTAGCCGCGAAGAGATGACCCGGGTCATGCAGGAAGAGCGGGACTTCTCTGCCCTGTTCCTGAAGTTTCTGCTGGAACGCAGCATGCGCATCCAGGCGGACCTGGTGGATCAGCTTTTCAACTCGAGCGAGAAGCGCCTGGCGAGGATCCTGTTGCTGATGGCTGAATTCGGCAAGCCATCGAGCTACGCCGGCAGCGTGGATGGGACGCTGGGCAACCCGGACGAAGAGGGACAGTACATTCCCAAGATCTCGCAGGAGACGCTGGCGGAGATGATCGGCACGACGCGGTCGCGGGTGAGCTTCTTCATGAACCGGTTCCGCAAGCTCGGCTTTATCAAGTACAACGGCGGCATTCAGGTTCACCGGTCGCTGCTGAACGTGATCCTGCACGATCAAATGCCGGACGACAACGCTGAGCAGCCACCGATCGCGGGCACTGCGGGAGAGTGATTCGAGTTTCAACTCGCACTGCTACCGCCGCCGCGCCCGCTCGCGCTGGAGTTCGCGATACAGTTCACTTTTCGACTTGCCTGAATCCCGCGCGAGGCGCTTGAGGGCTTCCTTCTCGTCTACTCCCAATTCACTCTGGATGCGTGCAACGCGGTCCGCAATTCTTTCTGGAGCGGAGTCCGCGGACTGAGCGCCGGCTTGTGAGTGGGGCAGCGCCTCAACCAGCAAGGTGATTTCGCCGCGGATGCGATCGCGGCCCGCCAGCTCCTGGCGCGCAAATGCGACCGTTCCGCGGAGAAACTCTTCGTGAATCTTTGTCAGCTCGCGGGCCACGGTCACGCGCAGATTCGGTCCCCACACAGATTCCAGATCGGCCAGGGTCTCAACGATTCGATGCGGGGCCTCGTAGAAAACAAGAGTCCGCGGCGTCTTGATCTCCTCCGCGAGATCTTCAAGCCGGCTGCGGCGCGCGCCGGCTTTTTCCGGCAAGAAGCCCAGGAACTGAAATTCGCCGGTGGGCAAGCCGGAAGCTACGAGCGCGCTGAGCGCCGCGTTGGCGCCAGGAATGGGAATCACCGGGACTCCGATGGCGATTGCCTCGGCGGCCAGCCAGGCGCCCGGATCGCTGATGCCGGGCATTCCGGCGTCGGAGACGAGGGCGATGCGCTGGCCCGCCTGGAGCGCGGTCAAGAGCTCATGTGCACGCTGATGCTCGTTGTGTTGGTGGCAGCTTACGGTGGGAGTTGAAATCTGAAAGTGGTTGAGGAGCTTTTGCGTCTGGCGCGTGTCTTCGCAGGCGATGCGGTCAACGCGCTTGAGCACATCGAGGGCGCGCAGCGTGATGTCGCCCAGGTTGCCGATGGGGGTAGCCACGAGATAGAGACCGGGCGCAAGCGGAAGGTCCGTGCTGGCGGTCGTATGCACGGTCAGTCTCGGGCTTCCTCGCGTTCGAGGCGCCGCTTTTCGGCCAGCAGCGACATCGAGCTCATCAGGTTTTGCACGCTGACAATGCCCACTACGCGCCCGCTCTCAGTAATGGGAATGAGGGCGAGGCCGTGGCCGGCGGTGAGCCTGCGGATGGTGGTTCCCAATGTGTCGTCGGGGCAGGCCACCTGGAAGGCCCGGGACATGACCGACTGCACGTAGCCGTTGCCGTCGTTGCGCAAGGCATCGACAATACGCTGACGGGAGACGATGCCGACCAGTTGCGGGCCGCGAACGACGGGAAAGTCCTCTTGAAGAGAATGAACGCAGCGGCCCAGCGCGTCGGCCAGCGTGTCGGAGGGCGAGAGCGTGGCGAAGTCGGTGAGCATGACCTCGCGCATATGCACCGTATCCACGACCGACTGAAAAAACACTCCCTGATCTTCAATCTGCGCGCCGATCATGATGAAGAAGCCGGCGATAGCCATCCAATAGTTCTGCAGCAGCATTCCGCCCACCACGGCGGCGAGGGCGATGACTTGTCCAAGGCCCGTAGCGGCGCGGCCGGAAAGCGCAAGACCGTTCTTGCGGGCAAAACTGCCGCGGATGAGGCGGCCGCAATCCAGCGGATAGGCGGGCAGCAGGTGCATTACCCCCATGAAGACCTGCATCCACATGGCGCTGCGCAGCAGGTAAGCGGGTGTGATGAAGGGCTGGGCGAGCAGGTGCATATCGCCGCTCGCGCCCAGGAATAGCGCCCCCAGCACACCCGCCGTGGCCCAGTTGGCCAGCGGTCCCGCGAACGCGATGGCAAATTGACCGATTCCCGCATTTGCGTTTTCCTGGCTCTCAGGATTGGCGTAGGCGAAGAGGCCGCCGATGGGGAGCAGAAGAATGGCGCGCAGGCGAAGTCCGAGCCACGCGGCGACCAGCAGGCGTGCGGTTTCCCTCACCACCACCGCGGCAACGACCACCAGAAAGAGGCCGATGCCTCGCCCCAGTCCGCTCGACGCGCTCAGCGCGAGACAGACGATTGCCAGCAGAGGGAAGAAGGCGTGGACACGGAGTTCGACGCCCATCCAACGGCCCAGCGGAATTGACCAGCCTCGCATATTTCGATTGTAGTAGGTCGGAGCGCGATTGGACTCGACTATGCTGGTTTCGTATGCGCATCATCGCCGGATCGTACCGTTCTCGCACGCTTGCGGCCCCAGCTGGCCTCGAGACCCGGCCTACCAGCGACCGGCTGCGCGAAACGCTGTTCAATGTGCTGGCGCCGCGCATCGAGGGCGCTGCGTTCCTTGATTTGTATGCCGGTTCGGGCGCGGTCGGGATTGAGGCGTTGAGCCGCGGCGCCGCGAGGGTGGAGTTTGTGGAGCGCGCGCCCGCGGCGCTTTCAGTGCTCAACGCGAATCTGGCCAAGTTGGGAGTGACGGCGGGATTCCGGATTCACAACCGGAGCGTGGGCGGGTTTCTGCGGCTCATGGAGGCGAGAACGGGATTCGACATTGTGTTTGACATTGTCTTCCTTGATCCGCCGTATGACGCGGGCCGGGAGTACGCGGCTACGCTGGACGCGTTGGGTGCGGACTCAGCGGGCCCGCTCGCCGCTGGTGCGATCGTCATCGCCGAGCATCGGCGCAAAGAGCGGCTGGAGGACCGATACGGTGAACTCACACGGACGCGGCTCTTGGAACAGGGCGACGCGGCGTTGAGCTTCTATACGCATAGTGCCGGATCGCCGTTTGGACCTATCCACCAGCAATTCTAAATGGGGGAGCAACGAGGCATCCAGCGCAGTTCCTCCCGGAGGGAGGCGTCGAAAATAGCCCAGGGTGAAACCCTGGGGAAGCGTTCGGCCGAGGGATTCCCGCCCTGGAGGGGCGATGTGAAAACCCAACACCGTCACTGGGTTGCGCAATTTTTGGTGCAAGTGTTCGATCCGCCCTTCCAGGGCGGATGATTCTCTTCTTGCCTCTTGCCCAGGGCTGCGCTGCGCTTGCCCTGGGCTATTTTCGATGGCTCCCTACGGGAGCAGACCAATGCGCTGCTCATCGGATGGCCGATGTTGTGATCCATTTAGAATTGCTGCTTATCCGCCTTGGCGTAACGCAGGAAGGTCGCTCTTAGATTTACAGTGTTGTGCATGAAGATTTCTCGATTCATTCCAGCGTTAGGTGCGCTGGCCGCGATGGTTGCCGGGTTGGCCTGCGGATGCGGACATCCGGCTACGGCTGGTGGGCAGGTTGCGTCAGAGCCTCAAATGGCCACACCGCAACTGGTGATTTTGGATACCGACATCGGCGACGACATCGACGATGCTTTTGCGCTGGCGCTGGCGCTGCGCAGCCCCGAGCTGCGGCTGCTGGGGATCGCAACGGAGTTCGGCGACACGGAGCTGCGCGCGCGGCTGCTTGATCGCTATCTGGCTGCAGTGGGACGAGCGGACATTCCTGTCGCCGCGGGTATTGCGACTGCTCACAGCAATGTCTTCACCCAGGCCGCCTACGCCCGCCAGGCGCCCGATTCAAAACAGAAGCATCCCGATGCGGTCGAGTTTCTGCTCGGCCAGATTCGCGCGCACCCAGGCCAGATCACGCTCATCGCCATCGGCCCACTCTTCAACGTCCAGGCGGCCATCGAACGAGACCCGGCAACGTTTCGCAAGCTTAGGCGGGTGGTGATGATGGGCGGCAGCATCGACCGGGGCTACGACGGGCGCAATGGGGAACGCAGGCCGCCCGATGCGGAGTGGAACATCAACCGCGATCCGCCGGGAGCTAGGGCGTTGCTGGCTGCCGGAGTGCCCGTCTTCATGATGCCGCTCGACTCGACGCAGATCCACCTGGAGACCAAGGAGCGGGAGGCGATCTTTTCCCACGGCTCCCCGCTCACCGACCAGTTGACGCTGCTTTACCACCAATGGATGGTGGGAGCCGAGGGCCATCCAGACGCGCCTACGCTGTTTGACCCAGTGGCGGTGGCCTATGCGGTTCGACCCGATTTGTGCCCGGCGACACCGATGCGCCTGGAGGTGGACGATCAAGGCTTTACGCGCCCGGTGAGTGGAGCACCGAATGCGCAGGTCTGTCTCAAATCGGATGAGAGCGCGTTTCTGGAGTTGCTTCTGGGTCGAATCGCCGGGGAGGGTTCGCGCTGATCCGGCGTGCCCAAGTGCTTCTTCGCCATGACTTCACTGGGACTTTTTGCACATTTCAGAGTGAAACTCAGGCAACTGTGCGCAAGGTCACTTGCAATGCCATTGACAGTGCGAGAAAGTAGGTGAAAAATGGCGGGTTGGGCATAGTTCAAACGTTTTACGAGGTGTATGGAGGAAATGTGAAAAAGGTACTGAATTTCAAGGCTCTTGCGGTATTGGCATTTGCGGGCGCGGGATTGACGCTGGGACTGGGGCTGTCCGGCTGCAAATCGGCGCCGGAGCTTACGGCGGCTCAGGCGCAGGCGTTGATCCAAGCCAGGTATGACCAGACTGCGCCGGTGGGTGTCAATATAGCCGTCGACGATCTGGGCATGAGAATGGGCGCTACGGACAAATATTGGGAGCGGACCACGATTTATCCAAACAAGTTCTGGGCTGACTTCAAGCTGACCCCGGATGGCAAGAAGGCGATCAAGCTGGTGGACGGAAGCGACGTGATCAAATGGCGGCCGGAGAGCGCTAACGATAAGAACTACACGCTGGTTGTGGTGACCACGGCTGCAAACCACCTGAAAGCCCGGGTCGAGAAGGATCCGCAGGACGAAGTGGGCGGAACCAAGAGCGTCCTTTTCACTGAATCCGTGAACCTGGACGGCGTGCCGGGCCCCCTGCAGGACATTGCCCACAACCCCGGGAACAGGCTGAGCGGCAAGAAAACGGCTACCTTTGCCTTGGATGGCGGGGTCTGGAAGCTGATCGGCATCGTGTAGAACGTAAGATTCTTTGTCGGGCAGGCTGGAATTCATTGACCCTGCCCCGGTTTCTTGCTATTGTAAAAAGGTTGCGCAAGAGCGCATCCGTCCGTGTGTCTTGACGGCGGTTGCGTACGGGCGGCCCGGTCAGGTTACTTAAGACCGGGGTGATCCCAAAGGCCAGGTGCGGTTGACCGGCCAGACATGACCCCGAAATCGCTCTCTTCTTGCGGAGGGCAGGGGCGATTCGCATCGGAGCCCGCGCGTTCTCCACCTTGGAGGGCTATGCGGGCCGGAACCGCGAAACGGAGTTGGCTTTGCCTGCGATGAGCGGGAAAACGCCCGGCCACCGTCCCGGTTCTCGTCTGAGATTGGAACGAAGACAGACGCGAAGCAGCAACGACAGGGCTTCTGTGCGCCTGCGCGACCGGGAAAGGTTGCGCGAGGATCAAGCAGGAGGCCCCATAGGTCTGCGCGCGGCTTAAGAACATGGGCGGCACGGTTTTGGCGTAAGGAGTTTTGGTTTGCCTACATTCAATCAGTTGGTTCGCAAGGGGCGCACCGCCCCGCGGTACAAGACGGCGTCACCGGCATTGCAGGCCTCGCCGCAGCGGCGCGGCGTTTGCACGCGCGTGTACACACAGACGCCCAAGAAGCCGAACTCGGCTTTGCGCAAGGTTGCTCGCGTCAGGCTGACGAACGGGATTGAGGTGACCACCTACATTCCCGGCATCGGCCACAACCTGCAGGAGCACTCGATCGTGCTGATTCGCGGCGGCCGTGTAAAGGACCTTCCCGGCGTCCGCTATCACGTGGTGCGCGGCACGCTGGATTCAGTGGGCGTGGCCAATCGCAAGCAGAGCCGGTCGAAGTACGGAGCCAAGCGAGCCAAGGGCGGCGCGGCGCCGGGGAAGAAGTAAGGCAGGGATCAGGGATCAGGGGTCAGGGGTCAGAACGGCCCTGCATCTGAAACCTGACAACTGATCGCTGACAACTGAAAAGGTTCCGGGGCGCAGGATTTGGACCCGGACTTGGGCAGCACAAGGCGCGAGAGCGCGAGGATTTAGAGGATTATGCCGAGAAAAGGGCACATTGCGAAGCGGGAAGTGGCGCCGGACCCAGTGTATGGATCCACGCTGGTCACCAAGTTTGTGAACTCGATGATGTGGGGCGGCAAGAAGTCGACGGCCCAGGGCATCTTCTATCAGTCGATGAAGAACCTCGAGGAAAAGGGCGGCGGCGACGACGCTCTCAAGCTTTTCAAGAAGGCGGTAGAGAACTGCAAGCCGCTGCTTGAAGTGAAGACGCGACGGGTGGGCGGCGCCAACTACCAGGTGCCGATCGAAGTGAATCCCGACCGGCGCACCTCGCTGGCAATCCGCTGGCTGATCACCTACGGCCGCAATCGCGGCGAGAAGGGCATGATCGACAAGCTGTCGAACGAGCTGCTGGACGCGGCCAACGGGCGCGGCGCGGCGATGAAGAAGAAGGAAGACGTTCACCGCATGGCCGAGGCCAACAAGGCCTTCGCTCATTACCGCTGGTAGGGTAACAGTGATCGGTGATCAGTGGACAGTGATCGCTGATTTCTACGATTCAAGCAATTCGGGACTTTACTGACCACTGATCGCTGACCACTGATCGCTGGTACTTAACCGCGGGCTGCGTGCCCGCAAGGAAAAATGCCGTGCCTCGCACTACACCGCTGAACCGCTGCCGGAACATCGGAATCATGGCGCACATCGACGCCGGGAAGACGACAGCGACAGAACGCATCCTGTTCTATACGGGCATCACGCACCGCATCGGCGAAGTGCATGAGGGCACGGCGACCATGGACTACATGGAGCAGGAGCAGGAGCGCGGCATTACGATTACCTCGGCCGCCACCACCTGCACATGGAAAGACGTTCGCATCAATATTATCGATACGCCCGGCCACGTGGACTTTACCGCTGAAGTGGAGCGGAGCCTGCGCGTGCTGGACGGCGCGGTGGCGCTGTTCGATTCGGTCAGTGGCGTGCAGCCGCAGACCGAGACGGTGTGGCGGCAGGGCGACAAGTACAAGATTCCGCGCATCTGCTTCGTGAACAAGATGGACAAGAACGGCGCGGACTTCGAGCACGTTCTGGAATCGATTCGCAAGCGCCTGGGCGCGCGCCCGGTTGCGCTGCAGATTCCCATCGGCGCCGAAGCGAACTTCAAGGGCGTGATCGATCTGGTCGAGATGAAGGCTGTCGTGTGGCACGACGAGACCATGGGCGCGCAATTCTCGATTGAAGAAGTTCCCGCCAACTTGCTGAAAAAGGCCGAAGCTTTCCGGCTGCAGTTGATTGAAATCATCGCCGAGACCGACGATGTGCTGCTGGAGAAATTCCTGGAGGGCGAGACGCCCACCATTGCCGAGTTGAAGGCGGGCATTCGCCAGGCAACGATCGATCTGAAAGTCTTCCCGGTGATTTGCGGAAGCGCCTTCAAGAACAAGGGAGTTCAGACGCTGCTTGACGCTGTGGTCGACTACCTGCCCAGCCCTCTCGATAAGCCTCCGGTCGAGGGCATCAATCCTTCCCATCTTTCCAAAATCGAGATCCGCAAGCCGGACGACAGTGAGCCGCTTGCGGCCCTGGCCTTCAAGATCATCAACGATCCCTTCGGCAAGCTCTGTTTTATCCGCGTCTATTCCGGCACGCTCAAAACCGGCGACATGATTCTCAATCCCCGCACCGGCAAGACCGATCGCGTGGGCCGCCTGGTGAAGATGCACGCCGACAAGCGTGAGGACATCAGCGAGATTCTGGCCGGCGACATCTGCGCCTGCGTGGGCCTGAAAGAACTAAAGACCGGCGACACATTGTGCGCGCCGCATCATCCAGTGGCCCTGGGCGCGATAACCTTCCCGGAGACGGTCATCTCGGTGGCCATCGAGCCCAAGACCAAGGCCGATCAGGAAAAAATGGGCGTGGCGTTGGCCAGGTTGGCCGACGAGGATCCGACATTCAAGGTGCATACCGACGAAGAATCGGGCCAAACCATCATCAGCGGCATGGGCGAATTACACCTCGAAATTCTGGTCGACCGCATGAAGCGCGAGTACAAGGTCGAGGCCAATGTGGGCGAGCCCAAGGTCGCCTTCCGCGAGACCATCCGCAAGAAGGCCGAGGCCGAGGGCAAGTACATTCGCCAGACCGGCGGCTCGGGCAACTACGGCCATTGCAAGCTGCGCATCGAGCCTAATGAGCCGGGCAAGGGCTACGAATTCATCAACGCCATCAAGAGCGGTTCGGTGCCCAAGGAATATATCAAGCCCATCGATCAGGGCGTGCAGGGCGCAATCGAGTTGGGCATTCTGGCCGGCTATCCGCTGGTGGACATCAAGGTAACGCTCTACGACGGCAGCTATCACGAAGTGGACTCGAACGAGATGGCGTTTAAATTCGCCGGATCGATCGCGTTCAAGGAAGCCGCGCGCAAGGCCTCGCCGGTGTTGCTGGAGCCGGTCATGGCGGTCGAGGTCACGGTTCCCGAAGAGCACATGGGAACGATTATTGGCGACATCAACTCGCGCCGCGGGCGCATCGAGCACGTGGATCGCATAGGCGGCTCGCAGGTGATCAAGGCGATTGTGCCATTGAAGGAGATGTTCGGCTATGTGAACGACATTCGCTCGTCCACGCAGGGCCGGGCCTCTTACTCGATGCAGTTCGCAAGGTACGAAGAGGCGCCGAGAATGATTGCCGATGAGATCATCGGGCGGGCGCAGGGGAAGTGAAAAGGCAAGCCGTTAGCTTTTAGCTTCTAGCTTTTAGCTAAGTCTTGCCGGAGCGGAATGTCATTGTTCTAGCGCAGAAGGGCTAGGAGCTAATGGCTAGAAGCTGAAAGCTGAGTTTTGGGGCTGGAGCCGGATGGCCGGCGCCCCGAGTTGAAACGGGCAGCACAAGCTATGAAAGGATTTTGGGATTCTTATGGGCAAGGAAAAGTTTGACCGTTCGAAGCCGCACGTGAACGTGGGAACGATCGGGCACATCGATCACGGCAAGACGACGCTGACGGCGGCGATCACCAAGGTATTGCAGAAGCACAACCCGAAGA
>Ga0224559_1000402_pt1 | contig 29374 bp, 27 predicted proteins | sample 714S33034metaG_FD_180676 | JGI IMG/M metagenome (GOLD analysis project Ga0224559, IMG submission 180676) | Peat soil microbial communities from Stordalen Mire, Sweden - 717 S3 30-34 | ecosystem: Environmental > Terrestrial > Soil > Wetlands > Peat | place: Sweden: Norrbotten County, Stordalen... | reverse complement strand
ATTTGCACCTGAAGAATCTCACCGGTGTACCGATCCGTAACCGGCATCGTTTTACCGCAATAGTCCACGAAGCACTTTTCGCCCGCAGGATGTTCCTGACGCATCACGGCATCGAGCTTGCCTGCCCATTTCCGATAGCTTTCGCAGAACCAGCTGTAGTTGAACCCTTCAGGCTGGTTTGCTTTGTACTCTTGCCACAACAGGAAAAGGGTGACTCCTTTGCGACGCATCTCCCGGTTCACCTCATCCCAATTCGGCGATGCTCGCAAGACATCAACCGACAATAATTTGGGAGGAAACAGCCGCGCATTAATATCAACTTCGGTCATGTCGACTGGCAGCGGCCAGGACAAACCGGCTACCGCAAAACGGCGTATGTAGTCACTGATTGTGCTTCTGGCTACCTGGGTGCTTTTTGATATCTGCCGGTCCGACAGATCGAGGTCAAACTTCAGGCGTAGTATTTCTCTTGTTTTACGCATCGACAACTTCTCCATATCCGTCCCTCTTTCCGAAAAAAGGGCGAATGGTAGGTGAATATTATCTTGCGTCGATCCCTGACCAGGGGTGGCCGAATCACACCGGAATCGGTGGCCGAATCACAGCGGAATCAGTGGCCGAATGCTAATGGAATCGGGGGCCGAATGTGCGTGGACTGGGTGGCCGAATGACCGTGGAATACGCACGCAGACATAAATAGTGATACACCTTGTCGCCTTATTTTGAAAACCAAGGATGTGCAAACGCTTTTTGTCATCAGCACGATTTATTCGAAAAGAGGTTTTCACATAACCAATGATGAAAAAGCTGATTGCAGAATCGAACTCACCGGGTTCATTACTGCACCTAGCAAAACATCGGGTAGCGTTCCTATTGATATAACTTACATGCTTGATAATCAGGCAGCATTTAAGGATGTAGCCCCGGCATTAAAGTCCAAGGACATGAAAGAGTTGATTAGTAGTGTCTCCGGCATAGTAGGCGACCCTCTGAACGCAGGCGAAATGGTAGCTGTGTCACAAGCTGGCGGTGTAATAGGCGGTGCGACCTCAATAGGCGGTACGTCCGGCACTGTCATTGGTGCTGGTGTAGGCACACTGGTTAACATGGTTAGCGGGATACAATCTAGGCTAGATACCCCGCCCGGACTTGTTTATGTTCATGGCAGGGTGATATTCGGAAATACATTACTCAGGATACCTGTTGCGGCTGGAGTCTATGCCGCATCAACTGATACGGCCAGACCAGATGCCTTATTTGGAATTGCAGCAATCAGGTTTTCCAAGGTGATATGGGAAGCAAAGAATAAGTACAACAAAGAACACAACGCCGAACCTTATACGCCGTACATATTCGACTCCCATACGCCGGTGCCGATTGACTCACCCGTACAACGGTTAACCAAGAAAGATTTTGACGCGTTTGTCTCTGTAAACCAGAAGCCTTCTGCTGCATCATCTGTAGCGCCAGCATCTTCTGTAGCCTCTGTTGATCCCGTCGGTCCTGTAACACCATCGACCGGCGAAGGTGTGCGAGCTGTGGAAAATGCTAAATGAAGAAATTGATTGATGCCGAATGTCATTTGGCGGGCATGGCGCAACGCTTCAATGCCAGGAAGTCGTTGGCACGAAGCTACATACGCAAGTTTATGCTTCTAGGGTAGATACGTAAGAACTACACTTATAGCAGGAATGTTGTGAAAGCGAATAAATAGAACTCGTCAAATGGTGGTATTTATCGTGACAAGTCACCAAATATATAAAACTGACGTGATACCCAGGGGGATGCCGCAATTAACCTAATTTTTTGAACGGCAGCACAGCCGCGCCGGTACGCAGCCCATCAAGATAATCTGCCCAGTTCTGCATCATTTTTCTGCGCTCTTCGAGTCGCAGCATGTGAGTTTCTCGCTTGTATGCTGCGCGCACCTGATCCTGATCCGTGTGGGCAAGTTGCAGTTCAATCAACCGCACGTCATAGCCCAGTTGCTCCAAGTTTGTCGAGGCCATGGCCCGGAAGCCATGCCCCGTCATCTCTTCACTCGTATAGCCCATGCGTCGTATCGCCGAGAGAATCGCGCCATCAGACAAACAACGCGAGGTCGATTGTGGCGAAGGGAATAAATACTTACCCTCTCCTGAAATATTCTTAAGCTCCTCAATGATCTCGATTGCTTGGCTCGTAAGAGGCACTAAGTGCTTGCGCTTAGCCTTCATTTTTCCTTCTGGGATTATCCAGTATCCCTTTTCAAAATCTAATTCAGACCATTCTGCGTGTCGAAGCTCGCCGGGGCGAACGAACACAAGAGGCGCAAGTTTTAGTGCCAGCCGTACTACTTCACTACCTTTGTAATCGGCAATGTTGCGCAACAAATTACCGATTTCGGCTGGCGCAGTGATCGCGCCCAAGTGGGTTTCCTTAGCCGGTGGCAGGGCTCCCTTCAAATCGCTAGTTATATCGTGATCTGCGCGGCCAGTCGCAACGGCGTAGCGCCATATTTGTCCGCAGTTTTGGTGTAGCCGGTGCGCGGTATCCAGTGCGCCACGCGCCTCCACCCGGCGCAACGCGGTAAGCAACTCGATGGGCTTCACTGTATTTATTCCAACTCCCTTGAAGTAAGGGAATAGGTTGCATTCAAGTCGGCGCATTATTTTTGATGAGTGACCATCTACCCATTGAGTGCTGAACTTCTTGAACCATTCCCGGCTAATTCGTTCGACTGTATCCAGCACTTCCTCTGGCACACATGAGGAAGCGACTGCGGCATTTTGGGCCTCTTTCTTTGCCTCCATGGGGTCAGAGCCTGCCGCAAGAAGCTTGCGAGCATCCAGCGCCCATTCACGGGCTTGTTTTAGGCTTACCACAGGGTAGACGCCCAGCGACAGAGTTTTTGCCTTCCCCGCGAACCGATACCTCAACCACCACAACCGTGTTCCGTTTGGTTTGATCACAAGAGTCAGGCCGTCGCCGTCTGCGACTGCATATTGTTTTTCCTTCGGTTGCTTGGCTGCAACCGCTTTATCATTTAGTTTTCCCATTGCCGCCCTTTGCGACCATCCCGATACTCACACTATACCAAATTTCGGTAAAATACTCACATCATTACTCACATAATCGCGGGAGGCAGTGACACTCTTTGATCCTCTCTGATTCTGTTTGACACTGCTGGTAAATATTGGCGCGCCTTGATTGCACATGGACTTTTATTAAGTTTCGCCTAAAAAGGCAATAAAAAAACCACCTGTGAGGGTGGTTTAATTTTTCCAAATGGTGGAGATAAGCGGGATCGAACCGCTGACCTCTTGCATGCCATGCAAGCGCTCTCCCAGCTGAGCTATACCCCCAAAAGAGCGCGCATTATAATGACCGACCCTATCCTTGTAAAGCAAGTACAGTCGTAAACTTACAAATATTTCGTCACTCGCGCCAATACCAGCTCGCGAGGAAAAAGCACCACCAAAGCATCTACCGAAGGCGCTTGTGTTTGCCCCACCAACATCACGCGCAACGGCATCGCCAATTTTGGCATCTTCAGTCCATGCTTGCCGATCAGCTCTTTAATCAGTGCAGAAATTGCGCTGACTTCCCACGTGACATTAGTGATACGTTCGGCAAAGTCACGCAATGCGGGTAGTGCTTCGGCCGATAAATGCGTATCAAGCAATGTCTGCTCCGGATGCAAATCAATGTAGAACACCTCGGCGGCATCAGCCAATTCATTCAATGTGGAAATGCGCTCTTTGTACAGGGCAATGACTGCTTCCAATGCCGGTGCCACACTCACATTTATCCCGCGAGCTATCAGTCGTGGGCGAACCAATTCTGCCAACCGTGCATTGTCGGTTAATTTCAGATAATGATTGTTCAGCCATTTCAGTTTTTCAGTATTGAACTGTGCTGCCGATGGCGTGATGTGATCCAGGTCGAACCATTCACAGAATTGCGCGGCCGAAAAAACTTCATCATCGCCATGCGACCACCCCAACCGTGCCAGATAGTTAATAACGGCCTCTGGCAAATAACCATCCTCATCATATTGCATCACGCTAAGAGCACCGTGTCGCTTGGAAAGCTTCTGTCCGTCATCACCCAAAATCATGGAGAGATGAGCGTACTTTGGCACCTTCGCATTCAATGCTTTGAGAATATTGATCTGACGCGGCGTATTGTTGACGTGATCGTCACCGCGAATAACCTGAGTGATGCCCATATCCCAGTCATCCACTACCACGCAGAAATTGTATGTGGGTGTTCCGTCGGAACGTGCAATGATCAGATCGTCCAGTTCATCATTTTGGAATTCGATATGGCCTTTGACCAGATCGTCCCATTCAACAACACCGCCGACAGGATTTTTGAAGCGCACGACGGGTTTTACGCCTTCAGGCACAGCAGGCAAGGCCTTCCCTGTTTCGGGACGCCAACGTCCATCGTAACGCGGCTTTTCACCACGGGCACGCTGCGCTTCACGCAAGGCATCCAAGTCCGCTGGCGAGGTATAGCAATAATAGGCTTTGCCTGCAGCAATCATCTGTGCGATAACTTCCTTATGTCGCGGAAAACGTTGCATTTGATAAAAAGGGCCTTCGTCGTAATCCAGATTCAACCACTTCATTCCGTCCAAAATCGCTTGCACAGCCTCGGGAGTCGAACGCTCCACATCCGTATCCTCAATACGCAAAATAAATGTACCGCCGTGCTTGCGAGCATACGCCCAGGAAAATAAAGCAGTGCGCGCACCGCCAATATGCAAATAACCTGTGGGACTGGGAGCGAAGCGTGTACGAACGGTCATGATCAATATCAATAAAGAAAGTGCGTATTTTACGCTAGACAGCGGGAATATTTACGCACAAGTTGCAGTTAGAAATGAGTAGTACTCGACAAGTTGATGTAGTAAGCCGAAAGAGGTGCGCCTGGCGTTGCGCCCAGATCATAGTAATCGACGCCGAACCGATAGGTGTTTTTGTTGGCCGTGGATAAAATCTCTACCCCTACTCCGTAGAAATTAGACTGGCCGGAATAATGGGCTTGGGTATCAGAGCCACTATAACCAATAATTGTTTCAGATTTTCCAATTTTCCCGAACAGGCTGACACCCTCTTGAACCGGGATATATCCGTTTAGGGTAAGCGAGGGAATTGGCATTACCACCACGTTGCTGGTCGTTCCAATTCCCATCACGCTGATTTGTGTCTCAATGCCAACATATTGATTAAAATTATATCCGCCTCCGACCGAGACTCCGAAGCCGAACCATGTACTCTCTTGCCCCAGCACCGGACTCAGCCCGACACCCACCAGGTTATAGACGCCCCCATCTGCCGCCGTAGCACAGGAGGTAATGAACGCCAAGATCACGCCAAAATATATTTTGTTAATCATCATAAAAATCTACTCAAGTGGTTTCATCGTTAGTGGTTTTGAGCTACTAAACAGTTACATTATGTATCATCGTGCAACCCCTGACATTCTTATCATTCGGTTTGCCTGTGTCAATTAAGTATTTTTTGTGGCTCGCTTTTTAAATTTGATATGCTTCGACGCTGCCTTGACGCCTCAAATAAACACACCGCAGCAGCAGCGGCAACATTTAAAGATTCCACTTTGCTTTGCATTGGTATCGTTATGTGCTGTCGGCACAGGTTCGACAACTCGGGTGACAATCCAGCCCCTTCATTACCAAAGGCAAAGGCAATATTGCCTGTTAACTTGCTATCAAAGATACTTACTTTTGCTTGCAATGAAGTGGCTAAAATGCTGCCTTCAAATACTGCTGCCACGTTGAACAAATCGGCATGTTCGTGAATGCTTAATGCAAAATGCCCGCCCATCGCCGCACGCAACACTTTAGGTGACCAGACATCGGCACAGCCGTTGGAAATAAAAGCGGCGTCACAGCCTGCTGCTGCGGCTGTGCGCAAAATAGAACCCAAATTACCCGGGTCTTGAATATCTTCGAGCAAAATACAAAATTGGCTATGCGATGGAGCCACACGCGCTGGCGGAAGCTCGATCAGCGCCAGCAACCCGCTCGGTGTTTTCAACTCGGTCAGCTCACTAAATAAAGCATCGTCCAGACAGGTCAAAGGAACATCGGGCAATTGCGCAATCATTCCGGTGATCTCTTTGTCTTGTGAGGCCGCCTCGTTGACCAGCAGACGTAGCGGGTGTTTTCCCGATACCAAATAGGCCTGAACGAGATGTGCTCCATCAAGTATAGTCTCCCCGACTTTGCGGCGTTGCTTAGTCGAACCCGCCAGTTTGTTCCATTCTTTGAACGACGGATTATCGCGCGAAGAAATGCGTTTTACTGTCGGCAGTATCATGAATCTTGCGTAGCAATTCGTTTGCCTCCTCGCCCGCTTGCGGGATAACCAGCGACTTGCACGGCTTTATCGTGCTTAGTCGAATGGCTAGTAGCTTCATCAGAGGATTGCACCCGCAAGGGGTAGGCCGTGGCTGTAAAGCCGACAAGTCGGCAACAACCACGCTCAGGTGAGGGGAACGGGCATCGTAGTTTCATATCAAAGGTGGCAAACTGGCTTGCCCGTTAATTGGCTTCTTGATGGCTTGGCTCCAGCAGATTTTCCATCTCTGCCAGCGGGGGCAAATCACTCAGCGAACGCAGATTCAGATCGTCCAGCAATTGTTGTGTTGTGGCATACAGTGACGGTTTGCCGGGTGAGTCACGGGTGCCGATAATTTCGATCCAGGCACGGGATTCGAGTGTTTTCAGCACTTGGGTTGACACGACGACACCGCGAATTTCTTCGATATCGCCGCGAGTCACTGGTTGGCGGTACGCAATGATCGCCAGTGTTTCCATCACGGCACGCGAATAACGCGCCGGTTTTTGCGGGTCTAAACGGCTAATGAACTCCTGCATTTCGGGACGCGCGCGAAAGCGCCAGCCGCTGGCAACGCGGTTAAGTTCGATGCCGCTGTCAGCATATTTTTCCACAAGCTGTTGCAACAGGTCTTCAATGAAACGCGTCTCCAGCAGAGCATCGCTAAGTTTTTTTAATTCGGATATTGAGAGCGGCTCTGCCGAAGTCAACAATGCTGCTTCATAAATTTTTTTCAGTTGATGAACATCCACAACCTGCGTTAATTCAGAAACAACATCAGGCAGAGGATTCTCACTCAAGGGTGAGTCGACTTGTTCTGACATAAATTTTCCCCAATGTTTCAGTTTGAGTAATTTCGACCAACGTTTCTTTGGTCAATTCCAGAATAGCAATGAAAGTGACGACCAGTTGCGGAACACCGCCGGTCTGGTCGAATAAGTTTTCAAACAGCTCAAATTCGCCGTGGCGCAATTGGCGTAGCAAACGTGTCATTTGTTCGCGCACCGAAAGCTCTTCACGCCGGACTTTGTGATTTGCATTCACTTTAGCGCGCGTTAGCAGCGTCAACCATACCACACGCAAGTCATCCACATTCACGCTGGGCAACCGTTCAACCACGGTACGCTCGATCAACACTTGCACCAATTCAAAATCGCGCCCGGCTTGCGGCAACTCATTGAGCCTTTGGGCTGCGAGTTTCATTTGCTCGTATTCCAACAAACGCCGCATCAACTCCGCACGCGGATCTTCGACTTCCTCCTCCCCCATCTTTGGCGGACGCGGCAACAACATGCGCGACTTGATCTCGATCAACACCGCCGCCATCAACAAATACTCGGCAGCCAATTCCAAACGGTTGCGCTGCATCAGCTCGATGTAAGTCATGTATTGCTGCGTGAGCTGCGCCATCGGAATGTCCAGCACATCAAGGTTGTGTTTGCGGATCAGGTACAGCAACAGGTCGAGCGGTCCCTGAAAGGTCTCCAGCACCAACTCCAGCGCATCCGGCGGAATATACAGATCAGACGGCATCTCCAACAGCGGCTCGCCGTGGATAAGTGCACGCGGAATAAGTTGTAGTTCGGCTTGGCTCACTTCACCACCTCGCCAGCCCAGCGACGAACCAGTGCAACAATTTTGTCAGCTTCTGCTGGTGTTACGCCTGCAAATTCGATGTCTTCATATCGCAAAAGTACCGCGTATGGATTCATCACACTCAAAGCTGTTGCCTCAAATGGGTGGGGAACTTGTCTGACAATAAGCAAGTCAACCAACTCGTCTAGGTCATGAGTCTTGCGAAAAGCAACACCATGCAACACCAGCACGGCCTTCAAGCATTTTTCTATGCCCTGCTGCGCATGAAAACAGGTTGTCGTGGCATGAAAATCAGAATCTTCCTTCATCTTGTTGAAGGCAACGATATCGCGGTCAGCGAGTTCAAGATATCGCCTTGCTAAATCAAGCGCTGACTTCATGCAATACCCTCCCCTCATGTAACGCCCAGTAAAGAGCCGTTCCGGGCAAATGCCCCCACTCGTTCACATAATCCTGTGAATATACCAGCACGTCCACCGGAATACGCAATGGCCTCAATGCCTGCCGCAAGCGCACCATTTCGTTGAACTTATTGGGAACCTCTTGCTCAATCACCATCAAATCCAAATCAGAATCCTCGGTCGCATCGCCGCGCGCGTAGGAGCCGAACAAGATTACCTTGCTCGGGTTAGAGGCCGCGACCAGCCGCTCAACGGCCTGTTGTATTTGCTCGCCTGAAATCATTTTGTCTTCCGGGTTAGGATTCCTCATCCTGACGATTACTGTGTTAATGCCAATGCTCGGCATTATACGTCAATGGGTGGGCAGTTTAGCTGAACGCGCAGGGCAAATACAGTAGCGAATCAAGCAACGCGCCCGGCAGAGGAAGCTCTATACTATTAAGGTCAGGTGCATTGCCGGGTCTTTCAGTCAGATGAGCCACACCAGATTATGCCCACATGACAATCGTCCATCAGTCCTTCTTCTACGGCGTTTTGGTGGGCAACTGCTTCATCATCTGATCAAAGTCTGATTCAAAGTGCTGGTCGTCCAATGCCCGAAATTTGCTGAACTCCTGTTCAGCGTGAACCCTGGCAAGTTCAGCAGACACATTGCCTGCGCCCGGCAAAATCTCGCGGTCATTCAGTGTCAAAAAGCCTTCCAGTTTACTGATCCAGTCCTGCATGGTCATGGCGATACGCCGCGCGGCCTGACCTTCGGCAAAAATCAAATACTGCTCGGCCAGATTATTGAGGGCGCGCAGCTCTTCCTCGTTCAGGTAATTTTTGGCAACACTCACATCGGCCTTGCGGATGCGTGCCCCTTCCCAATTAGTCAGCCCCATGTTCGGCTGGCTGCTGTCGGCGCGGGCAGCAATCAGCTCGGCGGCAGTCTGGCCGTGGATAGCGTAATGCACCTTGTTCTGCACCGTGGCAAAAAACGTCTGGGTGAGCGCATGGCTGGCATCGTAATCGGCGCTGGTGGCGTAGATGTCCGTGATCTTCTGGTAAAAGCGCCGCTCGCTGGTGCGGATGTCTTGCAGGCGGCGGGTCAACTCGTCGAAGTAATCCCGTCCCTTGCCGGGATTCTTCAAACGCGCGTCGTCCAGCACAAAGCCCTTGACGATATATTCCTTCAGCTTATCGTTTGCCCACTGGCGGAAGCGCACACCGACCGGGCTGCGCACACGAAAGCCCAGCGCCAGCACCATGTCCAGATTGTAGTGCGCCACCTCGTACTGCTTGCCGTCTGCGGCAGTTGTTCGGAATAACCGAACAACTGAATTTTCATCCAGTTCGCCATCCTCGAAAATGTGCTTGATGTGCTCGCTGATTGTTCCCTTGGCTTTGCCGAATAACTCGGTCAACTGCTTCTGGTTCAGCCAAAGGTTTTCCGCCTCCAGCATAACGTCGATGCGGGTGGAGCCGTCTTCACTTTGGTAAATCAGGAATTGTTGGGGTTCGGTCATATTTTCAACTTATCAGTGGTATTAACGTTTCTGCTCATCGCCGGAAAATTTGGCTATTTTAGCGAGGCGGTGTGGATACGATTTTAGCTAATAAACCGTCCCTTTTATACAGGCGTAGCGGTAGCAACATCGGTGAGGTAGTTTTTGCCATCGGCTGCGGGCAATTTCAGTCAGTGACAATTTGTCACCGACTCACTGCCTTCCTTACCTAGGCGCTCTTTTAGATTATTCCAGTATTTGCGCGCCATCTGATAGTCCGGCTGCTGGGGCAACACTTGGATAATGTCGATGACCGAAAACAACCTTGTCTCCGTGGCTTCGTCATACACGCGACTAATTTCATGTTCTTCAAAAATGGTTGGCTGGGGTTGCATGGTCAGAATTCCTTGCTCATGGATACCAGAGATTATTTCAACTGGTGACGGATTGTCGCCAGTTGGCTAAACGATAACCGCATCGTATAGAACGATCGTTCTTTTGTCAAATAATTCAGGAAGGAACTGAACTTAAGTGGGCTGGCTACAGCGGCGGAGCGAATTGGCATATCGAACGACAGAAACAAAAAAGCCCGGCATCTCTGCGGGGCTCTTATAAAACGCGTTGATTGATTTCAGTTTAGCCACCGCTGCTAAATCCGAGCGAATTCAACAATTTTTTCGGTTAAATGATTAGGCACTACCAAAATATCATTGGCCGCCATTTTGGCTGTGATTTCCTGAAACATGTCGAAGCGCTCACCACTTACCTCAACCGGTCCTTGAACAGGGAACAACACTTGCTCCGGCAACACATGTAAGGCACGCAATTTTTCAACCTTGCCAAACCATGCCCAACCATGATCGTAGATTTGCGCCGGGTCTTCATGTGCCAGATATAAAGGCTTGATTGCCTTCACTGCGCGCTCACCCTCACGATGCACAAAGGGTAGCTTTGCGTGGTATGTGGTTACATCACCCAGTGTCTCCGGCAGATATTGCTTGTTGAGGTTCGCTTCCACCAGAACTTTGCGCACAGTCTTATCAAGCAACTGTTCGTGATAGGCCTTGGTCGCAAAATTGCGCTCCACATAATGGCCAAACAACTCATCCAACTGTTGCGCGGGATCATCTGCCAGCACTACACGCACATTGTCAAAACGCAGCATCGCCTCACGTTGGCGCGTAAGCTCACCAAAAAGATGGCGCGCCAAGTCAACATCCATTGTGTGACCTTGCTGGTGTGCCAGCCAATCACGGACACGCTTCAATTCCTGCTTAAAATCATTTGCTGCGCGGCGATAGATACCCGCATCCAGCTCCTCGAAAAATGCTGTAACACGGCGGATTCGGGTCATCAATTTGAACTCGAAAAAACCCGCATCGGGACACAACATCACGATGCCTACATTGGCAAATTCGCCAGTTTCCATATAGGGGAGAAAACGAACAATAGCGTACTGACATGCAAATTTTTTCATCACGCCATCCTCCAAAAATCGTTATCCATAAATCGCCCGAGAAACTCTCGTACCGCATCGCGGTTAAACTCGGTGGGAACCCCATTATCCACTGTCCACCACTCCGGCGGAACATTATCGCAAGCAGGATCAAATTCGGCAAACGCTGCCGCCAAACGGTCACGGTAGATCTCACGTTCAACCAAATCATCAAAGATCGCCAGCAAACTGTCATGAAAAACATGTAGTTCCGCAAAACGTAATGGATCAAAGTCGGTATCGAATGCCTGATTGTGGTCAATCACCGCTAGCTTTGAGTGCTGCAAATCCCACAACAAATTTGGATTGCCACCATTTTCTGTCAGGGTGCGATCCGCGTTATGCAACCACCAGTCGAACAATGCCACATCCTTGCGTACCTGCTCATCCACTTTAGAAATGTGTGAATAGGAAAACTCCTGTACATGCGGCAATGCCTTGGAGCCAAAGGCCAAACCAGCCCCCAACTCATTAGCATCATCCCTACCGCACCACTTGATCAATTCCTGAGGTACTTCAACAATTTCAAAGTCTGCCACCGGTAAGCCAAAAGCGCGCGCAAGGCGACCGCCCACATACTCGGCAATCAAACTTCGTTTGCCTGCACCATGTCCTTTGACGAAATAAGCCTGCCCGTCTTCACATTTGCAGTGAAATGGGTTGGTAATCCCCTGAATGGAGCGGCCAAGAATCTCGTTAATCTGGATAGCCAACATTCCCTCCCGTATTCACCCCAAGAGCATGGACGAAAACTATCTTCGTGCCGCCCACTTCAACCAGCATGCGCTCCAGATTAATTCTTGAACGCCTTATCGAGCTGACCTTCCAAATTCAGCCCACCATCTTCGAGATAGACAAAACTGAACACACACTTTCCGTCACTGCTCGCCGCCCACAATTCGCCAACCTTGCGCTTCTCAATCTCGTAAGGATCGTTGCGCAAATGCGCTCCCTTGTATTCGATCACCGCAATGCGACCATCCATCAACTCGACAATAAAGTCCGGGAAGAACCGGCCTTTTGAAGTCGGCAAACAGAAACCGAACGGCTCTTGTTCCAGATTGCGTATCCAATACCTGACCAGCGGATGTCGGGCGATGAAGCGCGCACACTCGAACTCTTCACCTTTATCTTTCAGGTTGGCAATAACCGGGTAGTAGTGCTTTTCAAAATTCCAGCGCCCGGCATAGCGGCTGCCTGCCGGTGCGGGATAGCTGCCTTGCTCAAACTTGAATGTATGCACCCAATCCGGCTCGACTTTCCAGCCGCCATCCAGCACCAGTTGCTGGAACTGTGTCTTGGCGGCTGCCGCGCGCATGTCGGCGATTTGTGCGTTGAGACGCCGCGCCAACACAAAGCGCATACGTGCCAGCGCGTTAAGCGAAATACGCTGATCATGGAGCAAGTGATTCACCATCGCCGTCAAATAGGCAAGCAAATGTCCCTGCACGATATCCGGCTGCCGCACCTCGCGGTTTAGCCAGCGCACCAGATCGTCGGTTGTGATGTTGACGTTTACGCCATCCAGTACCAGTTGCCCGACATCTGCATCGCGAATTCTTACCTGCTTCTGCTGGTCTAGATAAATCTCAAAGGCATTGTCCTGTTCCACCATTTGAAAACCCGGCAGCGAAACCGGTTGTGCCAACAGATTCAAATCCACATTTTCCAGCACCGCCTCGCGTTCCAATGGAAACAGCGGCGCTTGCGCATTAAATCGGTAGCCCAGTGGCGGCACAGAAGCGAAATGCATGCCGCGCATCGATGGTGCCGTTTCAGCGGCGAAAATTGCGTTGTGCTGCGTCACCTTCTGGCGTATCAGGTCTTGCTTCTTTTCGCTGCGCTCGCTAGCCAGCAACAGCTTTTCCACCGTCTCATCCACATGCCCGGTGATAGTCACCAAGGAACCTTTGCCGGTGGGCGCGGGCGCAATGGTAATGCCCGCCGCATGTTGTAACCCGGCAGCATTGCTAACCTCGATAATCGTTGTTACAGGTGGAAGTTCGGGTATCGGTTTTGTTGCATCGAACAATGGCATTTGCGGTGCAATCATCGAAGCTACATCCAGCGCCTCGAAGCCCATACCACTTACCAATCTATCCACCAACGCACCCGCAGCATGGGCAAAGGTCGATTCGCACACATGCGCATAAGCGCGGTTAAGCGCCTCGCGTCCACGGCGCTTCGCATAAGGCATACGCAACACGCGCCCGAGCAACTGCTCCACCGCCGTAGCGCTTGAAAGCGGCTGCAATGAACACAACACATAGGCAAACGGACAATCCCATCCTTCGCGCAATGCCTGCACGGTGATGATGTAGCGCAACTGGGTAGCCGGTGAAAATACATCCACCCCTTCCAGATCGCGCTGGCTGCCCGTGGCAATCGCAATCTGTTCTTCGGGAATATGCAGCTCGTTGATCAGGTGCTGGCGCAAGGCTTCCGGCGGCACGGCATCATTCACGTTCTGCGCCTGAAATAATGCGATAGGGCGCACGTAGGCATCGCCCGCCGCCTGTGCTTGCTGCGCCTCGGTTTCCAGCCATTGGCGAGTTTGCACCGCGCCGAACACTGCGGACTGCCAGCCCTCGGCATGTTCGCGCAAAGTGATCGGCAACTTGATCATGTCCTCGGCCTGCAACTCCTGCGCCGAAACGTGGTACAGCACATTGCTCTGCTGCGGCAAGGGCGTGGCCGTCAGTTCAAGAATCGCGGATGGATTCAGGCGCTTCAACGCAACAAAACTTTTCTCCGTCTTGGTGTTGTGCGCCTCATCCACCACGATGAGCGGATTTTGCAACGCGAGCCAGTTGGCGAGTGAATAGCGCGCCTGCCCGACATAGGCTTTGAGAGGCGAATTCGCATCCTGCACATCCTCCGCTTGCACAAAAGCATCCGGCACATCTTTCAAGCAAGCCAGCTTTTCCGCTGACAGCGATTTGAAATGCCGTTCGAACGCTTCCGAGAACGCGTACACATTGCGCGTATCCGCCGCTTCCACGCGGAAGCTCTGTATCGTCGCCACCACCACAATGGTTTGCCGTCCCCAATCAGTCGGCGAAAGTGTACTCACGCGGTCGAGGTCGCACACCTGCAAACGCTGACCGTAGGCGTCCTCCAAGGCAGTGCGGTAAGGATGCCCCGGCGTCTGCAACGCATTCAACGTCTGCGAACGAATCGCATCCGATGGCACCAGCCACACCGCGACAGGCGCATCGTTCGATTGCCACTCGCGCGCCATGCGCACGATGGCATGTGAAGCCAGCAGAGTCTTGCCGCCGCCGGTAGGAATGCGTAAACACACACAGGGGATTTCACCAAACGCCTCACCTTGATACGGCCTGTTAGAGTGTTGCTGAAATGCAGTGGCCGCGCCAACGGTAGTGGCATCGTGCAAATAGGCAGAGAGCGCCGACAGCGCGGCAGACTGGTAACTCTTGAGCGTCAGGTCGGCCATGGTTATCGCGCCTTTACATCGTAAGGAATATGTTTGAACGTCACGTCCACCGCAGCCAGCCGCGCCGCACCCAAGCGGCATGCCTCGCCGTAAATAATCTTCGGCCCGTCGTGCGGACAGATACGGTCTATTGCCGCTAGCACTTCGTTGGTCAGCACATTACCCGAAGCCGGACGCTTGTCGCCGAGGATGCCATTGAACAGCAGATAAATTCCGCGCCCTTCGTGCACGCCGAGCAATGGAGTCTTGTTTTTACTCCCCGCCCCCGCGTGCGGGGGCATGGGCGAAGGCGCGCCCGTCTCCTGCATCCACACAAAACTACCCAGAGTGGCAAAGCGCACCGCCGGATGTATGCTGCCATCGGCATTGAACATCGGCTCGCCCAAACGCAGGAAGCGAAAACCGCCGCCGCCCTGCCAGTTCACCGCCTGCGAGATGCCGCCCTGTTCGCCTTCGATCACCTTTTGCAAACGGGGCAGGCAATGCGTCCCCGCATGTTCGCCCATCTCGATGCCGATCCAGCGCCGCCCCATCTTGTGCGCCACGGCGGCGGTCGTGCCGCTACCGAGAAAGCTGTCGAGAACGAGATCACCGGGGTTGGTGGCAATTTCGAGAACGCGCTGAATCAATTTTTCTGGTTTTGGCGTAATGAAATCGTCTACCAAAGATAAGCTATCCAATACAGCTCGCACTTCTTTCCGCGACGCATCGGTATGGCTCGCATACTCGTGAGACCAAAGAGTCTGCGGCACGATGCCTTGATTACGCAGCAGGTGTTTATACCTCTTAAACGATGGCGTTTTACCAAGGCCATCCTTTCCCCAGTAAATAAATCCTTCAGCTACATGTCGTAAATGCTCTTCCTTCGAGTATGCCCAAACACGAGTTTTGCTGGGGAAAATCTCTTCCCCTGTATTGGGTTGAGTAATCGGGTAGTAAAGATTTGGACGTTCTTCAAATGACTTGCTACAGGTGTAATCACTATTGCGAAAATTTCCCTTCTCGTCCTCGAATTTGTATTGACGATCTTTCTCTTCGGTTCGCGGAATAAGATTTCTCAACCAGCTTTCTGATTTTCGAAAAACCAACAAATGGTCGTGCATCGGCGCAATGGTTTTGTGGTCGTTGGCAACAGCATATTTTTTCTGCCAAACCACGTTCGCCACAAAATTCTTCCGCCCAAACACCTCATCCATCAACACCTTCAGGTAGTGCCCTTCGTTGTCGTCTATGGTTACCCAGATGCTGCCGGATTCATGCAGCAGTTCGCGCAGCAGCACGAGGCGCGGATACATCATGGACAGCCACTGGCTGTGTTCGAGGTTGTCGTCGTAATGTTCGAATGCACTCTTGGTGTTGTACGGCGGGTCGATGAAAATGCACTTCACTCGACCGCGATAGAACGGCAGCAGCGCTTTGAGCGCATCGAGGTTGTCGCCCTGAATCAGCAGATTCTCCGCATTGCCATCGCCGTGTTCGGACACGGGATCGAGTACGCGGTACGGTACTTTGTCGGATAAGGTCAGCGCCTCAGCGCGGTTGAGCCAGTCTAGCGTAGGCATGGGTTAATGATTCCCCTGACTGACTTCCAGCTTTTTGAGTTGGTCTTTATTCATGAGTCCCGTTTGTATTAATTATAGCCATGAATTCTTCCGGTACTTCCGCCGCTTCAATTAGCCTGAATAATTCATCCAAATCGGCAGCTTTATTCTTTTTGGGTGTGAGCGTAACCACGCCGGTAACTTCGTTTTTATGCACCCAGACTTCGTCGCCCAGCATCCTGCATGACTTGGGCAAACGCACTGCCTGACTGTGTCCGTTCTTAAATAGTTTTGCGGTAGCTAACATGGCAGCCTCTTTGTAGCAATGAATTCGCAGCTACTTTATCTCAAGTCAGGTGATAAGGTCGAGTTAGCAAAGCCGGACAAGTGAGGAATGATGGGGGGCTTTTCGTAGTAAATTTACGATGCTATCAACCACAAAAACTAAACCCCTCCCACCCTCCCCTTGTCAGGGGAGGAGCCACATCTGCATCCATAAAATACTATTGCACTTTTCATTTACCAAAAAACAACTATCAGCAAATTTAATAACTTAACGGCTAAGTGACTAGCTGTAACTCAGCCCCATCGCTTCACGCACATCGCGCATGGTTTCGCCTGCCAGTTTGCGCGCTTTTTCGCAGCCGTCGGCGATGATGTTGCGCACCAGTGTCGGGTCGTCCAGATATTGCTGCGCGCGTTCACGCATTGGTTTTTGTTCTTCCAATACAGAAGCAATGAGCGGCTGTTTGCATTCGATGCAACCGATGCCAGCAGTCTTGCAACCGTGTTGCGCCCACTGCCTTGTTTCCTCACTTGAATACACAAGATGCAGTTGCCACACCGGACAGCGCTCGGGGTTGCCCGCGTCGGTGCGGCGGATGCGCGCCGGATCGGTCGGCATGGTGCGGATTTTTTTGCTTACCGAAGCTTCATCTTCACGCAGCGTGATGACATTACCGTAGGATTTGGACATTTTCTGCCCATCCAGTCCCGGCATTTTTGAAGCCTTGGTGAGCATGGCATGCGGTTCGGACAGGATCATCTTGCCGCCGCCTTCGAGGTAGCCAAACAAGCGTTCACGGTCGCCGATGCTCAAGCTTTGCTGTTCGTCGAGCAAAGACTTGGCGGATTCCAACGCGCCATCGTCGCCCTGCTCCTGATAGCGATTACGCAACTCGGTGTAGAGTTTTGCTTTCTTGCTACCCAGTTTTTTCACGGCTGCCTCGGCCTTTTCTTCAAAGCCCGGTTCACGCCCGTACATGTGGTTAAAGCGCCGCGTCAGTTCGCGGGTAAATTCGATATGCGGAATTTGATCTTCGCCCACCGGCACGTGGGTGGCGCGATAGATCAAAATATCGGCGCTCATCAGCAGCGGATAGCCGAGAAAACCATAGGTAGTGAGATCCTTGGTTGTCAGCTTTTCCTGTTGATCTTTATAGGTCGGCACGCGTTCCAGCCAGCCCAGCGGCGTGATCATGGACAAGAGCAAGTTCAATTCGGCATGTTCCGGCACTCTGGACTGAATAAACAGCGTGGCACGCGCCGGATCAACTCCCGCCGCCAACCAATCGACCACCATATCCCACACGCTTTGTTCGATTACTTGGGGGGTATCGTAATGTGTGGTTAAGGCATGCCAATCGGCAACAAAGAACAGGCACTCGAACTCCTGTTGCATTTCCACCCAGTTCTTCAACACCCCATGATAATGCCCCAAGTGCAAACTGCCCGTGGGGCGCATTCCGGATAACACGCGATCAGCAAACATAGTCAATACTCAAAACCCAAAAATAAAATTAATTAATGTAATCAGCCAGACGATAGGTGGTCCTAGAATCCAACCCAACACTGGCGTAATCGCCAAACCGATCAAAATAAACATGCCATACGGCTCGATACTTGCCAACTTCATCGCCAACTGATGCGGCAACAAACTGATGGCGATGCGCCCGCCATCCAACGGAGGAATTGGCAATAAATTCAAGACCATCAAAACGACGTTTATTTTAATACCTATTTGGGCCATTTCCATCAAAGGTTGGGAATAATAACTCTCCGGTGCCATCAGCGCGACCTTGACCCACAATCCCCAAAATAAGGCCATAAAAAAATTGGCTGCCGGTCCCGCCAGAGCGACCCACAACATATCCTGTTTTGGATGGCGTAATGCGCCAAAATTGACCGGTACGGGTTTTGCCCAGCCGAACAGTATACCGCCAAGCCAAAGCGTAAGTATCGGTAACAAAACCGTCCCCACCGGGTCAATATGGCGCAGCGGATTCAAACTGATACGCCCCTGCTGGTAAGCTGTCATATCGCCGAAATGGCGGGCAACGTATCCGTGTGCGGCCTCATGCAGTGTAATTGCGAACAGCACCGGAATAGCGCCGATGGCAACCGCTTGGATTAATGATTGAAAGTCCATTTAATATTATTTCTCGTCAAATTCGGCTATGCCGAAGTGGCTCACATCGCCCTTGCCTCGCCGTAGCAATACAGGTACGGCTTCTGTTAAATCTATTACGGTAGTCGGTTCAACACCGACTATTCCCCCCTCGATAATTAAATCCACTCTGGATTCCAAGCGCTCGCGAATCTCTTCAATTTCGGTGAGAGGATCAGATGCGTCCGGCAAAATTAGCGTTGAGCTGATCAACGGCTCGCCCAACTCGACCAGTAATGCAAGTGCCACCGGATGATCCGGAATTCTCAGGCCAATAGTGCTCCGCTTGGGGTGTTGCAAGCGGCGTGGCACTTCTTTGGTCGCTTCCAGAATAAAGGTATAACTGCCGGGTGTATTATTTTTTAACAAACGAAACTGCGCATTATCAACCCGCGCGTAGTGCGCCAATTCGGACAAATCATGGCAAACCAAAGTCATGTGATGCTTGTCATCCACGCCGCGAATCTGACGAATACGGGTTACTGCATCTTTATCATTTAAATGACAACCCAATGCATAACCTGAATCGGTTGGATAGACGATCACTGCACCTTCCCGAATTAATGCGGCGGCTTGTTTAATCAGGCGTGCCTGCGGATTATCGGGGTAAATCGAAAAAAATTGCGACATAACACTTCCTGAAATTAATCTTCCCACGCACCCCAAACAGGTTTGCACTCCAAGGGCAAATCGGGTAATCGCCCCAAGTCCCGATAGCTTTCACCCGGCCCGTGGTAATCCGAGCCACACGAGCTGAATAAACCGAACTCGGTGGCATAACGCGCGAATTCAGCGTACTGCGGCGGCGTATGGCTACCCGTCACCACTTCGATAGCGCGTCCCCCCATTGCTGCAAACTCTTCCAGCAACTCACGCAAAGTTGGTTTCCCCATCGCCTTGCGTCCGGCGGTATATCGCCCCGGATGTGCTATTACAGCGATGCCACCCGCCCCCCGAATCCAGTCGACGGCGTCTTGCAAACTTGCCCATTGATGCGGCACATAACCCGGCTTGCCTTTGACCAGATAGCGCTTAAATACACTTCCCACATCTTTGCAATATCCTGCCTCGACCATGTACCTCGCAAAATGGGTTCTGCCGATAATTTCCGGATTGGCCGCATAACGATAAGCACCTTCCAGCGTGCCACTGATGCCACAGCGCGCCAATGACTCTGCCATCAATTCGGCGCGACGCCTGCGCCCGCTGCGTATGCCATTCAAGCCGTCAACAAGCGCAGGGAAGTGCGGATCAATTTGCAGGCCCACAATATGCAGGGTAAAGGTGCGCCAGGTTACCGAAATCTCGACTCCGTTGATAAATTCAATGCCCAAACGGGCTGCTGCCTTTGCTGCCTCGTCCAAACCGTCCACATTATCATGATCGGTCAGCGCCAGGAACTTGACACCCCGTTCAGCCGCGCGCGTGACTAACTCGGTTGGCGTCAACAAACCATCCGAAACGGTGGAATGACAGTGCAGGTCATAATCTATCATCAAATCAGGCTGCGATATCGCCGCCACCTTTTTTCATAACCTTGCCCTCTTCAGCGCGTTTTTTTCTGACTTCTTTCGGGTCGGCAATTAACGGGCGATATATCTCCACGCGATCTTTTTCGCGTAGCACGACATCCGTCTTGCTAAGTTTGCCATACAAACCAAATTTGCCTTTTTCCAAATCGATCTCGGGATGCTTGTCCTGCAAACCGGAAAGTTTGACCGCATCGGCAATCGTCGACTTTTCAGGAACTTCAAGCTTGAGCAAAGTCTGCTCATGCGGCAAAGCATAAACCACTTCAATTTTAATTTTATTTGCACTCATTTTGTTACATAGACCTTTTCTGCCCTGTGGGTAAATGCATCCACAAAGCTGTTTGCGACGAAATGAAATACCGGGCCTAGAATTTTTTCCAGTAACTTATTGGAAAACTCATAATGCAGCTTGAACTCTATTTTACAGGCAGAAGGCGAAAGTTCGGTAAAATGCCAGTTTCCATCCAGACACCGAAATGGGCCATCCTGCAAAGTCATCTCTATGTTATGCGGCGGTTGACGCACATTTTCGGTCGTAAAACTTTGTTTGATCTGAAGATAATTGATATGAACGGTTGCATGTATCTTGTTTTTCCCCACCTCGCTCACACTGGCTCCGCCACACCAGGGCAGAAACAAGGGATAGTCTGCCACATTATCGACCAGCGCAAACATCTGCTCCGCGCTGTAGGGAAGTAATACCGATTTTTCAACTAATGCCATCGCTTACAAAGTTCTCAATGCAAAGACTGGTAGAATATCCCATCACACAGTAAAACACACCTGCCTTATAAAGCAATACATCTTGAAATTGGATCAGCGGCATGAGCATCATACAAAACAAAAAAGCTTTTCACGAATATTTTATCGAGGAACGCTACGAGGCGGGACTCATGCTGGAAGGCTGGGAAGTCAAAGCTATTCGCGCAGGAAGAGCGCAACTCAAAGAAGCCTACGTCATCATCAAAGATGGCGCGCTCTTTCTGTTTGGCTCACATATCAGCCCGCTGCTGAATGCCTCTTCCCATATCCATCCCGATCCCGTTCGGACACGCAAACTGCTGTTACACCAACGCGAAATAGAAAAGCTCATCGGCAAAGCCCAGCGCGCGGGATTCACTATTATGCCCCTGGATATGCATTACAAGGGCAGCAAAATCAAGCTCGACATCGGCCTGGCCAAAGGCAAGAAAGAACACGACAAGAGAGCGACTGAAAAAGAACGTGAACACAAGCGGGAAGCTGCTCAAGCGATGAAGAAGGAGCGGCGCTAAGGCTAAAGTATTACCCGCCATCCCCAATTACTCTGTTATCTTTTTTGCTTAGCAGATACTGAATGAGTGAACGCAATTTAGCCGGACGCACCGGCTTGTTCAATAGTTGAATATTTTGTTCGCTCACCCGTTGCAAAACTTCGGGGGATGTGTCGCCACTGATTAAAATAAACAATGGGAGAGATTTGAAATGTATTTTTATCCAGTCATTTATCTCGATGCCGTCTCCATCCGGCAAACGGTAATCACTGATCACCAAGTCAAAATCCGCATTATCATGAATAACTTTTACCTCATTGAACGATGATGCCAAAGTAACCCGACAGCCCCAGGATTCGATGATCCCCTGAGTACTTTTTCGAACCAGCGCGTCATCATCTATCACCAACACGTTCAAATTCTCAACGCCAATCATTGCGGGTTGCTCGGGGGCAGAAATGACAGGGATGTTGGTCTTTACAAAATTATCTACCGGCGAAACGACACGGGAAACCTCTACCGAGAAAGTTGATCCTTTACCGGGAGCGGACCTTAGCGAGACATGGTGTTTCAGCAGTTTCGCAATCCGGTCGACAATCGCCAACCCCAGCCCCAGACCTTTGGAACGGTCTCTTTCGTTGTTAGCCAGTTGAATAAATTCCCGGAAAATCTTTTGCTGCTCGCCGACAGGGATACCGATACCGCTATCCCTGACCTCTATCCTCAGCCTGTCTCCGCGTTTGCGGCAAGCCACCAGAATTCTCCCTCCGATAGGGGTATAACGAATAGCATTGCCGATCAAGTTGATCAGCACGCGTTCCAATAAGATGGGGTCGCTGTTTATAACTTCAGCAGTCGGATTCACCTTCATGGATATTCCTTTTTGCTCTGCCAGCGGTGTGTAATCGCCTGCAAGCCGGTTGAGCAAAGTTCCAATTGAAAAAGGCGCGACATTTGCCGTAACCACACCGGCATCCAATTTGGAGATATCCAGTAACGCATCAAGCAAATTGGATAATGCATCCACAGACTCTTCCACTTTTGACACGATCTCGCGTTGTTCTTGTGTCGTCAATTTGGAGTGCAATTCACCGACAAACAAACCCAGTGCATGCATGGGTTGGCGCAAATCATGGCTGGCAGATGCCAGAAAGCGGGTTTTATCGTAATTCGCATTCACTGCATCGTCTTTTTTCAGCCGCAACTCGCGCGTTGCAGCCTCAATACGAACTTCGAGCTGCTCATTAAGTTGCTTCAATTTCAAATCGGCAAGTTTGCGCTCTGAAATATCAATACCGATACACAGCATATAAAGGGGCTCGCCGTTTTTATCGTAAAGAGGTTTCTTAAAAGTTTGTACAGTCCGGTTTTCTTTAATTTCCGAGTTCCATACCTGTTGTTCTGAACTCATCATTTTGCGGCCTGCAAAAATTTTGCGATCTGATTCCAAAAAATATTGCATCTGTTCAGGCGGAAAAACGCGGCTACCATCTGTACCGGCTATACTTGAGAACAATACCCCCCATTGCACTTCGCATGCACTATTCATCAGCGTAATTCGGCTTTGTGCATCTTTAATAAACAACGAAACAGGCATCATGTCGATGATGTTGTTCAATCGCTCCTCGCTGCTGCGAAGCTTCTCTGTCTGCCCTTCCAGTCTGGCTCTGTCTTCCTGCAAGCGCTTTGCCATCTCATTGATGCCTATCGCAAGCTCGCTCAATTCACTGATCCTGGGGATAGGCGAAATTCGTGCGTTCAAGCTTCCTTGACCTATACCCCGCACCATTTGGTTCAAGGCGTTGATCGGGTTAATGATGCGGCGGGAAACAACCACTACAAAGAATACAGTCAACCCGATTAGCACAATTGAAATTAACGAACTCACCTCCAGAACTTCCCACTTTTCCTTTTGTGCACTTGTCTTGTTCATCTTGACGAACACAAAACCAAGCAATTTGCTTGCTCCTTTATCGGCAACCGCATCAAGTTCGCTCAGATCAATTGCAAACGAAGCAATCGGCTCGCGTACCCAAAAATAATTACTCGTATCGCGTGCTACGCCGTAAAGTCCATGTTCCTGAATTACGCCCCGATCTTCATCCGAGATCGATTCGCCCGCATAGGCGACAAGATGGCCGGACACGTTCTGAATCACGATGACTGCAACATCTTTCTGATTCAGTGCCGCGGTAGCCTCGTTCTGCAACTGTTCCATATTGCCTGAAAACAGGGCATATTCTCCGGATGAACCAATCTGCTTGGCCAGTAGTTCCGCCCGCTCGATCATGCCCGCTTCCACAGAACTGAAACGGGAATACAAAAAATATGCATCAAGCAATACGACTGCCAAAAACATCGGCAAAATCGCAAGCAGTAACGTTTGCTGGCGAATATTGGCACGCATTATTCAGCCTCCTCTTTTGTATTGGCTGCAGATTTAATTTCCTGAGTTAGTACACTATTCTCTCTAACATGAATGCCCAGCGAATTGGCCACTTGCCGATTGATAGACACCTCAAATTCTCCCGGGTATTGGGGCGCAGGCAATACCCCGGCAGCAACAAATTGTCTGGACAACTCAACTGCCTGAGCCGCAAGCTGACTTGGCGTACTGAAAACGGCACATAGCGCACCAGCCCTGACATATCCCGGTGAAAATCCCGCCAGCGGAATTTTACTGCGGTATGTCGCGAGTAAAATATTTCTCATTGACAGGGAATTGTAAACTTCGGCATCGGGAATAGAGAGCAGTACATCACTATTTTCCAACACAGATTCAAGGTCACGGTACAAAGACGCCGGAGACTCGAGTTTCTGCTCAAAAAGTCCCAATTTTCTTTCGGCAATCACTTTGCGATAACCGGCCATATCCTGTGATGCTGAAAATAACAGTCCGATTTTTTTTGCCTCCGGCAGCACGGCAGCAATCATTGCAATTTGCCGCTTGATCGGCTGGTCCAGATAGATAGCCGAGATGTTATTTTTGTTTCCGCCCGAAGGTAAGTTGCGCAACAGTTTCTCGAAACCGGTCTTCGAAACAAGCACGCATAAAACAGGTGAATGACTATTGCCGGCGATTGCGGCCGCTTTAATTCCAACGGCAACAATTAAATCGGTATCTGCCTGAAGGGTTGCACTCTGGGTCACATCCGCCAATAATTTTTGCTGTTGCGCCTCCCTTATAAATGCCTGGGCAAACTCCTGATATGCGGCCCCCTCATCGGCCATTAACATGCTCACATGCAATGCTTCAGCCCGGGATGGGAATACCAGCATCCACAAGAAAGCAGCAACAATCAGACATTTTATATCCTGTTTCAAGTTAAATTACTTTGAGCACTAAAAATTGAGCGTAGCGGTCAGCCAACCGCGCCTGGTGAACACAACATTAACTTCAGCGTTAAGCGTGTCGTATTTCGTGTAAACATCCTGTGTTGCATTTTGTACAATGGCCGCGACTTCAACGCTGCGGCTATTTTCCAATTTGAAAGTTTTGGCCAAACGCATATCCAGCCTACTTATTTGGGATTCAGGCGTCACATCCGTAGACACATCCAACACACGCACCGGCGCTCTGAAATAATAACCGGCGCTCAATTGCCAACTGTCTGCGATACGTTGCGAAAGCAAGAGACTGCCGCTATTACTGTCTACCGTCTGAGGGAATAGACCAATAAATTGGCTTTGATAAAAGGCTTGGACAGACCCCAAACCGGTATCTGCAACAGTGTTGTTCCATGACGTTGGCAAACTGGCCAAACCCATTGTGGCGCGTTGATAGGCATAATTTGCCGTCAAAGAACTATGCTTCTCATTCCAAAATAATTTTAAAGTCGCATCGAAGCCTTTAAAATCGGCATAACCCATATTTTTCCAACTGTCTACATTACAATTATTACCATCCACACATTTGTCCACCAAAATCATGTCGTTCACGTGGTCGATATATGCCCGGGTATCCAAGGTCAACCCTAATGAAGGGAATTCGCCGATATACCCGATTTCACGCGATATAATCTCCTCCGGTGCCAGCGGTGTCACAGGAGGGCCGTACGCGCCTCCAAATAAAGGAGTGCTGGCATCTATGTTGGCCTCCATCATCGCCGGGCTACGCGTCGCGGTAGAAATGCCAATACGTAGCGTATGTAGCGGTGTAAGGTGGTAGTTGAGAGAAGCACGGGGCGAATTGCTTTGATACCCCATGCCGTCATCTTCAAACATCGTCCCCAGATTAAATATTGCTTTCGGGCTTATGCGCCACTCATCATGAGCAAAAATTCTCCATGACTTCAATTTTGGAGATGACTGCAAAAGAAGAGGATCGCTGGCATAGTCATACTCCGTATTTGCGCCCCAAACCAGGCGATTGTTTCCGCCTAATTGGTTCGTATTTTGCAACTCAAGTACATCACGCTGGCCATATACTGAATACTGCGTTGTTCCGCTCAAACTTCCATGCACAACTACACAGCCGGGACCAAATGGAGTCATGCACAGCAACGGATCAAAGGTGTGGTCTTCCGTATGTGAATACGTCAGCTTGCTTTCGTTGTTTGCTGACCAGGTATGCAGCCAACTGAGTAGCTGGAAATCACTGTTGGCCGTGGTGTCGCGAAACAGGTTGTCAGTTCGGATATTACCGGCATCTTGGCCAGTAGTTTGAACAATACCCTTGCCGTACACACCGTTGCTGCTGCCCAGTTGCACATTAATACTGTCCGCGGCATTTGGATGATAGTTGCCACTGAAATTAGCGATGCGAGTTTGGTTGTGATCGTTCAAGTAGGTATTACTATAGCCGTTATCAGAACGATAACCAGCCGAAATACGATAATCAAATTGTTCTCCAATGCGGCTAATTTTAGCGGAAGCATCCGAAGCATTGCCGCCTGTTAGCGACAATCTGCCGGCACCATTTTCCGATGAGACATCACGGGTAATAATGTTAATCACTCCATAAAAAGAGTTCGTGCCATGCGAGGCCGATGAAGGACCTCTCACAACCTCAATTCGCTCGATATCATCAATCAGCAAAGGAAGATTGGCCCAGTTAACACCGCCAAGAGGAGGCATATAGACGCTGCGCCCATCAATCAAAACCTGCATTTGGCGCGAGTATTGATCGGTTGAGTTGTGCAGTGAAAGTACCGGAGTGTTGCCATCGACATAGCCGACATACATGCCGGGTACCAGTTGCATCAATTCCGGCACAGTACGAAAACCCGATGCCTTAATCATGTCTCTATCTATAACCGTCATGGCACTGGGCGCTTCCGACAGCGGCTGAGACAGACGGGATGCGGTAAGCACAACCGGCATCTCCTGTAAAAAATCGTCTTCTGTAGATGTATTCGAAGGCGTGCTTTCTGCAGCGAGAACGGGCAACTCCAAGAACAGAAACCAGGATGCAAGTATCAATATAATTGATGATTTAAAAAGTGTATTTATTAACAATTATCGCTCATTTATTTACCCAAACATATTCTCATTAAATATCCACATCGAACTATCGTGAAAGAAAATATGAAGCTTCATTAAAAATTAAACGTACCCGTCAACCAACTGCGTCTGGTGTATAAAACATTCGCCGACACATCGACTGTACCGTAATTGGTATACCCATCCTGGGTTGCATTTTGCACCACTGCCGCCACTTCGGCTGTATGCTTCCCGTCATACTTAAAAGATTTACTCAAACGCAAATCCAGACGGTGCATAACAGTTTCAGGAGTGACGGGCGAAGAAACCAGTGTAGCCGCACTAACATTCCCCACACGCACCTGTTCCCGCCAATAATAGCCTGCGCTAAATTGCCAACTATCGATTAAGCGTTGCGACAATAAAAGGCTGGCACTATTTTTCGGAACTTCCTGGGAGAATGAGCCTGAAAGTTGGGATTGATACCAGTATTGAATCAACGCCCCGGCGGATGAAAACTGACCTGTTGGATCTGGCAATGTGCTGAAATACAAAGTCGGATAACTACCAAGACTTACTGAGGCTTGCTGGTATACATAATTGGCAGATAACCAACTGTGATTTTCATCCCAGCGGTATTTGACCGTTGCCTCCACGCCCTGATAGTCCGCATCAAGCAGATTTTTGAGACTATCGCCATAAGTTGGTGCAGCACCGACGTATTTGTCATAGGTGATCATGTCACTCACTTCTTCGTCGTATATTCGTCCATCCACAGTCAGCCCGAGCGAACGAAACTCTCCCGTGTAACCCACTTCTCGCGAGACAATTTTTTCCGGTGTTAGCGGTGAGGCCGATGCTACAAGTTTACTACCCAAAATCGTATTGTTTGCTGCCAAGAATTCTTCACCCATTGCGGGACTGCGTGTAGCGGTAGAGATACCTACACGCACCGTATGCTCGGGAGTCAGGTGGTAATTTAGCGAAATCTGTGGCGAATTGTTTTTATTACCCATGCCGTCGTCTTCATACATCGTTCCGATATTCAATATCGCCGCTTGGGTTATGCGCCATTCATCATGGACAAACACATTCCATGGACTTACTGAGTATGCCTGTCCCAAATACAAAGGATAATCGGCATAATCGCGGCGCGTTGCACCACCCCATACCAGGCGATTGCTGTCTACTAACTGATTTGTGTTCTGCAACTCCAACTCGTTGCGCTGACTATACGCGGATTGCCGGATAAAGCCCGGAGGATAAAATACCGGGGGCTTTCCTTGGCATGCGCTGGAGTCAATACAGAAGTGCGGATCATTTGAGTTGTGTGTAGTATGAGAATACGTTATTTTTGTTTCCTCATTTGCCAGCCAAAGATGTTGCCAGCTTACTTGCTGAAAATCGCTCTGGGATGTTGTATCTCGAAATGCATCTTCAGGACGACCGGCAATACCCATACCATATATACCATCGCTGTCTCCAATTTGTACCTCAATACTGTCCGCCGAAGTCGGGCGATAGTTACCGCGTAAATTTATCACATTCGTCTTATTGTGATCATCCAAAATTGCGTTATTCAAACCTTGATCGGAACGAGTGCCTGCAGAAATCCGATAATCAAAGTCCTGCCCTGCTCTGCCAAATCTGGCAGAAGCATCGGAAGCATATCCGACTGTCCCCGATACAGTGCCGCCATCCTGACTTTCCGCACCGCGCGTGATGATATTAATCACGCCAAAGAATGAATTTGAACCGTGTGACGAGGTTGAAGGCCCGCGCACCACTTCGATACGTTCAATGTCTTCGACCAGCAAAGGAAGATCGGCCCAGCTTACCCCGCCAAATGGCGGCATATAAATGCTACGTCCATCGATCAATATTTGCATACGGCGCGAGAATTGATCCGTTGCCCCGTTCAGGGTTACCACTGGATTATTGGCATCCTGAAAACCAACATACATGCCCGGCACCAATCGCATCAGATCGGGAACAGTGCGCAATCCCGACGCCTTGATCATTTCACGGTCAATGACTGTCATTGCACTCGGTGCCTCCGACATTGGCTGAGATAGGCGGGATGCAGTCAATACAATGGGCAATTCCTGAAAATAATAATCCGCTTCGGCAAGTACAGAGGGCGATGAAGATACGCTTTCAACGGCATCGGAAGTCGTCGCAATAATCAGCAAGCCCAATCCAAGCGCATTTACACATGGAAAATTAATGAGTATTGTATTAGCCAATTTGCTCTCATCTCACGGTACTAAAATATAATACAAGTTAAATTTCCTACAGCCCGTTTTTTTATATCGGGGTAACGACCAGCTTTGCCGCCTAGTTATAAACGCAAAAAACTTCTCATCGAATAATGTGTCTAGCCGCAAGATACATT
>Ga0224559_1000400_pt1 | contig 29404 bp, 23 predicted proteins | sample 714S33034metaG_FD_180676 | JGI IMG/M metagenome (GOLD analysis project Ga0224559, IMG submission 180676) | Peat soil microbial communities from Stordalen Mire, Sweden - 717 S3 30-34 | ecosystem: Environmental > Terrestrial > Soil > Wetlands > Peat | place: Sweden: Norrbotten County, Stordalen... | reverse complement strand
GCAATCAAGAAGTTGAGGATAAGCGCCTGGACCAACTGCGGATGTGGAAATAGCCGCCGTAAGGCGGTCCCAATAACGTCGGGGCCGCGTTAGCGACCCCGCTCAAGCCGCTTTGAGCGGCTCACAAGAAAGTTCCGCCGGACCTGCACCATCTCTTTGCGCGCCCGACCCTGCCCAGCGGCGCTGCCGCCACGGACGAGGCGGTGCGCCGGAATGTTCTCATGGGCAGGGGCATGATGCCGGGCTTTGATGGCCGTTTCAGTGGCGAACAGATGGCCGCGCTGCTCGCCTACCTGCACATGGGACTGCGTTGAGATGACGGCGTAATACTTAGATAGTGGAGGTGTTACCCGCTGGCAGGGGGCAGCCTTCCGGGCTGTTACGGCTTCAGCCAACTCTCATCACTGTATACTGAGAGTGGTTATGGCGACGGGGAAGACCTTCTACTTAAAGACTTTCGGCTGTCAGATGAATGCCCACGACTCGGAAAAAGTCATTGGCACACTGGAGCAGCAGGGCTACCGGCAGGTCGAGTCGGAAGAGGAGGCTGGCCTGATCCTCTATAACACCTGTTCGGTGCGCGACAAGGCCGAGCAGAGGGTCTACAACCGGCTGAACGACGCCAAAAAGCTCTTCAAATCCGGCGCGCGCTTTGGCGTGCTGGGCTGCGTGGCGCAGCAGCAGGGCGAAAAAATCTTCGAGAGGGCGCCCTTTGTCTCACTGGTCTCCGGTTCGGCCTCCTACCGCCATCTGCCCGAGATGCTGACGCGCCTGGAGGCTGGCGAGACGCGCATCACCGGACTCGACGGCTGCCAGAGCGGCGAAACCTTCGAGACCGGTTTCACCGCCCGTCAGAACCCCTATCGTGGCTACATCACCATCATCGAGGGCTGCGACAACTTCTGCTCCTACTGTGTGGTCCCCTACGCTCGCGGCCGGGAGCGCAGCCGCGGGTCGGCCTCCGTGCTGGCCGAGGCTCACCGGATCGCCGACCTGGGCTATACCGAGATTCAACTGCTGGGCCAGAATGTGAACAGCTATTGCGACCCGGAAGGGAAGCGGAGCTTCGCCGAACTGCTGGCCGCCGTGGGTGAGGTAGCCGGCATTCGCCGCGTGCGCTTTATGACCAGCCATCCGCGCGATTTCACCCGCGAGATCGTCCAGGCCATCGACGCCGTGCCCACGCTCTGCGACCATGTCCATCTGCCAGCGCAGTCCGGCTCCTCGCGCATCCTTCGGTTGATGAACCGCGGCTACACCCGCGAGGATTACCTCGAGCGGATCTCCTGGATCAGGGCCGCGCGCCGGCCGATTGCGATTTCGACCGATATTATTGTCGGTTTCCCCGGCGAAACCCCCGGCGACTTCGAGGCGACCATGGAGCTTCTTGCCCAGGTTCAATACGATAGCCTCTTCGGCTTCAAGTACTCCAGCCGGCCCAACACTCCGGCTTCCACCATGACCGATTCGCTTCCTGAGGGCGAAAAAGCAGCTCGGCTTCAAGTGCTGCTTGACCGGCAGCATGAAATTCAGAGCGCCAATTATTCCAAGCAGTTAGGGGAGATTCTTAAAGTAATGGTTGAAGGAATAAATCCGGCAAGGGAGCAGATTATCGGACGCAGCAGCCAGAACAAACCGATAAACTTCACCTGTGCACAACCGATCGCCCCGGCGCCTGGAAGCTATTTGCAGGTGAAGATAACAGCCACCCATCCCAACAGTCTGACGGGCGAGGCGGTGTAGAGCATTTTCAGCATTGGCGCTGGCCTAAACCACGTGCAAGCACTTTATTATCAATGGTATACCAATGGATAGGCCTTCATCGCCGGGATGAAAGTAAAAGCCGCTCTTAAAAGGTCTATCTAGATTCCGAAAATGCTCTAAGATTAACGGTTGACGTGAGGCAAGGGAGGAAGCTATGGATGTCGAAGTGAGGATACGAGGACTGGTGATGGACCCGGCCACCAGTATGCCCATTGTGGTGCTCAAAGACGTCGCCTCCGAGACGGTCATGCCCATCTGGGTCGGCATCTTCGAAGCCAATGCCATTGCCCTTGAAATCGAGAAGGTGACCGCGCCTCGCCCCATGACGCACGACCTGACGCGGAACCTTATCCATCACTTGAATGCCGAGCTGGAACGTGTTGTGATTTCAGAGCTTAAGGACGATACGTTTTATGCGATGCTGTGGCTCCGGCAAGGGGACGAGGCGGTATTCATCGACGCCCGCCCATCGGACGCCATCGCTCTGGCATTGCGCGCGGATTGTCCCATCTTCGTCACCGAGCAGGTGATGCAGACCGCCAAGCTGAATACCTCCGGGCCACCAGAAGGGCCCACGGCCGAGCAGTTGCGCGGCTGGCTCGAAGGCTTGAACGATGAGGATCTCGGCCATTACAAGATGTGAACTGCCGCTTTGTCCCGAGCAGAATCAGCTGGCAGGAGCACTTACGGCAGCAGGGCACTTCCTCACTGCTCTGGGCGTTATGCTGGCAGGGAAAGCCCTCTGAAGACGCACTGTGAAGTTTGGACGATTGAAGCCGGCTCTTAGTTTACAGAATATCCGTTATCGGACATTCTGGTAGTTTTTCTCCTGATTCGGTAATATTCATAAAAAGCCATTCAGTAATCTATTCAGTTCTTAGCCGCCGCGTTGGAAGAGCGGCGGACCCTACATCTGCTAATCTCTTGCAGGAGAGCCGCAACTCAGAATTTGAACCCTATGAAGATATTTGTTGGCTTCGATGACACGGATGTACTGGGCGCGCCTATCGGTACTGGACGCCTGGTGAGAATGTACGGAGAGAAACTGCCACCCGAGGCCCGGCTCTGGGGTGTCCTGCGCCATCAACTCTTGGTGGACGATCGCATTCCGTACACCTCGCATAATAGCCCTGCCTGCGCCGTGGTCGAAGCGGAAGCAGATTTGCTTCCCCGGATCATTGAACTCGCCGCCCAGCACATCGCTGAATTTGCCAGTCCCGGCAGCGATCCTGGGCTATGTGTGGCGTGCGAAGATGCCGATCTGTCTCGGGTGATTGAGTTTGCCTTGGCTTGCACCCGTTCTGTCCGTACACAGGAGGAGGCCAAGGCGGTGACGGCCGAGGCCGGAATTCATTTGTCGGGTCATGGTGGCACGAACGACGGCATTATTGGCGCAACGGCCGCCGTGGGCCTCACCGCCTGTGGTTGGTCGGGGCGTTTCCTGGAGTATGGCGGCGGTTTGCGGAATCTGCCCGATCCTATCTCTGTGGCTGCGCTCCAGGCCCGAGGCATTTACCCCGTTCCACTCGATCACAATGCGACCGTGCTCTCTCCTGACACGTTGATCACCACTAAGGGGTGGCCGAGGCCACGCTTCTGGGCCGGCCAGGCAATCCTGCCGGTGCAGTACCGCTACGGCCATTGGGTCGCAGTAGGCAAAAAGCGCTGCCCCTTCGCACATATGCGCAAGGCTGCGACACTAGTATGGACGAAAGCGTACCGGGCAATCGGTGGCCCTAAAGCTGGCGGACAGAAACACGGTGGTGGCACGGGCATGGGTGACCGGAAGCACGGCCACGGCGCCGGCCAGAAGCGTTAGCAGGGCTCAACTGCTGGCCAGATCTCCCGTTCTTTCTTGTTCTTGCGCTATAGTGCGAAAGTAATGTTTCCCGATAGGAGAATGACGAATATGTCACCACGGCACGAAATGGAATCGAAGCTGAAAGGTGAGACCCTGGTCCGCAAGGGACTTATGCAGAGGCACGCAGGCATAGTCCCGCTGCGGTTGGTCCCCGACCTCAATGTCGTCAAGATAGGCGGGCACGGCATTATCGACTTTGGCCGCGAGGTGGTTCTCCCCCTGATGGAGGAAATCGGCGAGCTTTCCAAGCAGTACAAGATTCTGGCTGTCACCGGCGGCGGCGTAAGGGTCCGGCACATCCTGGATATCGGCATCGACCTCGGCATGCCCACCGGCGTCCTCGCCGAGCTGGCGGCGAAGATCAGCGAACAGAATGCTGAAATCGTTACGCTGCTGCTCTCCAAGTGGGGAGGCTCGCGGGTGAAGACCGGCGATCTGCTCGACCTGCCCACCCTGCTCCACCTCGGCTTGTTGCCGGTAATCCACGGCACCCCACCCTATGGACTGTACGAATATCCGCCGGAAACCGGCCTGATTCCGCCGCATCGTACCGACACGGGGGCGCTGCTGATGGCCGAGGTGCTCGGAGCCCGGAGCTGCATCCTCCTCAAGAACGTGGACGGCCTCTATACCGAGGATCCGCGGGTCAATCCGGCGGCGGAGCTGATCGAGGAGATCACCGCTGATGAATTGATTCAAATGGACATGGAGGACATGGTCATGGAGCGGAAGATGCTATATCTGCTGCGTGACACGAAGTCCGTCAAGGAGATACGGATCGTCAACGGACACAAGCGCGGCACCCTGGCCCAGGCTCTCAGGGGCGAGAAGGTAGGGACCATTATCCGGGCCTAAGGTCTTGAAAAAGCCTCGATCCGTATCGTCATGTGGTATAATGACGGTATTCACCCTCCATTAGGGAGGACAACGGATAAGGAGGCACCCTTATGACAGGATCTGGAAAGATCTTCTACCGGGAACGAAATAACACCGTCGACGGCTCTGAAACACCACGTTACATTCTGGTGGCAGTCAGCAACGCCGACCTCAAAGTCTACGGACAGCATCTGAGAATGTCGGAGCTGAAGGCAATCGCCGAAGGGGTTGGGGCGGAGTTGGTTGCCCTGCCACGCGGCGAACACAGCGGCCAAAAACGCGTGGAAAAAGCCGGCAAGGCGTCATAGCCCACCGGAGCTAACCACTATCGGAAGCAACCAGGAGGAACGGCGGGGCGCCCCGCCGTTCCTCCTTTCGTTTACGCACGCGTTGCGATCCCGTTGGGAAGAATCCCGCGGATTTCCTCATCGCTCTTCTGAGCCGTCAATGGCGACTCCAGAGCCAGTCTCTAAGCAAGGGGCTATAGCGAAAGAGTTGACAGGATTGCGGATAAATTTTCAAGTTATTGATTCTAAATGGTGGGCGAGGCGGGGATTGAACCCACAACCCCCGGCTTAGAAGGCCGGTGCTCTATCCTATTGAGCTACTCGCCCGTGCCTTTTCATTGTAGCTTTGTAGCCGGCGTTGCGGAAACAGCGAAAGCAGGAATCGTATTCGCAAAAGTGGCCAGCGCGGCGGCCAGAGCTGCGGCGGCCGCGGATTTTTCTCTACCCCAGGCGCTGAGATAAGCGGTGATGCCAAACCCTTCGGCCTCGCCCGCAACCGCCTGGCGAATGACCAGGTCCACGCGGCAATCCGGCAACCTGATTGGATCCAGACGGTTCACCCACTCCCGGCAGTAGGCCTCGGCCTGCCATGGTTGTGCAAAAACCTCGCCCGCCCGCGGAAGCAGATCAACATAGCAGGCCAAGGCGGCCCGCGGGAGAACAGCAGACGAGGCTGGGCTGCTGGCTGACTCCAAACCGGCCAACTCGGCCACATCCGGCTCCCACAAATCGCACTTTGCGGTCCACAGTGGCGAATCGGCTCCATTCAGAGCTTCGAGCAGGGCGGCCAACGGCGGAAAGGCCGCCGCCTCCTGAATCTCCCCGATGCGCTCCGGCTGGCGACGCAGATCGACAAGACCTGGCCAGCGCGCGTCAATAATCGGAGCCTCGGGAATGGGAGCCCCGGAGGTTGCCGCGCCGCCGCCCACCTCGAACTCCCAGTCAGCTTCCATAAGATTCAGCCGTCGCCGCCAGCAGGAAGCGCATCACCGTCGCCTCGGCCCAGTGAATTTCGTTGCCGCGATCGCGGGATAGGAAGGCGCAGTGGCCGCCGTGACGGGTCTCCGCAAAGGCCACGTGGGGGTTGGCCAGCAGTTTGGCGCGTGTCTCGGGCAGCAGGCGAATAAAGGGATCGTCCTGGGCATGCAGGGTCAGCGTGGGAGTCGCAATGCGGTCCACCATGTGGGTGCTGGAGGCGCGGTCATAGTAGTCGTCGGCATTACGAAAACCACAGTAGCGCGCTACAATCTTGTCGTCGAACTGGCGGATGGAGCGCACCGGCCCGATGGACTTCGGAGTAGCATAAACGCTGGGAAACAGCCTCGCCTTGTGGCTGTAACGCTCCATTAGGCCGCGCAGGAACCTCCACTCGTAGAGGCGGTTGGCGGGTTCGTGCAGGGCGTCGGCGCCAGCGGCCAGGTCGATGGCCGGGCAGACCGCGGCCGCGGCGCATAGCGGAGGCTGGCTGCCCCATTCCCCGGCCAGTTTCAGCACCAGGTTGCCGCCCATCGAGTAGCCCGCCAGCGCCACCCGCTCCAGGCCGCGCCGCCGGGCAAAATGACGCACCACCGCACCCACATCGCCCGAAAGCCCGGAGTGATAGAGCGTGGGCGTCAGCTTTTCCGTGCCGCCGCAGGTGCGCATATTCATGCGGACGACATTCAGACCGGCCTCCCAGGCGCGAGCGGCAAGGCCCCGGATGTAGCCCGAGTCCGAGGAGCCCTCAAGGCCATGAACCAGCACTACGGTCAGACGGCTGGCCTGGTCCGGGTTACTCCTCAGGGGATCAGGCGGCTGGGGCTGAGGCTCAGGCTGCCAGTGGCAATGGCAGAGCACACGGCTGCCGTCGGCCGGGTCAACCTCGACTGTCTCGGAGACCGTCGCCAGCCGAAAGGCCGGCCGGGGAAAGAAGTTGCCGGCAATCGTCTGCAGGTGGCCATTGCTCAGGCCGCGGTGAGGCTCAAAGGGGAGAAACCACTCCACTGGCGGCGAGGAGCGGCTTCTCTGCCCACTTCCCTGCCCACTTTCCAGTCTTCTTCCCTCTCCAGGAGAGCAAAAATCGCTCATTGGAGGCCCAGCCTTGCCGAAACCGCGCGCCGGCGCTGCGGCGATAAAAAGCCGCCCGTGGAAGTTTGGCACAGAGCATTAGGCATTTCCGATGGAAGGTGACGAAAATCTGGAAATAGAGGCAAAGTAGCTGAAATTTGCGAAATGAGAGAAGCAACTTGCTGGAAAAACAGAGGCAAACTAACCCGTCTTTCAGCCGTTTGGGCCGACTGCGCCTCCTGCGGCGAGCGCAAGTTGGGGCGGCTAGTGGGGATCGAACCCACGACATCCTGAGCCACAGTCAGGCGTTCTGCCGCTGAACTATAGCCGCCGTATGGACTAATTGTAGCATTGAATCAGCGCCTTCGGCCCCGCCGGAGCTGGAAGAAACCTCCTCCGCTTAGCCTGACGCCGGGAGGAACTTTGGTGGAGGGGATCGCTGCACCGGCACAAGCTTACCAGCCCGGCTCAAGTGGCAGTTAAACCCCTATCTCTCAAACTCCAACATATGGCCCATCCGGGTTACAATCAAGGCAGAGTCGGGGCGTAGCGCAGCCTGGTAGCGCATCTGCTTTGGGAGCAGAGGGTCGGGGGTTCGAATCCCTCCGCCCCGACCAGAGTTCCAAATCGATTTGCTTGATATTCTTATTCGCTCACCGTGACTTCGGTAAACAGCCGATGTTTTGTAGAAAATTTATTTCTGTGCAGGCCAAATAGAATACTGCAGCTTGATTTACCCTCCGAATCCGCTCTGAAATCATAGAAATCAACCGGTAAATAATTTTCACAGACTATTTTGCTCTGAAATTCAACCGATAAGGGGAGCAGGAGGACGGAAGTGCGCGGGAAACCTGCATTCATAAGCTGCCATCCCCAGCTCCAGCGGTTGCCTTTCTGGGACCGGTGGTTGCAGAGGGCCGGACTTGCCGTCCACTTGGCGGAATGCTTCCTCTTGGTCACGCTGGCCACTGTATTCGTCGACATCTTCGAGCGCAGCGGGACGGGAGACAACCTGATCTGGGTGGCCAATGGGCTGCTGCTGGCCTACTTGCTGTTGGTTCCCCGCTGGCGTTGGCCTGCCTATCTGCTGACCGGTTTTCTGGCTCTTATCTTTGGCAGCATCCTTATCCACGAATCGTGGCGGATGAGCCTGCTGTACAGTCTGCTGGACATCGCCGAAGTCCTCATCGCCGCGCTGCTGCTGCGACGGCGGTCGGCCATGCTTCCCCGCTTCACGGACATTCCCTATCTCTTACGCTTTATTGGATTTGCGGCTTTAGCTGCACCCGTCGCCATGGGGCTGGCCTATGCGTGGATAACGACCTCCTGGACGCACGCCTCCCTGCTCTACACGTTTCTGGAGTGGACGTCCCCCGATTGCCTCGGGATTGCCGTAATCACCCCAACCTGCGTCGCCATCTTTCAATCCGACTTCAGCGATCGCAGGCGGTGGCAGCAGAACTGGATCTACCTGGCGCTGACCGCCGTCTTGGCCATTGGCTCCTTCTGCCAGGACAGAATCCCTCTTTGGATTCTGATCTATCCTTTTCTGGTCGTCATCGCGCTGCGCGTTGACCTGGGATGGGCCGCGCTATCCGTGCTCCTGGCCGTAATTACGGGAAGCTGCTACACCATTCGCGGAGAGGGTCCGTTTGCCATGGCGGAGTCCACCTGGCCGATAGGGCCCGGCGTCATGATGCAACTGTATTTTGCGGCGGGGATATTCATTTTATATGGCATCTCCGTGGTCCTGGAGCGCCAGAAGGCCACCGAACGCCAGCTGCGGGAGATCGCCTCTCTGCACAAACTGGTGACGGAAAACTCTCGCGACGCGATCGTCCTCATCAACTTCAGCGGAGAGGGCAACTATGTCTCCGCTGCTGCCGAAAGCATGACCGGATGGAAGCGGGAAGAACTTCTGAAGATGAATGGTTTGGAGCTGTTGCACCCCGAGGATCAGTCGAACGCGGTGACGATCATGAGCAATCTCCGTTTTGGCGCAGAAGGAGCTGTCATCGAGGCTCGCCTACGCAAGCGGAGCGGAGAGTATCTTTGGGTCGAGGCCAGCCTGAGGCTCATACACGATCCAGTAATGGGCATTCCCACGGGAATTCTGAAGGTTGTGCGCGACATCTCCCAGCGTAAAGACACCGAACGCAAGCTTCAGGAGATCGTTGCCCTGCACAAGCTGGTGACGGAAAACTCTCGCGACATCATCATTCTCGCCGACTTCAACGGACGCCGCAGCTACGTCTCGGCCGTCGCGGAGAGCATGGGCGGATGGACGCGGGAAGAACTGCTGGAGCAAGGCAGTTTTGGGCTGGTGCATCCGGAGGACGTGCCCAGGACCGTAGCGGCCGTGCAAGAACTGCGATCGGGCGCCGAAGGGACGATGGTCGAGTGCCGCGCACAGAAGAAAAACGGAGAATATGTTTGGGTCGAGGCCAACCTGCATGTCGTGCGCGACCCAGCAACCGGCGCCCCGTCGGGAGTTCTGAACATTCTACGGGACATTTCTGAACGCAAGCAGGCGGAACAAAAACTGCAGGAGGCCTACAGCGCCGTCGAGGCGCTGGCCGTGACAGACGCGCTGACGGGGCTGGCCAATCGCCGTCGCTTCGATCAGTACATCGCCAAGGAATGGCGCCGCGGTATGCGCGATGGCAAGCCGCTGTCCATGCTGCTGATCGACGCCGACTTCTTCAAATCCTATAACGACGCCTACGGGCACCTGCGTGGCGACAGTTGCCTGCGGCAAATCGCCGAATCCTGCCAGGATGTCGTGGCGCGGCCGGGAGATCTGGTGGCCCGCTTCGGTGGCGAGGAGTTTGCCATTATTCTTCCCAACACGGACAATGCCGGCGCCATGCAGGTGGCCAATGAGGTCTGCCTGGCGCTGCGCGGCCGCAAATTGCCGCACAACGGCAACCTGCCTGGAATCGTGACTGTCTCTATAGGCTGCGCCACCATGATTCCGCAGTTTGGAAAGCATGCGCCCGACCTGATCGAAATGGCCGATCAGGCACTTTACCGGGCCAAGGCCAACGGCCGGAATCAGGTTTGCAGCAGTAGTGTGATGAATCTGGCGCCAATCTTTGCGACCGTGGAGATCGGAAGCAGCTAGAAGGCTTGAAGTCGTTGAGCAAAATCGTGAAATTGGAGCGCTTCTCCTATTTGTAGAGTGGTTTCCTGTATCCACTCTAGAGCGGCGGAGGATTCCTTCCCGGAATCCTCCGCCGGCCCCATACGGAGAGCCCAAGTCCGGTGCGGCTCAGCGCACCATGCTATGGAAGAGGGGGGACTGCAGCAGGCTGTTGAATTCGTTATCGCTGGTGGCGAAGTGGACCGACATGCGCCCGGAGTCGGAGCTGAGCGAGGTGGCGCTCAGAGCCTGTTTTTCGGCCTCCGAGCCGCTCATCTTGCGCACCGTCAGCGCGGCCGTCAGCAGCGAGGAGACGGTGGCCGCGACAAACGAGTCGCCGGTGGAGATGGTCATGTCGAATTTGACGCCGTGCTGGAAGTTCATCGAGTACCAGGAGGCCAGCAGGCGCTTGCGCACGCTTTCATAGTCGGTGACCGAGCCGGCCTCGCCCAGCACCTGCTTCATCATGGTCTGGGTGCCCTTCTGGTCGAGGATGCTCCACAGGGGCTCGGAGTCCACGCTCCGCATGGCGTCCATCAAGGTGTTGTTGGTCAGCATGCTGGGCGCCATGCCGTCACGGACATCGAGGGTTCTGGCGACCGCATCGCTGTCGCCGAAGATCATCGTCGAAGGATCGACAAAGCAGACCACCATGCCGGTTTTGGCCAGCGGATAGACCTTGTTGGTGCGCACCAGGGTGGGCTTAATCTTCTGCTTGCGGAAGTTGGCGATAATTTCGGTTACGGGAAACTGGCCCTGGGCAATGCCGACGGTGGCCAGATCTTCGCCGCCGCTCTTGGGGCGGAACAGGACGAAGGCCAGCTGTTCGACGTCGTGGTTTTCGTTCAGGCCGGACTTGTGCAGCGCCTCTTCAAAGCGCTTGAGTTCGGGGGGCATCACGCGGTTGCGCAAATCCATGGCCGCGGCCGAGTTTTCCATCGCGTAGTAGTCGATGGCCACCAACTGCTGCACGTCATGAGGAATGGCGCCGCGCGCATCGGTGGATAATTGCGCCGCCGGCGCCGAGGCGGCCGCGGCCAGCAGAATAGCCGGAATTGAAAATCTCAGTAAAGCCTTCAAGGTATCCTTCCTCCACAGTTGCGATCACGGTCAAGTCCATCGGCGGAAGCCGATTCAAATCCTGAATCATTTCCCACGCCCAGCTTCACGCGCTCAAGAGCCAATCGCGCCGCCACTGTTCCTTCTTCATTTTACTTGTTGTGCATCAGGCCGATGCCGCTTCAAGCTGGCTTGGCCGCTGCCGCCTGTCCTGGCCAGGCCAGGGGAGAGGCAAGACGGCGCTCCAGAATCTTGGTCTGCTCATCGAACCCAGACAATTGACGCATCCACTCGCTCTCGCGCTCACAGGCCGCCTCGGGCAGCAGTCCGATGATCTCGCCCTCGACGGGCGCGGCCTTGTAGCGCAGGGCCAGCGCCGAGGCGGTGCTGAAGACCAGGGAAAGCGGCGTGACCTCGAAGTCGGTGATGTTCATAGTGAGCTGCGCGCGGCCGTGGACCAGCACGCCCATCGCCTTGACGCCCTTCAGGCCCCCGGAGGCGGCGCGAATCTCGCGGGCAATGGCGCGCGCCACGGCCACGTCGGCTGAATCGAAGTAAATGTTGTAGGCCACCAGAAACTTGCGCGCCCCCACGGCGCAGGCGCCGGCGGTGGGATGCAGGTTGGGGCCGCCAATGTCGGGGCGGCGCGAGGAGTCCTTGCCCACGGCCTCGCGCAAGCCCTCGAACTGCCCCCGCCGCACCTCTTCCAGGTTGGCGCGGTCGGGCCGGGCGGCCGCCGCCTCATAAAAAAAGACTGGCACTTCGTAGCGGCGCCAGATTTCCAGACCCGCTTGGCGAGCCAGCAGGGCGCACTGCTCCAGCTTGATGCCGGAGATGGGCACAAAAGGAATGACGTCGGCCGCTCCGATGCGCGGATGAACCCCTTGCTGGCGGGTCAGGTCGATCAGTTCAGCGGCCTTGCCAGCGCCGCGTACCGCCGACTCGACCACCGCGGCCGGATCGCCGGCCACGGTCACCACCGAGCGGTTATGGTCGGCGTCCATCGACCAGTCGAGCAGACGCACCCCATCGACGCGCATCGCGGCCACAATGGCCTCGACCCGGCGGGCATCCCGGCCCTCGGAATAGTTGGGAACGCACTCGACCAGCGGTCCGCTCATAAGTCCTTTCGCCGCAATGTTTTCGCCTACAGTTCTGGAAGTTTATTCCAGCTTTTACCGAGCGTTTCAGCGGCTTGCCCTACGACTGCTCGACAGTGGGCAAAATTCCGCCCTGTCAGACGGTTACTTCCAGAAGGTGTAGCCCACCTGTACCTGAATGCTGGCGTTGACGCCGGGGTTGCGGTCGCCCAGCGAGGCTGAGGAGATGTGCTCGGCATTCACCCCCACATCGATCGACCGCTGGGGACGGATGAAGTAGTGGAAGCCGCCGCCGCCCTGCGGAGAAAAATTCCACACGCAGCTTCCGCCCGGCGTTCCCTGCTGAACCTCCTGGACTCCTGGAAACTTGTGCGTGGTATAGATGACGCCGCCCGTCGCCTGTAACCAGGGCTGCACGCGCCGCGACCGGGTGAGAAAGTTCCAGCGGAAGATGACCGGGGTGATGCTGACGCCACGGTAGGTGCCACCACCGATTGTTGCCAGGTAAGGCGAGCCGCTCTTCGGGGTGATGGTCACTTCGTGGGCGCTTGGCGTATAGGCTTGCCAGAGGGGCATGATATTAGCGCCCAGCTCGAACTGGCCGGTCAGAATGCCGGCATGAAGAACCGGCGTGACGGGCTTGCCCGCCTGGAAGCCGGCCGAGAGAAACTGGAAATCCGAGCGGATGCCGACGCCCGTCCCCCCGTTGACGAAGGGGCCGTACTCCCAGCTCCTGTTCTGGCTAACCTGGGCCACGGGATTGACTGCGGCCGCATCCGGGGCAGCGGCAACGCCATGTGAAGTTTCGGCAGCGGCCATCATCGTCCCCGCCATCAGGAGAAACACAAAAAGTTTGGCAATTCGGGTCAACATTCTTTCTTTCCTGCTCTTTCTTTCCCTACTATTCTCTGCGCCGCGCATTCCGCCTCCTCTTCCCTACCCCGCACTATTCTGGCCGGTTCGTTTCATTGCCGGACAAGAATTTCCGCGTTCCCAGAATAAAGGCCGCCACAACCGGGCGGCCTTTTGAACGCCTGGCTGGCGCTAAGTTAACCTGCCGCCTCTTCCATCTGCTCCGCGTCCATGTCGAAATTCGAATAGACGTTCTGCGCATCGTCGCAATCTTCTAAAACTTCGAGCAAGCGCATCATCTGGCTGGCTTCCTTGCCTTCCAGCTTGGTGTAGGTGGAGGCGACCATAGTGATTTCGCTCATTACCGTGGGAATGCCGGCAGCTTTGACGGCTGCGGCAACCTCCTCATAGGAGGCCGGATCGGTGATGATCTCCCAGCTGTCGCCTTCATCGTTCAGGTCCTCGCCGCCATGTTCGAGAACGATGTCCATCAACTGCTCTTCGGTGGTCGCGCCCTTTTCGACTGCGATCAGTCCCTTTTTCGAGAACATGAAGCGCACCGAGCCGCTTTCGCCCAGGTTTCCGCCGTGTTTTGAGAAGGCGTGGCGGATTTCGCTCACCGCGCGGTTGCGGTTGTCGGTCAGTACATCGACGATGATGGCCACCCCGCCGGGGCCGTAACCCTCGAAGGTGATCTCCTCGTAGTTGACGCCTTCCAGTTCGCCGGTGCCGCGCTGGATGGCGCGCTTGATGTTGTCCTGCGGCATATTTTCCGCTTTGGCCGCCAGAACAGCGGTGCGCAGCCGGGCGTTGCTGTCAGGGTTGCCACCGCCCTTGGCGGCGACCGCGATTTCCCTGAGCAGACGAGTGAATATTTTGCCGCGCTTGGCATCGAGCGCGCCCTTCTTGTGCTTGATTGTGGCCCATTTTGAATGGCCGGACATGAGAACCTCAGTGGTAGTAGAAGATAGCGACGCGGGCACGCGCCTGACCCTGTGAGTATATCACCGGCATGGCCTGGCCAGCTGCCCGCGCCTTTGTGGAAAGCGCTTTGCCGCCGGGGCCGCCGAAGGGGTTGGCGCGGCCGCGTAAAAGCCAACGGCCGAGCCGCCTGAAACTGATAATCTAGAGGCATGAAATTTGGGGTTTTAGTCTTTCCCGGCTCCAACTGCGACCACGACACCTACCACGTGATTGCCGAAGTGGCTCACCAGCCCGTCACCTTTCTCTGGCACGGCTCGGAAGATCTCCAGGGCGTGGACGCGGTGCTGGTTCCCGGCGGCTTCGCCTACGGCGATTACCTGCGCACCGGGGCGATTGCCCGTTTTTCGCCCGTCATGCAGGCGGTCAAGAAGTTTGCCGCGGGCGGCGGCCTGGTGCTGGGCATCTGCAACGGATTTCAGATCCTCACCGAGGCCGGCCTGCTGCCCGGCGCGCTGATGCGCAACGCCGGACTGAAGTACATTTGCAAACAGGTTCACCTTCGCGTGGAAACCGCCGATTCTCCCTTTACCAACCAATTGGCCAAGGGCGACGTTCTGGAGATTCCCATCGGCCATATGGAGGGAAATTACTTTTGCACGCCGGAGGAGCTGCGCGCGCTCGAAGCCGAGGACCGGATCGCCTTCCGCTACTCGACCGCCAAGGGCGAGATCACCGCGGAGGCCAACCCCAACGGCTCGTTGGCGAACATTGCGGGCATTCTCAACGAACAACGCAATGTCCTGGGAATGATGCCCCATCCCGACCGCTCCAGCGAGCTGATTCTGGGCTCAGAGGACGGCTGGAAGATCTTCGCCTCGATGATCGAGGCGCTGGCCGCAAAATGAGCGGCGTTAGCGGGGGTAGCCGCGCTTCGCGCGAGTTAGCAGGGTTAGCCGGGCAAACTCCGCCAACTCCGCCAGCTCCGCTCAACAGGGTACCGGAAACCGGGTTCTCTGCATGATCGATCTTCACCACCATCTGCTCGACGGCGTGGACGACGGCTCGCCCGATCTGACGACCTCGCTGACCATGGCGCGAGAGGCCGCGGCCGAGGGCGTGAGCCGCATCGTCTGCACCCCGCACGCGAGCGAACGCTATCCCTACGACGCCGAGCTCATCGCCGAGCGCTACGCCCGGCTGCGCGAGCTGCTCAACGGACAGATCGAGCTGAGCCTGGGTTGCGACCTGCACGTGACGGCCGAGAATGTCATGGAGGCCGCCGCCAACCCCCTCCGCTACTCGATCGACGGCAAAGGCTACCTGCTGGTCGAGTTCGCCGATACCGCCATTCCTCCGCAGGTTAGCGACGCCTTGCAACTGCTGCAATCGGTCGGCTACACGCCGGTCATCACCCATCCGGAGCGCTATCCGGCCGTGCTGGGTGATCCCGAGCGGCTGGCCGTGTGGATGCGCCAGGATTGCCTGATCCAGGTCACCGCCGGCTCGTTGTACGGGCATTTCGGCAAGCTGGCGGAGGCTTTATCCAACGAGCTGCTGGAGCGCAACTGGATTCATTTCCTGGCCAGCGACGCACACAATATGAACGGACGGCCGCCGCACCTGAAAAAAGCCTACGATTATGTGGCCCGGCGGGCGGGCGAGGAGACGGCGCGAAGGCTATGCGTGACCAATCCGCAGGCCGCCGTCGAGGGCGCCGCGTGGCCGGTGCAACCCGAGCCCGTGGGACTGTGGGAGCGCCTGCCGCTGAAGTTTCGCGCCCGGCGGCTCACCGCTCCACACCGGAGGAAGGCTTCCACGGCGGACGGCGAAGAGGCTCTCGACAGCGGCGAGGCTCCCAGAAACGGCAGAATCAGCTTCCTGAAGCGGCTTTTCGCGCGGTAGCGCAGCTTGAATTGCCACTGGAATCCATGTGCCCCATTCTTTGCGGTTTCTTGCCCAGGTTGGGAAGCCAGCGTCAACGAACTCCTCACTTTACAGCCCCAGCCCTCCATCCACGGCCAGCACCTGGCCGGTGATAAAGTGCGGCCCGGCGGCGAAAAACAGCACGGCCTGGGCCACATCTTCCACGCTGCCATTGCGCCGCATCGGGGTTTTGGCGGCAAAATGCTTGGCCTCTCTGCTCTTGTCTCCGTCCATTTCGATCCAGCCGGGCGCGACGCAGTTGACGCTCACCTCGGGGGCGAAAGCCTTGGCCATCGCCTGGGTGAGCGAATGCAGCGCGGCCTTCGAGGCGCAATAGTGGGCGTGGCCGGCCCAGGCGTGCATCCCGCCCAGCGAGCCGATGTTCACGATCCGGCCCCCGCTGGCGCGCAGATGCGGCAAGGCCTCGCGCGCCACCAGGAAAGGCCCGCGCGCATTAGTCTCGAAGACCGCATCCCACTCCTCGAGGGTGAGCGTGTCGAGCGGGGCGGAGGCGAAGATGGCCGCATTATTGACCACAATGTCCAGCCTCCCGAAGCGGCTCACCGCGGCGGCGACGGTCGCGCGCACCGAGTCCTCGGAACGAAGCTCGCAGTGGACGGCCAGACTGGCCCTGCCCAGGCCCTCGATGGCGAGAACGGTCTCGGCCGCCTCGGCCTGGGAGTCGCGGAAGGTGAGGGCCACATCCGCGCCCGCACGCGCCAGGGCCAGCGCAATTCCCCGTCCCAGGCGCCGCGCGCCGCCAGTTACCAGTGCCGATTTGCCGCTGAGCAGTTGGCCGTTCATCGAATGCCCCTCTCTTTCAAAACCGCGTCGATTCTGAGGCGAATGCGGCCCGGTCGGAGGCCGATGCGGCCCCAGACAACCTTCACTTCGGCTGATTCACCGGCCTGGCCGCATCCGGGCTCTTGCCGCCCTCGGCGGCCTCGGGGTGGTTTAGGTAGACCGAGTACTGCTGGCCGGGGCGCTTCAGCCGGATTTCAATGGCGATGTCGGCCTTGTCGATCTTGTAGTCGTCTCCAAAGGTCTGAAAGCCCTTGGCGATGACCTGCAAGCGCACCGTGTCGCCAATGGGCATGACGTCGATGACGGTCGTGCCGTCCTCGCCCGTCTTCAGCTCCATGTTGCCCGTGTCCTTTTCGCCCTCCATGGCATGAAAGACGACCGCGGCATTCTCGATCGGCTTGCCGCCGGTGTCGCGCAGGACGGTAACCGCGATGCGCGCCGTGGGCGGGGGGGCCTTGTACTTGCGGCCACGGCTGGAAGTGCCCGTCTGGGCGGCGGCGAGCGTCGCGAAGACCAAAACGAGCGAGGAAACGAGGGTGCAGAGGCGATATACGGAGCGGCGCGGCATGGGCACCATTGTAAATGCTTTCGATCCGGGCTATGAAGATCTGGGCGATGAAGAATTGCCGGCCAGGGCTGATCGCACTGAGCGGCGACCACTGGCGAGTTCAGACGAGCGTGACCGGCCATCCCGGCAGCACTATCCGCCCTCTTTGCGCCCCGCTGGTCATCTCTGCCATCCAATCCGCCATCTCCGCGAAAATATTCACACTTTCTTAGCGTATTACGCTCATATAATTCACAGTACTCTTGACAAAATAGAGAGCAATTGCCTATCGTTAGCAATTGGAAGGCGAGAGTGCCAGCAGACGATTGGCGGCAGTGCTCGCCCGAGCGTGATCTCCAGCTTTTGAGGAGATTTAACCCGTTGATTCCGCAGTGTTTTTCTGAATAAACCATGCAAATCCCGCGGTGGGGCTCACCCTCCCCGCGTATGAAGGAGAAGCGAAGCAATGGCAGCAGCGACTACATTTACACCGCTCCACGACCGCATTCTGGTCCGCCGTGTGGAAGAGGGCGAGACCATTCGGGGAGGCATCATCATCCCTGACAGCGCCAAGGAAAAGCCCCAGGAGGGCGAGGTCATCGCCGTCGGCAAGGGCAAGTCGAATGACGAAGGCAAGGTCTTCCCTCTCGACGTCAAGGCTGGCGACAAGATTCTCTTCGGCAAGTACTCCGGCACCGAGATCAAGATCGACGGCGAGGAATTCCTGATCATGCGTGAGGAAGAAGTCCTCGGCATCATCAAGAAGTAGTCAGTTCTCAGCTATCAGCTATTAGCCCTTGGCTTTTAGCTTGCAAGCTGGAGCAACGGATCAGGTTCATATAACGAAGGTTTTAGCTGATAGTTGAAAGCTAATAGCTAAAAGCTGAATGAGGAGAGTTTGAAGCATGGCAAAGCAGATTCTGCACGGTGAAGATTCCCGTCAGGCGATCCTGCGCGGCGTCAACACGCTGGCGGACGCCGTGAAGGTAACGCTCGGCCCCAAGGGCCGCAATGTGGTCATCGAGAAGAAGTTCGGATCGCCGACTATCACCAAGGACGGCGTGACGGTGGCCAAAGAGATTGACTTGCAGGACCCGGTGGAGAACGTGGGCGCGCAGTTGGTGAAGGAAGTCGCCTCGAAGACCTCCGACGTGGCCGGCGACGGCACCACAACGGCGACGGTTCTGGCCCAGGCCATCTTCCGCGAGGGCGTGAAGACGGTGGCGGCTGGGGCTAACCCCATGGCGCTGCGCCGCGGCATCGAAAAGGCCACGGCTGCGATCATCGGCACTCGCGACAAGGAGGGCAAGTGGGCCGAGGGCGGCGCACTGGGCAAGCTGTCGAAGCCGGTGAACGAGGGTTCCGTGGCCCAGGTGGGCGCGATCTCGGCCAACGGCGACCAGGAGATCGGCGACATTATCGCCGAGGCGGTCAAGGTTGTGGGCAAGGACGGCGTCATCACCATCGAAGAGTCGAAGACCATGCACACCGGTCTGGAGACGGTCGATGGAATGCAGTTTGACCGCGGCTACCTGAGCCCCTACTTCGTCACCGACGCCGAGCGGCTGGAAGTGATTCAGGAAGAGCCCTACATTTTGATCTATGAGAAGAAGATCAGCGCCATGAAGGACTTGCTGCCCTTGCTGGAGCAGGTTGCCCGCGGCGGCAAGCCGCTGTTGATTATCGCTGAAGACGTCGAGGGCGAGGCTCTGGCGACTCTGGTGGTCAACAAGCTGCGCGGCACCTTGAACGTGGCTGCCGTCAAGGCTCCCGGCTTCGGCGACCGCCGCAAGGCGATCCTGGGCGACATTGCCATCCTCACCGGCGGCAAGGCCATCACCGAGGATCTGGGCATCAAGCTGGAGGGCGTGAAGCTCGAGGATCTGGGCCGCGCCAAGCGCATCACCATTGACAAGGACAACACCACCATCGTAGATGGTTCCGGCAAAGCCTCGGACATTGAAGGCCGCGTCAAGGAGATCCGCACGCAGATCGAGAAGACCACCTCGGACTACGACCGCGAAAAGCTCCAGGAGCGGCTGGCCAAGCTGGTCGGCGGCGTCGCGATCATCAAGGTCGGCGCGGCCACCGAGACCGAGCTGAAGGAGAAGAAGGCTCGCGTCGAGGATGCCCTGCACGCGACCCGCGCGGCAGTCGAGGAAGGTATCGTCCCCGGCGGCGGCGTGGCCCTGGTGCGCACCATTCCGGCCGTCGATGAGCTGATCAAGACGCTGCATGGCGACGAGAAGATCGGCGCCAACATCGTCCGCCGCGCGCTCGAAGAGCCGCTGCGCCAGATCGTCGCAAATGCCGGCGAAGAGGGCGCGGTGGTGGTGGCCAAGGTGCTCGTGGGCAAGGAAAAGGACAGTGACACCTACAACCCGCACTTCGGCTACAACGCGCAGACCTCGGTCTACGAGGATCTGGTCAAGGCCGGCGTCATCGACCCGACCAAGGTAACCCGGACGGCGCTGCAGAATGCCGCCTCGATCGCTGGTCTGCTGCTGACCACAGAAGCTCTGGTAGTCGAAATTCCAGAGCCCAAGTCGGCCCCGGCCGGCGGCCACGGCGGCGGCATGGAAGGCATGTACTAGCACCTGCGGTGCGGCCAGCCGCGCCTTCGGCGCAAAAACAAAGGCCTCCAGCTTCGGCTGGGGGCCTTTTGCTGTTTGCACGAGGAGGTACGCGCCAGGCAGGGCAATCGCATTTGAAATTTGAGCGAGAAATGAAGGGTCCGGGCTTTAGCCTGTACATAAATAGCGCAAAATCTGTTGGGCTTCAGCCCCTGAGGGACAGCCATTGTATAGATTGGTCTCGGTTTCGGCGGGCGCGTGGTGCCGATTCCATCAAAACTACAAGCTCGCATACGTACGGTCTCTCACCTCAGGGGCTAAATCCCCCTTCTTTTCAGCAAATTAACGTACGGGCTGAAGCCCGTACCCTTCAACGATTCAAGTGCGATTGCCTTGACGCGCCTGGCTTGATCCAGTTCAAGACCAGCGCTATCGTGCTAGCCTTGGACTGGAGCCATTTCTCCCGGCGAGCCGGTGAGTTTCTCATGAGGCCAGAATCGTTTGGCAGTCACTCCTATCCAGCCTCCTGAACCGAGCGTTTTTGCCCCCTACCGCCGGCTTCAAGCCGCGCCGGAGCCCCCGCGCCAGCGGCGCAAGCTGGCGGGCAAGTTCGCCCTCGCCCTGCTGCTCGCTCTGGCGGTGATTACCGGCTCGCTGGCCGGGCTGACGCTGGTCTATTCGGTCGATCTGCCGCAGATTCACGACCTGGAACACTATCGCCCCTCGACCGTCACCGAACTTTACGACCGGAAGGGGCGCGTGATCGGTTCGTTTGCGATCGAGCGGCGCGAGGTGATCAATTACAACGACTTTGCCCCGGTCCTGCGCCAGGCCGTTATCTCCATTGAAGACAAGAACTTCGAGTCGCACTGGGGGATCAACGTCCTGCGCATTGGCGGGGCCTTGTGGCACGATCTGGTCAGCCACGGCCGCGCCCAGGGCGCTTCCACGCTGACCATGCAGTTGGCCCGCAACCTCTTTCTTTCCTCCGAGCGTACCGCCGGCCGCAAGCTGCAGGAGGCCTACCTGGCCATCCAGATCGAGCGCGCCTTCACCAAGCAGCAGATCTTCACCCTCTATGGCAATCAGATCTACCTGGGCAGCGGAATGTACGGCTTCGAGGCCGCCTCCCAGTTCTACTTTTCCAAGCACGCCCGGGATCTAACGCTGACCGAGGCGGCTCTGCTGGCCGGTCTGCCCAAGGGGCCGGTGGCCTACTCGCCGATTCTCAACCCCGAAAAGTGCCTTCGCCGGCGCAATCTGGTGCTCACCGAGATGGAGTCCGACCGGGTCATCTCCCACGAGCAGGCCGAGCAGGCCCGCAATGCCCCGCTGGGGCTGAATATTGCCCAGCCGGAGATGTCGGTGGCCCCCTGGTTTGAGGAAGCGGTGCGGCAGGAGTTGGACAGCCGCTTCGGCGCGGACGAGGTGCACGAAGCGGGCATGAAGATCGAAACCACGCTCGATCTGGACCTGCAAAAAACTGCCAACGCCGCCGTGGCCGACGGCCTGGCCACCTACGAGCGGCGGCGCGGCTGGGTGGGTCAAGACGGCCCGGGAAAGCTGCAAAACGTGCTCGCCTCTGGCAGCACCATCGAGGATTATCGGCATCCGGACTGGGTGGTGAAGACTGGCCCCGGCGACTACGTTCATGCCGTGGTCACACGCGTGCTGCCGCTGGAGATTCACGCCCGCGTGGGCAAGAACGAGGTGATCATCCTGCCCGAGGACTGGCAGTGGACCAAGCAGCGCCTGGCCGACGCCCTGGTCAAGCCCGGCGATATAATCTACGTTCACCTCACCGGCGTTATGGAGGGTGCGGCGCGCCGGGCCACGCTCGAACAGGACTCCGGCGCCCAAGGCTCTCTGCTGGCCGTGGACAACGCCAGCGGCGACGTGCTGGCCATGGTGGGCGGGCGCGACTACGCGCTCTCGCAGTTCAACCGTGCCACCCAGGCCCAGCGGCAGACCGGCTCCAGCTTCAAGATTTACGATTACACCGCCGCCATCGAGGACGGCGCCAAGCCCGACGACATCATCGTCGATGGGCCGGTCAGCTTCGGCAGCTACACCCCTCACAACTACGAAAACGACTACCGGGGCGCGATGACCCTGACCAACGCCTTCGCCGAATCGCGCAATATTCCCGCCCTCAAGCTGGCAGCGCGCGTGGGCATTCACAAGGTCATCGACGTGACCCACCGCTTCGGCGTCACCACCGAGATTCCCGCCTACCTGCCCATTGCCATCGGCGCGGTTGAGATCACGCTCGAAGAGCAAGTGGCCAGCTACTCGGTCTTCCCCAACGACGGCATTCGCGTCAGCCCCCGCCTGATCCGCAAGGTCACCAACGCCGACGGCATCACGCTCTGGTCGGATCCGCCCGCTGTGAATGAGGTGATCGGCCAGCCGACGGCTCGCACCATGATGACCCTGCTCAAGGCCGTCATCCAGCACGGCACCGGCGCGGCCGCCTCCCACCTGAACCACCCGCTGGGCGGCAAGACGGGCACCACCAGCGACTACACCGACGCCTGGTTCCTCGGCTTCTCGCCCTCGGTCACCTGTGGCGTGTGGGTGGGCTATGACAGCCGCCAGTCGCTGGGCGAAAAGGAGACCGGCGCTCGCGCCGCGCTGCCTATCTGGATGACCTTGATGCGCGCCGCCATCAACGGCAAGGACGACGAGCAGTTTCCGGGAGACGTAAAGGCCAATTTCACGCCGACGTCCGCCACACCGCCCGCCCAACAACAGACGCCTGCCCCGCTCGCGCCGTCTCCCAAGCCTCTTGCGCCTTCCAAGCAGCCTGCGCCGTCCAGCAAGCAGCCGCCTGCCTCTAAATTGCCGCCGCCTTTGAAACCGCCCTCCGCTCCCAAATCAGGGCCTCCCGCCAATTCCGAGCCGTCTTCCAAATTGCCGCCGCATGCGAGATCGGGAGCAGCCCTCGCCGCAGCCAAATTGCCCACAGCTCGACCGGCGGCCGGCGGCTCGTCCTCCAGGCCCATGAAATCGGCCGCGCACACCGGACCGCGCAAGAATTCAGCCCCCAAAACTGCCGCGCCCACCGGTCCAGCAGAAAAGCCGTCCGTTCAAACCGTCGCCAGGGCCAAGCCGCTGGTGAAGCCAGCATTACCTCCGCCAGCCGCTTCCGCCAAGGCTAGGGGAGCCGTCAAGCCCGCACTGGCTCCCGTTCCGGTTGGGAATTAGAGCCTTTTCACTGATGGTGTAAAGTCTGGGTGCCCCATCCCTTCGACGTTGCTCAGGGCAGGCTCTCGCCGCTGTCATCCTGAGCGGAGCGCAGCGGAGTCGAAAGCCTGCCCAGAGCGCAGCCGAAGGGGACCTGCTTCTTGCAACTTTTGCGGCTAGGGTGGGAACCTGAAACCGCTATCCTAAAAGCAAGCGCGGGGCACGCATCATGGACCTCTACGAGAAAATCCGCACCCTGCCCACCGATCCCGGCGTTTACCTCTACAAAAACGCCGAGGGCGAGGTCATCTACGTTGGCAAGGCCAAGAATCTGCGCGCGCGGGTGCGTTCTTATCTGCTGGAGGCCGCGCAGGCCAACGCCAAAACCGGCTCGCTGATGCGCGAGGCCGTCGATCTCGACTACATTCTGGCGGGCAACGAGAGCGAGGCGCTGGCGCTCGAGACCAACCTCATCAAGCAGCGCCGTCCGCGCTTCAACATTCTGCTCAAAGACGATAAAAGCTACCCCTATGTCAAGCTGACCATGGCCGACCGCTTTCCCAAGGTTTTTGTGACTCGCCGCCTGCTGAAGGACGGCGCGGCCTACTACGGCCCCTATTTTCCCGGCAGCCTGGCCTGGCGCGTCGTCGAGCTGATTCACCGCAGCTTTCTTATTCCCAGCTGCAAGGTCGATCTCTCCCGCTATCATCCCCGCGCCTGCCTGCAGTACTACATTCACCGCTGCCTCGGCCCCTGTGTCGAGGGCCTCACTACGCCGGAGATTTACAAAAGCGCTCTCCGCGATGCGCAACTGCTCCTCGAAGGCCGCCACACCGAACTCGAACGCGCCCTGACCGCGCGCATGCTGGCCGCCGCCGAAGCCCAGAACTTCGAGGCCGCTGCCCGCCTGCGCGACCAGCTCTCCACCGTCCGCCAGCTCCAGGAAAAGCAGCGCATGGCCACCGCCGGGCTGGACGACGACGCCGACGTCTTCGGCTACCACTACGAGGCCGGCGCGCTGGCCGTCAATCTCTTCCATCTCCGCGCCGGCAAGATCGTCGACCGCCGCGAGTTTTTCTGGGAAGAGCTGCCCGAACTGCTCGAAGCCGCGGAGCCCGATTCGCTTGAAGCCACGAACTCTAACTCGGCCTTGTGTCAGGGCACGACTTCAGTCGTGCCGCCAATGGAGCTAGATGAGAATGGGGCTTTAGCCCCTGTGGGAGAGGCTGGCAGCGAAGTAAAATTTCACGCCGGCCAACTCTTCTCTGCCCTGCTCAAGCAGCTTTATATCGACCAGCACTACGTCCCGCGCTCGATCCTCGTCCCGGCCGATTTCAACGACCGCGAGTCCCTGGCCGCCCTGCTCACCGAGCGCGCCGGCCATCGCATCGAAATCGCCGTCCCGCATCGCGGTGAGAAAAAATCCCTGATTGACCTGGCCGGGCAGAACGCCCGTCAATCCTACATCCAGCGCTTCCGCGTTCTCGAGCCCTCGCGCAAGGCCATTCAAGAGGCCCTCGCAGACACGCTGATGCTCCCAGAGCTACCCCGCCGCATCGAGTGCTTTGACATTTCGCACCTTCAGGGCGCGGAAACCGTAGCCTCGCTGGTGGTCTGGGAGGACGGCAAGATGAACAAGCAGGCCTATCGCAAGTTCAAGTTACTGACCGTCCTCGGCGTGGACGATTTCGCCTCCATGCGCGAGGTGGTCACGCGCCGCTACCGCCGCCTGCTCGATGAGAACAACGGAACCGATGTTTTGAAAGGGCACGACTTCAGTCGTGCCGCCAAGGCCGTAAAAAAGGAAGGGGCTTTAGCCCCCGAGGGAAGATCCCCGAAATCCAGAGAACCCCGCACCCTTCCCTCGCTCATCCTCGTCGATGGCGGCCTGGGCCAGCTTCATGCCGCTGCCGAAGCCCTTGAATCCCTCGGCCTGACCTCGCAGCCCTTGGCCTCGATCGCCAAGCGCGAGGAGGTCATCTACCTCTACGGCAACGAGGACGAGCCCATTGTCCTCGACCGCCGCTCGCCGGTGCTGCACCTGATTCAGCTCATTCGCGACGAAAGCCACCGTTTCGCCGTCGGCTACCATCGCCAGCGCCGCGCGATGCGCGACCGCGATTCGGAGCTGCTGGAGATTCCCGGCGTGGGCCGGCAAACCCGCCAGCGCCTTCTAACTCACTTTGGTAGCCTGCGCGACGTGCAGCAGGCCACCGCCGCGTCGCTGGCCGCCGTAGTCCCAAGCAAGACCGCCGAGGCTATCTGGCGGCATTTTCACAAGGAGCAGCCGGCGAGCTGAACCGTGCGACTGACGGAGCAACGCCTGGCGATTCGCACAGCGCAGGCCGCCGGGCGGCGCGGCTTTTGGTACTGTTGAGCTATGTCCGAAACCGCGATGCAATCCGATCTGACTGCTCTTGACCTGGAATCCCTGGCCGCCGATGTGGTGGCGAAGGCTATGAAAGCCGGCGCCACGGACGCCGAAGCCGTGGCGCGCGAGGGCAATGAGTTCTCGGTCAGAGTGCGCCTGGGCAAGGTGGAGACGCTCGAAGAGTCCGGTTCGCGCGGCCTTGGGCTGCGGGTTTTTCTCAGGCGGCGGTCGGCCTCGGCCTCGACCAGCGACCTGACGGCGGAGGGGATCGAGCAGCTTGTCGAGGGCGCGCTCGAGCTAGCCAAGGTCACCGAGGAAGACCCCTTCAGCGGCCTGCCGGAAAAAGAGGAATTCGGCGCGTTTCCCGGCGATCTTCACCTGTACGACGAGGATGTGTACTCGCTGCCCGGCACGGAACGCATCGAGTGGGCGCGGCGGGCCGAGGCAGCGGCGCTCGCCTCCGACCCGCGCCTCACCAACTCCGACGGGGGCAGCTTTGAGGCGGCAACAGGGCGCAAGGCGCTGGCCAACTCGCGCGGCTTCGTGGGCGGCTACCGGTCGAGCTACGCCGGGGTTTCGGCGGCTCCGGTGGCCGTGGAGGCCAATGGGCAGATGCAGCGCGACGGCTGGTGGTCGAGCGCGCGGCGGCTGGCCGACCTGGATTCGCCCGAGTCCGTCGGCCGGGAGGCGGCGCGGCGGGCCTTGCGGCGGCTGGGCGCGCGGCGTGTGCCGACGCAGCAGGTTCCCATCATTTTTGCGCCGGAGGTGGCGCGCTCGCTGATTGGCACGATCTTCGAGGCAGCCTCGGGCGACGCCATCTGGCGCGGAGCTTCGTTTTTAGCGGGGAGACTGGGCAAACAGATTGCCGCGCCCTCCCTGACGGTCATCGACGACAACATCATGCTGCTGCCGACGGGAATGGGCGGCTTCGGGACGACTCCCTTTGACGGCGAGGGGCTGCCCACGCGGCGCACGGTGGTGGTCGAGCAGGGGGTGCTGCGCAACTACCTGCTGAACACCTACACGGCGCGCAAGCTGGGGATGAAGTCCACCCACAACGCCGCGCGCGGCCTGGCCGGCACACCAGGCATCGGCTGCGGCAACTTTTACCTGGAGCCGGGGACGCTGACTCCCGAGCAGATCATCGCCGCCGTTCCCGCCGGGCTTTACGTCACCAGCCTGATGGGCTTCGGCGTCAACACCGTCACCGGCGACTACTCGCGCGGCGCGACAGGTTTGTGGATTGAAAACGGCGCGCTGACCCACGCCGTTGAAGAGGTCACCATCGCCGGCAATCTGGCCGAAATGCTCAAGAATGTGGCGGCCATCGGCAACGATCTGGAGTTTCGCGGCGCGGCGGCCTCGCCCACGCTGCGCATCGACGGCATGACGATTGCCGGAGCCTGAGTACGTATCGAGTTTTGGCTTTGAATGAAGGGAGAGGGCGGCTGTGGCAAGTGAACTTCTTTTACAATCGCTGCCCTTCGATCCGGCCAACGCCCAGGCCGCGCTGACGCAATTGCCCGTCACTTCCGCGGTCTTCGCGCTTTATGGCGCGGAGGCGCAAGCCGAGCCATACATCGGCCGCACTCCCAACCTGCGCGCGAGACTGGCCCGGCTGCTACAGCCATCGGCCCAGCATCCACGGCGGTTGCAACTGGCCGGGCGGGTGCGGAGGATTTGCTGGCGGCCGACCGGCTCGGAGTTCGAGTCGCTGCTGGCCCAGTTTTCGCTGCTGGAAACGGTTTATGGCGCGAAGGCCCTGGAGCGGATGCACCTGCGAGCCCCGGCCTTTGTGCGCTTTCTGGGCGGCAATCCCTACCCGCGCATTACCGTCACTCACCGCCCCAGCCAACGCGAGGCCGATTGGGCCTATGGGCCGTTTCCCTCGCGGGCGGCGGCCGAACGCTTTGCCGAAGAGGCGCTCAAGCTCTTCCTGCTGCGCCGCTGCACCGACGACCTCGCCCCCAATCCCGCTCACCCCGGCTGCGTTTACTCGGAGATGAAAATGTGCCTCGCGCCCTGCTACCAGGGCTGCACAGACGAACGCTACGCGGAGGAGGCAGCAGCGGTGGAGCGGTTTCTGGCCACGCGCGGCGAGAGCCGGCTGGTGCAACTCTGCGCCCAGCGCGACGCGGCCTCGGCAAGGCTTGAATTCGAGGCCGCTGCCGCCCTGCACGCGCAGGTCGCTCGCGTCGAGAGCGTCAGGGCGATGGCCCCGGAGCTGGTTCGCCCGCTCTCGCGGCTTCGGGCGGTCATCCTGCAAGCCGCGGCCGACCCTGGCGAGGTCGCCGTCTTCCTCTACGAAAACGGCCGACTGCGCGGACCGGCCGGATTTTCGACTCTGGGCATGAGAATCCAGAACGAGCAATCGGGCTCCACTTCGCTGTTTGCCCACCCGATGGCGATCGAACCAATTCCGGAGGCGGCAGACTCCAAGCAAACAGAGGATCAAATCGCTCCCTTGGAGGGCACGGGCTTTAGCCCGTGCATCAACGCAACAAAATCTGGAGAGGCTTTAGCCCTGGAGGAAAGTTTCCTAGGAGATGCGATTGCTGTTCCCGATTGTTCTGAAACTGTGAGCAATCAACCCGCCAAGCTTGCCCGTGGCGCGCTCGAAGCCCGTCTGGAGGCGGTGCTGGCCGCGCTTGCAGAGGACTCCAAAGCCCCATCGTCAACCCTCCGCCAGGGCCATCTGGCGCTCATCAAGCGCTGGTATTACCGCCCCGAAGCCCGCCGCGAGGGCGAAATTTTCTTCCCTGACGCCGAAGGCCACTGGCCGGTGAAAGCGCTGCTGCGCGGCGTGGGGCGGGTTGCGGGAAAAATGCTGATTGACGGCGGTCATACCGCGTAATCTGACGGAAAAATCTGCCGGTCTGAGTTGCCAGGGTCCAGCCCTGCCGCCGACGGTTCAGGACTCCCGCGCCTCCGCGCTGATACACTGACGGGGCAAGGAGATGCGCCCAAAAGCCTATGGTTGAGCTGCTTCCATCGATTCTTTCAGCGGATTTTGCCCATTTGGCGGATCAGGTTGCCGCGGCCAGCCGAGGCGGCGCTTCCGTCGTTCACGTGGATGTGATGGACGGCCATTTTGTGCCCAACATCACCATCGGGCCAGTGGTGGTCAAGAGCCTGCGCCAGGTGACCCCACTGCCGCTCGACTGCCACCTGATGATCGAAAACCCGGACGAGTTCATTCCCGCCTTTGCCGAAGCCGGGGCCGACTGGGTGAGCGTCCACTATGAAACCTGCCGCCACCTGCACCGCTCACTCGAGTTGATCGGCCGCTACGGCATGAAGCCGGGGGTGGTGGTGAATCCCGCCACTCGCGTCGATCTGCTCACGGAGATTCTGCCCATGGTCCACCATGTGCTGGTGATGAGCGTGAATCCAGGCTTTGGCGGGCAGAAATTCATTGAATTCTCGCTGGACAAGATCAAGCGGCTGGTCGAGTTGCGCCAGGAGTTGGGGCTGGCGTTTAGAATCGAAGTGGATGGCGGCGTGACGCGCGAGACGGTGAGCCGCATCGTCCAGGCAGGGGCGGAGCTGCTGGTGGCCGGCAACGCCATTTTTGGCGCGGGGCGGCCGGAAGAAGATGCGCGCTCGCTGCTGGCCCTGGCCCGCCAGGCCGCGGGGGAGTGAAAGAACAGCTTTTAGCTATTAGCTCAGCTTTACATTTCTCCGGCTTGCGTCCCAGAGTAAGAAGGGCAAGCACTTCTGGAGCAGGACAACTAGCTAAAAGCTAATGGCTAACAGCTAATAGCTGATTTTTTTGCAGGAAACAGGCTTTTGGCCGCCGACGGGCGGCAAGCCGCAATGAGGGGTTATGAACCGGTTGACCAGGAAGATTGCCGCGATCGCTTTGGCGGTTCTGGTGCTGGGCGCAGTTTCGGCCCAGGCCAAGGAAAAGCAGCCCAAGCACAAGAAGAATCAGGATCTGAGCACCAACCCGCTGGCCAACGTGAAATCCCGGCAGCCCGACAAGGAGCTCTTCGACAAGGCCATGACCGCCATGAAGAAGGGCCGCTACGACGTGGCGCGGCTTGATTTGCAGACCATGCTCAACACCTATCCCGACTCCGAGTACCG
>Ga0224559_1000399_pt1 | contig 29422 bp, 26 predicted proteins | sample 714S33034metaG_FD_180676 | JGI IMG/M metagenome (GOLD analysis project Ga0224559, IMG submission 180676) | Peat soil microbial communities from Stordalen Mire, Sweden - 717 S3 30-34 | ecosystem: Environmental > Terrestrial > Soil > Wetlands > Peat | place: Sweden: Norrbotten County, Stordalen... | reverse complement strand
GCGGCGCCGGAGGCATCGCCGGCACGGGCGGAATCGTCGGCGCTGGCGGTGGAACTACCGCGGACGCGCCCATCGGCACCGGCGGTGTCGCGGGAGCGGGCGGAACTGTTGGCGCTGGCGGAATGGGCGTCAGTTCCGGCGGGATCGTCGGTACGGGGGGAATCGTGGGGAGCGGTGGAATTGTCGGCACTGGTGGGATTGTCGGCACGGGTGGCGCTGGCACTGGCGGAGTGGTCGGCACGGGTGGAATTGTTGGCACGGGTGGCGCTGGCACTGGCGGAGTGGTCAGCACAGGTGGCGCCGGTACGGGTGGAGTCGTTGGCACGGGTGGAATCGTTGGTACAGGTGGCGTCGGCACAGGCGGAGTTGTTGGCACGGGTGGAGTGGTCGGTACGGGTGGTGTTGTTGGAACCGGTGGCGCCGGCACGGGCGGTGCAGCCACTGGGGGCTCTTCTGGATCCGGTGGTTCGACCGGAACGCCGCCAAGCTGCGCTGGCTTGACGGCGACGTGCGGGCCGTCGAACGAGAGTTGCTGCAAGAGCTTGCTGGTTCCCGGTGGGACGTACTATCGGAGCTATGATGGGGTGGACTTTACGGACAAGAGCTATCCGGCGACGGTGGCAGACTTCTATCTGGACAAGTACTTGATCACGGTGGGGCGGTTCCGGCAGTTCGTGAACGCGGGAATGGGGACGCAGGCCAATCCGCCAGCGTCTGGGGCAGGGGCCAATTCTTTGATCCCGGGCTCGGGCTGGGACTCGACGTGGAAGACATACCTGGCCGCGACCACGGCCGCGCTGACAACCAACGTGAAGTGCGCTGCCGACTATCAAAACTGGACCGACACGGCGGGCAGCAACGAGAGCCAGCCGATGAACTGCCTAGACTGGTACACGGCGTTTGCATTCTGCGCGTGGGACGGGGGCCGGCTTCCGACGGAAGCGGAGTGGAACTACGCCGCGAGCGGTGGAAGCGAGCAGCGGTACTATCCGTGGTCGAACCCGGCAACTTCGACGACAATCGACGATAGCTACGCGGTCTACGGCTGCGGCGGCTCGTGTAGTGGCACACAGAACGTGGGCTCAAAGTCTCCGAAAGGCGACGGGAAGTGGGGCCAGTCCGACCTGGCCGGGAACGTGTTTGAGTGGAATTTGGACTGGTATGCAAGTCCGTACACAGATCCATGCAATAATTGTGCCAACTTAACAAGCGCCTCCAACCGTGTGTATCGGGGCGACAACTTCCTCAGCGTTGCCTCGGGCCTCCGGTCGGCCTACCGCGACGACGGCCTCGGCCCCGGGAACATCTACGCCGGCATGGGGGCGCGTTGCGCCAGGACCGGCCCGTAATTTAAGGCGGGATATTTGCGCCAAACCAGACCGGCGTAACCCTTGACCCTTGGGGGTGATCCCGAACCGTCCGTGATCCCGTGATCCCGAACCGAGGGTAAAATTCTGATCCCGAACCGAGGGTAATGTGACCGTTGATCCTTGATCCCGCCAGGTGATCCCGAACCGAGGGTAAAATTTCGGGGTGATCCCGAACCGAGGGTAAAATTTAGGGATCCCTTCCCCGGTGATCCCGAACCGAGGGTAAAATTTGGTGATCCCGAACCGGGGTGATCCCGGTGATCCCGAACCGAGGGTAATGAAGGCGTGATCCCGAACCGAGGGTAATGTGCGCCACGAAAGCGGCGCGAAAGCGGCGTCCGATCCCGAACCGAGGGTAATGCCGATCCCGCCCGGCCGATCCCTTGATCCCGGACCGACGGTAAAGGAAGACCTCAGAAGAAGAAGAGCGGTGACAGAGGCTGCCCACAGGCAAGGAGTCCGCTCGGACGCGCCAGATCGTCGATCTGGTGCGGATGGGATCGACTATCGGGTGGCTCGGGTGGCGCGGGCGGGGCTCATGCCGGGGTGACAACAGGCCCCTGTGGCAGAAGTCGGCCTTGGCGAAGCGGAGGATCCTCGTGATCCCGAACCGAGGGTAATGCCGGTGATCCGGAACCGAGGGTAATGGCCTGATCCCAGACCGATGGTAAATCTGCCGATCCCGGACCGGTTCCCTGATCCCAGACCGACGGAGACCGATCCCAGACCACGGCAATTTCCTATCCGTGCCCCAGACCGGCGGTGAAGAAAGGAATCAAGAGAAGAGAAGCGGTGAAAGAAGCAGCCCAGAGGTAAGAAGTCTGCTCGCACACGAAGGATGGGCGATTTGACGTGGATGGGATCGCCTATGGGTAGCTCGGGTGGCGCGGGCGGTACTCACGCCGGATAGCCACAGGCTCCCGTGGCAGAAGTCGGCCTTGGAAAAGCAGAGGATCCATGCCTTGGCGGAGCTATGTGCCGCTCTTCATGCGGTGACCGGCGCTCCTTGGGCTTGGGCCACTGCTCCTCCTACCGCTTCTGCCGTCTCACAAACCACGCGGGCGAACTTGCGCATCCAGTAGGTGCCGTAGGGGAACACGACATCGGCTACGCCGGCCATCCAGTTCTTGATGGCGCTGCGATATTTCTCGACGAAGGCCTTGCTGCGGCCAATGGCCTCGATTCTGGGCCACTTTGCCTTGGCAGCGACACGCGGGCTGATGCGAAAGTGCGGCTCGGGGCTCTTGGGGCTGTCGAATGGATCCTGCCGCAAGATGGCTTCTCGGCCGAGCACGCTCTTGCCGGCGGCGCGGCGGCGTTCGCGGTGCTCGGCTTCGACCGCGCGGACTCGGTTCGCGACGAGTTCGTTCCATTCTGCCTGGGTTTGGTCGGCGAAGCCGTGTGGCCTGGCGATGGGGATGGTCACTACCTCGGGCAAATTCCCGTCGGAGCGAAAGAAGAATTTGGGCCGGGTTGCGACGAGGTGGCCAGTGGTTCGCGCGGCCTGGAATGTACTGACGCCGGGCCATTCCTCGGCGGTGTCGACCAAGTCTGCGGCGGCGGGGTTGGTGTAGGCATAGACCATCTTGTCGAGGACATCGCTCGGCTCAACCAGTCGGACGACCGATGTCGGGTCGGAGGACCAGAAGTTCTCGAAACGGCCAAGATGGGCATTCTGGCAGCGGGCGAGCAGGGCGTGGAAATGCTCGGAGAAGAGGGGGAAGTTGCCGAGCGGATCGTGTAGCCCAGCATGGTAGTGGTTCGACATGGCCTCGGCGAAGAGCAGCTCGACCTTGGCGCGCTGGGCGGCGAGAGCAAGGCAGTAGACGAAGGCGTTGTTGGTCTCGTCGTCGGGGCGCAGGAAGAAGCGTCGCTCGGAACAGCGGCGGGTGATCATGTACTCGGAACCCGAAAGAACCTGGCGGGGAAGTGACATGCCAGGGTATCGGTCGTGGCGCCAGAAAAGTTGCGTGCAGATTACCCTCGGTTCGGCCTCCGGGCAGAAAAGTTGCGTGCAGATTACCCTCGGTTCGGGCTCTCGGCGGGCTCTCGGGCTGATTACCCTCGGTTCGGGCTCCCCGCGCCCGAGGACGGGCATTTCGACTTCTCACCGCGTCCCGCCCGGCGCTGCGATCTCTTGCTTGGGCGCCGCGCCGACGTTCGTGCGGAACGGCGTGGGCATGAAGATGAGGATGAAGCTCACCACCACTGTCCAAAAGAGCAGCGCGCGGCTCTGCGGTAGCGGGCGGTCGTCGACGGGTGGGTGATCGATTCCGCCGGCTAGGCGGCGGAGCAATCCCAGCATCACGTACCACACCAGCCACACGCTGCCGGCGGGGATGGCGATGGACCAGGGCGATAGGTTGCCGGCCAGGCCCAGGCGGGCGAGATCTTGCGAAGTCGTGGAATAGACTGCGGCGGTCACCAGCACGGCCAGCGGCAGCAACATGCGACGCAGGAACTGGCTGGCGCGACCGTAGCGGTTGCCGAAGAAGGCGATGGCCACGTGGCCGCCGTCGAGCTGGCTAATGGGCAGAAGGTTCAGCATCGTGACGAGCAGGCCGGCCCAGCCTGCGAAAGCGATGGGGTGCAGGTTCACGTCGATGCCGTGATTGGGCAGCCAGGCTCCGCACACCAGGCGCTTGAGAACGGCGTAGAGCAGGGAATTGCCTTCTTGGAATCCGCCTTCGATGGGCCCCACCGGCGAAAGCGCCAGGCCATAGACGAGCACGGGAATCGCCACCACCAGGCCAGCCAAAGGACCGGCCGCGCCGATGTCGATGAGCTTGCGCCGATCCGAGGTGCGCGATTGCAGAATCACCGCGCCCATGGTGCCAAACATGCCGATTCCCGGCGGCAGGGGCACGAAGTAGGGCAACGACGCGGGAACCCGGTGGATGCGCGCGGCGATGTAGTGGCCCATCTCGTGGCAGAAAAGAATGGACATGAGCGGAATGGAAAACGAGAGACCGTCGACCAGCGGGAAGATGCCGGCCTCGCCATGCCGCATGAGCGCGCCCTGAATGGTCGTGGTCAGCATCGTGGCCAGAAAGAGGGCGATATTCAGGATGGGCATGCTCTGTTTTACTCTCCGCCCTTGCCTCGCGCACGTGCGCGAAAGGCCTGGCGGCGCGGGTAGGCGGAGTCGTCGAGCGCGGTCCCAAGTTGCGTCAGCAGGGCGCGCGCTTCGTTCGAGGTGCTGGCGGGAACCTCGACCACGACCCGTATATGCGCATCGCCGCGGCCGGAGCCCGAGGTGCGTGGGAGTCCTTTGCCGCGCACGCGGAAGACGCTGCCCGATTGTGTTCCCGCGGGAATCTTCATGCGCACGCGGGCGTCGAGCAGGGGAATGTCGATGTCCGCGCCGAGCGCGGCTTCGTCGACCGACAAAGGCACCTCGCACACGAGGATTCCGTCCTCCTCGCGAAAGAAGGGGTCGGGTTTCACGCGCACGATGAGGTGTAGGTCACCGGCCGGGCCGCCGCGCCGGCCTGGCGAACCTTCGCCGGGCACGCGCTGGGTGTTGCCACCTTGGGAACCCGGCGGGATGCGCGCGCTGAACACGCGTTCGGCATCGGCCAAGCCGGCTCCCGCGCACGCCTTGCAGCGCACGCGCGCCACCTCGCCCTCGCCGCCACAAGCCCGGCATTCGTGGCGCGTGGACAAGAACCCGGCGCTCTGGCGGACGAAGCCTTTGCCCTCGCAGCGGCCGCAGGGTTCGAGGCCGGCGGCGCCGCCCTCGGCGCCCGTGCCTCGGCAGATTGCGCAGTCGCCAGTGCGCGTGAAACGAAGCTCTTTCTCACACCCCAGCGCCGCTTCCTCGAAGCTCAACTCCAAGGTGTAGCGCAGATCCTGGCCGGCCGCGCGCTTGCGCCCGGTGCCGAAGAGATCGCCGAAGACAGCGTCGAAAAAATCGGTGACCTTGCCGAGATCCGGCTCGGCGCCGAAGGGCAGGTCGTTGGCGGCGGCGCCGAAGCGGTCATAGTGCGCGCGCTTGTCGTCGTCGCTAAGCACGGCATAGGCAAGCGAGACTTCTTTGAATTTCTCTTCCGCGCCGCGATCGCCTGGGTTGCGGTCAGGGTGGTATTGCAAGGCAAGCTTGCGGTACGCGGCCTTGATCTCGCTGGCGTCCGCCTGGCGATCCACGCCGAGCACGCCGTAGGGATCGCGTGAAGGCGTTCCGCGCATGCCCTAACTAGCCGCCGTCTCGCGGAGCCCGGCCGCTGAAGCCGGCCACGTTCTGCAGCGACGCGAAGAGCTTGTGGGCCTCGGTTTCCAGGCGGCCGAGCGAGTCGCGCAAGCGATCGATGTTGTCGCTGTCGGATTCGACGACGTACTTGCACTCGTCGAGCGCCAGCTGGACGCGCTCGCGCGCCATAGGGTCGAGCCGCTCGCCGAACTCGCGCAACGTGCTCTCGGTGCCGTAGACGAGCGTGTCCGCGTTGTTGCGCAGATCGGCCAGCTCTTTCTTGGCTTGGTCGACGACCTTGTTGGCCTCGCTTTCGGCCATGAACTTCTTGATCTCCATCTCGCTTAAGCCCGAGGTCGGCTGCACGATCACGCCTTGGGCCTTGCCGGTTCCCAAATCCTTGGCCGAGACACTGACGATGCCGTTGGAATCGATGTCGAACGAAACTTCGATCTGCGGCGCTCCGCGCGGCGCGGGTGGAATTCCGGTCAGCTGGAAGTGCGCTAGGCTCTTGTTGTCCGACGCCATTTCGCGATCACCCTGCAAGACGTGGATGTTGACGTAGGGCTGGTTGTCGACCGCGGTCGAGAAGATGTTCGAGCGCCGCACGGGAATGGTGGTGTTGTACGGGATGATGCGGGTGAAAACCCCGCCCGCGGTTTCCACGCCCAGGGAAAGCGGCGTGACGTCGAGCAAGAGCACGTCCTGCTGCTCGCCGGTGAGTACCGCGCCCTGCAAGGCTGCCCCAACCGCCACGGCCTCGTCGGGATTGATGGCGCGCGAGCCCTTCTTGCCGAAGAAAGCCTCGACCAATTCCTGGATGCGCGGCATGCGCGTTTGGCCGCCGACCAGAAGCACCTCGTTGATGTCGCTGGTCGACCAGCCCGCGTCGCGAAGCACCTTGTCGCACAAAGGAAGGGTGCGCCCGATGATGTCTTCGGACAGGGTTTCGAGCTTGCCGCGCGTGAGCGACATCATGAGGTGCTTGGGCCCGTCGGCGGTGGCTGCGATGAAGGGCAGGTTGATCTCGGTTTCGAGACTGGTGGAAAGTTCGTGCTTGGCGCGCTCGGCGGCTTCGCGCAGGCGCTGCAAGGCCATGCGGTCGGCGCGCAAATCGACACCGTACTGGGCTTGAAAGCCTTCGGCCAGGTAGCCGACGATGCGCGCGTCGATGTCCTCGCCGCCGAGAAAACCGTCGCCGCTCGTGGCCTTCACCTGGTACACGCCCGCGTGCAGGTGGAGCAGGGAAATATCGAAGGTGCCGCCGCCGAGATCGTAGACCGCAATCTTGGCTTCGGGCGCGGTCGAGAGTCGGCCGTAGGCCAGGGCCGCGGCCGTGGGCTCGTTGATGATGCGCTTGACGTTGAGGCCGGCGATGCGGCCGGCGTCCTTGGTGGCCTGGCGCTGGCTGTCGCCGAAGTACGCCGGAACCGTTACCACCGCGTCGGTGACGGGCTCGCCCAGATACTCCTCGGCGGTCTGCTTCATGCGACCGAGAATGTAGGCCGAGATCTGCGCCGGCGGATAGGTTTGCCCCTGCACGCGCACCCAAGCGTCGCCGTTGTCCGAACTGGCGATCTCGTAGGTCGAGTTCTTGCGGTGGCGTCCGACCTCGGGATCGGCGAATTTGCGGCCCATCAGGCGCTTGACCGCGGACACCGTGTTTTCGGCGTTGGTCACCGCCTGGCGCTTGGCGATTTGTCCGACCAGGGGTTCGCCTTCGCCTGTGAATGCGACCACGGACGGCGTGGTCCGCGATCCTTCCGGATTGGGGATGACCAAAGGCTCGAGGCCTTCGAGCACCGAGACGCACGAGTTGGTGGTGCCAAGGTCGATGCCGATGATGTGACCCACTGGATTCTAGTCCTCTCCTTCGGAGTTGCCCGAGCTGGCCTTGGCCTCGCTAGCCGCCTCCGTCGGCTTGTCGGCGGCAGGGGGCGGCGGCGCGACAGCCACCACGACCATGGCCGGGCGGAGCAACTTGTCGCCGATGGTGTAGCCCTTCTGCAACTCGTGGATGACCGTGCCTGGCTGGGCGTCGGCAGACGGGGCTTGCGATATCGCTTCGTGAAAGCGCGGATCGAAGGGCTGGCCGAGGGATTCGACGATCTTGACCTGGTAGCGTTCGAGCTTGGTGCGGAACTGGCGCAGAACCAGATCCACGCCCTCGCGGATGGACTTCGCCTCGGCTTCCTTGTCGTCCTTGCCCTTGCCCCACGAAGCGGTGGCGCGTTCGAGGTTGTCCGTCACCTCGAGAAAATCGCGCAAGACCGATTCCTTGGCGCGCGCCTCTCCGTCGGCCTGGTCGCGGCGTGCGCGCTTCTTGTAGTTGTCGAAATCCGCGGCGATGCGCAGCATGCGATCCTTGAGTTCGGCTTTTTCCGACTCAAGTAAAGCCACGCGTTCCGCCGTCGTCGTGGGTGCCGCGACTTCGGGGCCGGGCGCGGCGGGTGCCGCTGCCTCGGCCAAGTCGGGCGATGGCGAATCGGGGGTGGTCAGATCGATGTCTACGGGTTTTTTGTGGTCTTTACTTTTGTGGTCTTTACTCATGGATGGCGGCTCCGATCCCACATTCCAGGCACTATCGCCAGGCACCTTCGGCGCTTTGCCTAGATTCTTGGGAGGATCTCTGTAATCACGTCGGCTGTGAAGTCTACCAGAGGGATGACTCTGGAATAGTTCATTCGCGAAGGACCGATAACGCCGATGGTGCCGAGCGGGCGGTCCTCGCTACCATAGCTGGCCGCCACGACGGAAATATCGTCGAGGTCGGCAAAATTGGCCTCGGCCCCGATGAACACGCAGATGCCGGGGGCGGCCAAGGTGCGATCGAGGAGCTTGGCGATTTGATCCTTCTCTTCCAAGGTACGCAGCACGGTGCGGGCCCGTTCCAAGTCGTGGGCCTCGGCGACCAGATTCGACTGCCCGTCGAGAAGGAGTTCGGGCGCGCTATCCGCGGCGGGCGCCGCCGCCGCGGCCAGGCCCAGGGCATGTGCCAAAATTGGATCGCTGGCCGAGCGGGCCTTTTCGCGCTCGATTTCCACCAGCACGCGCGTACGCATCTGGTCGAGGGTCAGGCCGGCCACCAGGCTGTTGAGGTAGTTGTTGATGCGGTCGAGATCTCCGGGCGAAAGGGGAAAATCGGCGTGAATTAGCTTGTTCTGAATCTGGCCGCTGGTCGTGGCGATGACCGCAAGCAGCTGTCCCTCGCGCAGCCTCACGAACTCCACATGCGAAACCGCGTCGGATGCCGGCCGCGGGGCTTGCACCACCACGGCCAGGTGGGAGAGTTCGCGCAGAAGGCGGGAAACACGCTGCATGACTTCTTGCGGTTCGCTGGCTGGGCCGAGGCGACCGCGAATGTCTTCCCGTTCCTCGGATGAAAGGCTGCGCACGCGCAAGAGCGTGTCGACGTAGAAACGCAGCCCGCGGTCGGTGGGGATGCGGCCAGCCGAGGTGTGCGGGTGCCGCAAAAAGCCCTGCTCTTCGAGATCGCCCATGACGGTGCGAACCGTGGCCGGGGAAAGGTCGAGGCCATAGCGGCGCGTGACGGTCTGCGAGCCAACCGCCTCGCCGGTGGCCAAGTACTCGGACACGACGGCATGCAGAATCTTCTTCGCGCGGATGCCGAGTTCGTTCACGATCACGATCTAACCTCAAAACCTCGCCGCCGCCAAGGTGGTGCGCGGCTGGGGCATTGACGGCGCTTGTCGATGGTTAGCCCTTGAGCAGGCGAACTGCGACTTCGTCGGCGAACAGGAAACCCGCGGGAAGCAAGCGCAGGCGCTCGGGCGTGATTTCCAGCCAACCCGCTTGTGCACAGGCCTCGGCCGCCCGCTTACGCCAGGGCTGGTGCAGCGGATCTTGGCCGTGGCGAACCTTGTGCGCTCGGCGATCCACGCCGTCGGACACGCGCAGGCCCAGCCATAGGGCTTCGTCTTCCACCTGGGCGGCGGAGCGCAATTCGGCGAGGTCGAGCGGCGTCGTGCCCGCGCTCGCGCCGCGCAGGTAGCCTTGCAGCGAGCGCGTGTTGGTGAAACGCCAGCCACCGCCATCTAGCAGGGGCCGAAACGAGGAAGCCGAAACCCCGAGCCCGAGATAGGCGCCCAAGGTCCAGTAGAGCGTGTTGTGGACGCTGCGCCGGCCGGGCCGCGCGTAGGACGAAATCTCGTAGTGCTCGTATCCGGCGCCGACCAGGGTTTCGTGACAACGCGAATACATCGCCGCCACCGTTTCGTCATCCGGGCGATCGAGTTGGCCCGCACGGGCGATCGCGCCGAAGCGCGTGTTGGGCTCCACGGTCAGGGCGTAGGCGGTGATGTGTTCGGGCCCGAGCGCGACCAGCGAATCGAGCGAGGCCTGCCAGTCGTCCATGGTTTGCCCCGGCAGCCCGAACATCAGGTCCACGCACAGGTTGTCGAAACCCGCGGCTCGCGCGGCGGCGAAGGTGGCGGGAATGGCCGCGGCGTCGTGCAGGCGACCGATGGCGCGAAGCAGACGATCTTGAAAGGCCTGCGCGCCGAATGACAAGCGGTTCACGCCCAAGACGCGCAGGGCGCGCAGATTGTCGGCATCGAGATCGCCGGGATTGGCCTCGACCGTGATTTCGGCGGCGTGACCAAAGGTCTGTTGCACGGAAGCCAGAACCAGCCCGAGCGCTTGTGACCGCCAGCGGCCGGGCGTGCCACCACCGAAGTAGATCGACGCGAGTCGTGGGCCGCGCGCGGTCTCGAACCAGGGCGAGCGCGCCTTCAGCTCCGCGAGCACGGCATCGGCGTATTCGTCGTGCGGGATGTTCGGCCGCACAGCCACCGCGAAATCGCAGTACGGGCAGCGCGCCGAGCAGAACGGAAAATGCACATAGACCCCCAAGGCGCTCGACCCGTCGAAGTTTCCTTGCGACGGGTCGAGCGGAGGCGATGCGTGCGGGGCGAGCATAGGGTGGCCACAGAATAGCGAAGGACGCGGCGGGTGCCACGCGGTGACGATTTCCATACCCCAACCGAGGCAACTTTTTCCCGAGCTTGGCCGATAGCCCAAGCATGCGCGCTCTTCCACTTCGATTTTCGTTCTTCTTCCTCGCTGCCTGCACCCCCGACACGGATTTGCAGGACCAGCAAAATGCAAACGCGTCCAAGGAAACCACGAGCGGCGAGCTGTCTGGTTCTGCGGCCAGCGCGAGCGCAGGAGTCCTCGTCGAGCCTTCGCCGGGGTCGGCCATGGTGCCGACCAACCTCGCACGGTTGGTCGTGCGGTTCGCCGAGGAGGTGCAAGCCGCGGGTTCTGCCGCTCCGTTCGTTCTTCAAGGGAGCGACGGCAGCCAGCTGTCGATGGTTCTAGGCGACGCCGTGCCTTGCGCAGGCAAATGTTATCAGGTCGTGCCCGGGGCGGCGCTCGCTGCCTCGACCTTGCACACGCTGGAGTTGCTGCCGAGCGCCCTGCAGTTTCTCGACGGAAAGCCGGTGCCGGGCGGGAACGTCGGGACGTTGACGACCGGGGCAGGGGCGGACACCTTCGCGCCGCGCATCCAGGCCTTCACCGCGCAGATTGCCGAAGGCTGTGTCGCGATCCACCTGGCCGCCGACGAGGTTGCGCGCGTGCAGGTTGTCGTTGGCGCTGGCGACACGAAGGTTGCCTTGCCCGCGAGCGGCGTGGCCTCGACGTTCGACATCGTTGGCCGTCCGTCCGGCCTTCCCACCAGTCAGCGGGCCGATGTTGTGGCCACGGTCATCGATCTCGCCGGGAATACGAGCACGTCCTCGCCGGTCGGGCTGGATTTGCCTCCGGCGCTTCCGCCCATCGTGATCACCGAGGTCCTGGCCAACCCGGCCGGACCGAAAGCGACCCAGGAATGGGTGGAAATCTACAACGCCGGCAGCGATCCGGTGGCCCTTGGCGGGATGGTCTTGGCGGGCAAGGGCGGCAGCGACGTGCTAGCCGCGGAATGTCTGGCGCCCGGCGCATTCGCGCTCGTCGTGTCCCAAAAGTATGATCCGACATCCGCGCTGGACACTCCACCCAAGGAGGGAACCCTGCTCTTGCGCGTGTCCGGACGCCTGGCGGGCGACGGGCTGTCCGACACCGGCGAGCCAATCAGGCTGCTCAGCGCTGGCGGCTACGTCGTCAGCCAGTACGGTGGCTGGGTCAACGTCAGCGCGAAAGCCTGGTCAGGGGAAAGCGTCAAGCGCGCCAGTCTCGACGCCTGCGACGCCCCGGATGCATGGAGCAAGAGCCCCAGTCCAGCGACGCCCGGATGGTGACTTGGGAAGCAGTGCGCGATTCCTAAAAACGCCCGGCTGTTGTGGCGATTTTTGCCGCGAAAGATGCTAGATAGTTGGCCATGTCCGGTCACAATCGATGGTCGAAAATCAAGCACAAGAAGGGCGCGTCCGACGCCAAGAAGTCCAAGGTGTGGACGAAAGTGATCAAGGAGATCACGATTTCCGCGCGTTCGAGCGGCGACATCAACGGCAATCCCCGCTTGCGCGCGGCCGTCGATAAGGCACGCTCGGTGAACATGCCCAACGATACCATCGACCGCGCCATCAAGAAGGGCACCGGCGAGCTTGAGGGCGTGAACTACGAGGAATTCAACTTCGAAGCCTACGGACCGGGCGGCACGGCCATCCTCATGGAAATCATGACCGACAACCGCAACCGCACCACGGGCGAAATCCGCAACATCCTGACCAAGGGCAACGGCAACCTGGGCAGCTCGGGCTCGGTGGCGTACATGTTCAAGAAGCTGGGCATCGTGGCCTACGACAAGTCCGCCGTCGACGAGAACAAGGTCACCGATGCGGCCATCGAACTCGGCGCCGACGACGTCAAGGTCGAGGACGAAGCGATCACCGTGGTGACAGAACCCAAGGAGTTCGAGCGCATTCGCGATGGCCTCAAGGCGGCCGGCATGCCCGAGCCGCTTTCCGCGGAAGTTTCCATGGTTCCGCAGAACAAGGTGCATCTCACCGGCCGCGATGCCGAGGTCGCGCTCAAGCTCCTCGACGCGCTCGAGGACAACGACGATGTGCAGAACGTCTACTCCAACCTGGACGTCGACGAGTCGGAACTCGAGAAGGACGAATAGCCAGGCGAGCCCTCCATGCCGGTGGCCGGCCGCGTACGCATCTTGGGCATCGACCCAGGATCCTTGCGCCTGGGCTACGGCGTGATCGATTGCATCGGGTCGGCGCGCCTGACCTACGTCGAGTGCGGCGTGCTTGCCGCCCCGGCGCGGCTGGAGCGCGCCCAGCGCCTGACCACCATTGGCCGCGGTCTGCGCGAGATCTTGGACGAACTGCGCCCCGACGAAGTCGCCATGGAGCAGGCGTTCTTTGGCAAGAACGTCCAGTCGACGCTCGCCCTCGGCGAGGCGCGCGGCGTGGTGACCTTCCTCGCCACCGATGCCGGCTTGTCGTTGGCGGGGTACGCACCCGCGCGGGTCAAGCGCACCATCGTGGGGCACGGTGCGGCCACCAAGCAGCAAATTGGTTTTCTGGTGCGCGCTCTTCTATCGATGCGCCGGGTGCCCGAGCCCGACGCGGCCGACGCCCTGGCCATCGCAATTTGCCACGCCCGTCATCGGACAGCGATTTCTCGCCAATATGAAACGCGACCTGGGCTGCGGCGCGTGCGATGATACTTGTCCATGATTGCTTCCTTGCGTGGAGCCTTGCTCGAAAGCGGTCCGGACCGGGTCGTGATCGAGGCGGGGGGCGTGGGCTATGCGGTGACCATCACCGCGGCGGCCCAGCGCGCCCTGCCGTCCTTGGGCGCGACCGCGTTTATGCTCATTCACACCCATACCGTGCAGGACGGACCGCTTCAGCTCTTCGGTTTCGCCGACACCGACGAGCGCCGCTTGTTCGAAACCCTGCTCTCCGTGCAGGGCGTAGGTCCCAAGGTGGCCCTGGCCATTCTTTCCAGTTTGCCCGTCGGGGAATTGGTGCGCGCCATCGGGGCCGCGGATCTTGCGACCTTGACCAAGATCCGCGGCGTCGGGCGAAAGACGGCCGAGCGCATTTCGATCGAGCTGCGCGACAAGATCGGCCTTGGCACGGGCGTCTCGGGCGCAGGCATGGCGGGGATGCCCGGCACCGTCCCGGCCGGCCGCATGGGCGAGGTGCACGCGGCGCTGACCGCTCTCGGGTACAAGCCTTCCGAGTTCGACATCGTCTTGAGCAAGCTCGACGATAGCCATCCCGTGACCGATCTCATCAAGCAGGCACTGGCCTTGCTGAGGAGAAAGTAGTGGCGCGCAGGCGACACGACGAAGGCGTGGCCGCCGCGGGAGCCGCGGCCTCGGATCCAGCGCTGGCGCCCGAAAAGATCGAAAAGATTACTGATGGGCAGGCCCTGCCGAGCGACGAGGAAGCGGCCTTGCGCCCGCGTTCGTTCAAGGAATTCGTCGGGCAGCGCAAGGTGGCCGAGAATCTGGAAGTCTACGTCGCGGCGGCAAAGAAACGCGGTAGCGCGCTGGATCACGTGCTGCTCTCGGGGCCGCCGGGGCTGGGCAAAACCACGCTGGCGCACGTCATCGCGCGCGAGATGGGCACTACGGCGCGCGTGACCTCGGGCCCGGCGCTCGAACGCAAGGGCGATTTGGCCGGCATTCTCACCTCGCTCGGCCGCGGCGATGTTTTGTTCATCGACGAGATCCACCGGCTGCAGCCCATCATCGAAGAAAGCCTCTATCCGGCGATGGAGGACTTCCACATCGAGATCGTGACTGGCATGGGCGCCGGCGCGAGCGCTATCACGGTGCCTATCGAACGCTTCACCCTGGTGGGAGCCACCACGCGCACGGGGCAGCTCACCTCGCCGCTGCTCTCGCGCTTCGGCATCGTCGAGCGCCTGGATTTCTACGCGCCCGCGGAGCTGGCCACCATCGTCAGGCGTTCGGCGAGGCTGCTTGGCATCACCTGCTCCGACGACGGCGCCGAGGAGCTTGGCCGGCGGGCGCGGGGAACGCCGCGCATCGCGAACCGTTTGCTTCGCCGCGTGCACGATTTCGCGCTGGTGCGCGGCGACGGCACGGTCAACCGGGAGGCGGCCGACTATGCCCTGCGACGTTTGGGCGTGGACGCGCGCGGGCTGGATGATGGGGATCGCAGGTTTCTGCGCGCCATCATCGAGCGCTTCGATGGCGGACCGGTGGGCATCGAATCGCTAGCCGCGGCGCTGGCCGAGGATCGCGACACGCTGGAGTACGTGCACGAACCCTATCTTATCCAAGAAGGCTTTCTCGTGCGCACCCCGCGCGGCCGTCAGGCTTCGGCGCACGCCTTCGAGCACCTGCACCTGCCTCAACCGAGCCGCGGCGGGCAGGGGAACTTGTTCTGAAGCACTTCACTGGCAAGTGCCGCCTATAGAGGCTGGATCGCAAACCCCATTCTTCGAGCCGCTTCGGCCATGCGCTGATCGTAGCTCGCCAAGGCCACCGAGCCCAGGCGCTGGTGGAGGAAATGGAGCGTGGAGAGGTGAAGCGCGTCCAAGGTTCGCACGGGCATGGGAAAGGGCTCCAGCGCTCGGGCCAGAACCTGGGGAGCGAGTTCAGCCAGCGCCAAACGCGCGAGGATGGCGTGGGCCGCCTCGCCGTGGGAGGCGACGAGCCCGAGAGCGCTCAACCTGACCCAGGTTTCGTATACGACCAAGCGGCTCGATACCAACGACCCGACCCATAGTTCCTCGGGCGGCCTCTTGTCCTCTGCCAGCAGCCTCGCCAGAACCACCGAGGTGTCGACATAAATCACCGGTCGCCCCTGTCCCGGTCGAGATCGGCAAGCAGCTGCGCAAGGGATGCCACGGGCTGCGGCGCCGGCAGGGGAATCCCCGCACCGAGAGGCGCCGTAACCAGGCCGTTGCGCACGGCATCTGCCAGGAGGCTGTCGCGAATCGCGAGAGCCCGTCCCGCCGCGGGTGCTGTCAACTCAGCGACCACGCGGTCGCGCTCTGTCACCAGGACCGTCTCCCCCTGGCTGGCCAAGCGGACGTACTCGCTCAGCTTGTTCTTGAGAATCTTAATGCCTACGGATCGCATAGCTCAAAGGTAGCTACGAGTAGCTACCTTGTCAAGGGACGGTCAGGTCGTCGGGACTTCGGGCGCTCTTGGGCGTGCGAATCGCGGTGGGGTCGACGGCGGCATCGAACACGATGGTGGCCGGACCGCGCATGGTCACGCCCTTGTAGCGGGGTTCTTCGTTGCTCGCGGTGTCGCTTTTCACGGTGATGGCGAGGGTGCCGCCCGGCAGGTGCACGGGGATCTCGCGATCGGCGGCGAACCGGCCTTCCAAACACGCGGCGACCACGGTGGCGCAGGCGCCGGTGCCGCAGGCCAGGGTGATGCCGCAGCCGCGCTCCCACACCACGAGGTCGATCTCGGGCTCGCCCGTGGCGGTCCGGCGCAAGGACGCGAATTCGACATTGGTGCGGCGGGGAAAGAGAGGATCGGTCTCGATGCCAGGGCCGTAGGTCTCGGCCAGTTCGCGCAGCTTGGCGCTGGCATCGTCGACGAAGATCACGGCGTGCGGATTGCCCATGGAAACCGCGGTGAAGGCGAATTCGCATTGGAGATCGCGGTCGCGCGCGCGCAGGGGAGCGCGCACCAGCCGGGGGGCATCGCTGGCTACCGGCACCAAGCGCGGCACGAGCTGCGGCACGCCCATCTCGACCGCCACGCTGACCACGCGTCGGTCTTCCACGCCCATGGTGCAGTCGAGCAGGCCGGCGCCGGTATCGATGCGCAGAACTTGCCGGCGCATGGTTTCATCGCGATCGAAGAGGACCTTGGCCACGCAACGGATGCCGTTGCCGCACATCTCGGCCTCACTGCCGTCGGCGTTGAGCACACGCATGCGGGCATCGCCTTCGTCGCCGGGCAGAATCGCCAGCACGCCGTCGCCGCCCACGCCGAAATGGCGGTCGCACAGGGCGCGCACGATCTCGGGTTTCTGCGCGACATCGGCGAGGTCATGGGCCGGTTTGCCCGGGCGCAGATCCACGACGAGAAAGTCGTTCCCGAGTCCTTCAACCTTGACGAACGGCAGAAGCGCCATGGGAAAAACCTAGCACACAGGTCACGTGAGACCACCTTCCCCGTGGTCGTGGTCATGGTCGTGGTCGTGGTCGTGGTCGTGGTCGTGGCCGGACTGGCTTACTCGGCGGGCTTTTCCGCGGGAGCTTCGTCAGACTTCTTGTCGGCCACCGGCTTGGGCGCGGCTGGTTTCTTTTCGGCCGCCGGCTTGGGCGCGGCCAGCCTCTCGGCCTTCTTCTCGACAGATGGCTGGGCCGGCTTTTCCGCCTTGTCGGGATTGGCCAGCTTCAGTTCGACGGGCATGCCCGGAGCGCCCGGGACTTTGCCCGGCATGGTCAGTTTCAGCGAGGGAGCGGCCTTGTCGCCGGCCGGCTTTCCTTCGGCAGCCGGGGCCTTCTCCTCGGCGGGCGCGCCTTCGCCAGGCGTGGTTTCAGCCGCGCTCTTCTCGGCCGCCGCCTTGTCCTTCTCCGCGCGCTGCTTTTCGATGTCGGTCATCAACTTGGCGTTGGTGGCGTCCTCGGCCTTCTTGGCCAGGGCTTTCTTCTCGGCAATCTTTTGCAGGCGCCGCGAATCCGACTGGCTGGACATGTAGGCCAGGGCCATCGAATTGGTGAAGAAGACGACGGCGCAGATCGCGGTCAGCTTGGTCAGGAAGTTGGCGCCTCCCGACGATCCGAACACGCTCTGGCTGCCACCGCCGCCGCCGAAGGCCAGGCCGATGCCGCCGCCACGCCCGGCTTGCAGGAGGACGACGAGCATCAGAAAGATGCAAACGAAGACGTGAAGGACGGTTAGGAAGGTGTACACGCGGAAACCCCTTGGTGAACGATTTTGGCGAACGAATCTACCGTAAGCGCGGCCCCGCCGACCAGGGCTCCGTCAATGTCTTTTTCTTTCATCAGTTCGGCGACGTTGTCCGGCTTCACGCTGCCGCCGTAGAGGATGCGGATCTGCTGCGCCCGCGTCTGCAGGCGCGCGACGAGCCTGGCGCGAATCGAGGCATGGACTTCTTGCGCTTGCGCCGGCGTGGCGACGCGGCCGGTGCCGATGGCCCATACCGGCTCGTAGGCGATGACCGACTTCACGAGTTCGTCGTCGGTGAGCACCTTGGTCGCGCCATCAAGCTGCGTGGCGACCACCGACAAGGCCTTGCCGGCATCGCGCTCGGCCAGGGTTTCGCCAATACAAATGATGGGGATGAGGCCATGGGCGAGGGCGGCCTTGGCCTTTTTCGCCACCGTCTCGTCGGTTTCGCCAAAATACTGCCGCCGCTCGGAGTGCCCAACGATGGCGTAGCGGGCGCCCGCATCGGCGATCTGGGCCATGGCGACTTCGCCGGTGAAAGCGCCCTTGACCTCCCAGTAACCGTCCTGCGATGCCACGCCAACGCAGCTGCCCTTGAGCTTGTCCGCGACGGTCGACAGAGCCACGAATCCGGGACCAACCGCCACGTCCGCCGCGGTGACGGATGAAACGGCATCGCGTACGCCGGTGGCCAGGGCCACGGAATCGGAGAGGGTGCCCCACAGCTTCCAGTTGCCACAGAAGAAGGGTCGGGGAATGCGCGGATTTGACATGGTTTGGGTGGTCCTTTCTACTTCAAGATTCCAGGGCGGCAAGCCCTGGAAGTTTTTTGCCTTCGACGAATTCGAGGGCGGCGTCGCCGCCGGTGGAAATGTGTGTGATGCTTCCGGCCACGCCGGCGCGCCCGACGGCGGCGGCGGTATCGGCCCCGGCCACCACCGTGGCGCATCCTCTGACCGAGGCCACGGCCTTGGCAAGCGCGAGGGTTCCCGCGGCGAAGGGTGGCGCCTCGAAAGCGCCCATGGGGCCATTCCAGAAGATGGTGCGCGCGTGTGACAGGGCGGTTCCCATGTCAGCCGCGGATTCCGGGCCGATGTCCAGCACGGCCCGATCCGCGGGCACGCCCGCCGTGGAGACCACGGTTCCGGTTTCGGCCATTGCATCTTCGGCCACGACCAAATCGTGGGGCAGAATGACCTGCACGCCGCTCGACTCGGCCCTGGCCAGGAAGGCGCGCACGATGGGCAGCTTGCTTGAATCGAAGAGCGACCGCCCCATCTCGACGCCCTTGGCGCGAAGGAAGGTATTGGCCATGGCCCCACCCAGGCACACGGCATCCGCCCGGCCGAGCAGGCTTTCCAGCAAGCCCATGCGCTCCGACACCTTGATTCCGCCCACCACGGCGACAAAGGGACGCTCGACCTCGCCGACGAGCTTGCCGAGCATCTTCACTTCGCGCTCCATGTGGAGACCCGCGCCTTTGCTCGCCACGTGTTTGACCATGCCGGCGTTGGAGGCGTGGGCACGGTGGGCGACGCGGAAGGCTTCGTTGATGTACACATCGGTGTAGCTGGCCAGCGCGCGGGCCAGGGTCTCGTCGTTTGCTTCCTCACCTGGCGAAAAGTACAAATTTTCGAGCATGGCCACGCCGCCGTCACGTAAGTCGTACACGACTTTCTTGGCGCCGTCGCCCGCCGGCTCATCGGTGAGCACCACATCGCGGCCCAGGGTTTCCGCGAGATAGGCCGCGACCGGCAGGAGTGAAAGTTCGCTTCGGGCCCGCCCTTTGGGTCGGCCGAGGTGGGCGGCCAGGACGACGCGCGCTCCGCATTCGATGGCATAGTTGATGGTGGGAAGGCTTTCGCGAATGCAGGTCGCGTCGGATACACCTCCGGCCGGGGTGAGCGGGACATCGAAGTCCACGCGGATAAACACCCTTCGGCCCTGGAGATCCAGTTCGGCAATGGATTTTGCCGCCATGAGAGCGCCGCTTCTACACGGAAGGAGGTGTTTTTTCCAGGGTTTTGAAGGCGGCCGACGGATGAACGGTGCCAGAAACAACAAGGGGACCCGCAGGTCCCCTTGCCAAGTCGTCGAGATGTTGGTGTCTATGCCAGAGTGGACTCGTCGGTCATGTCCGTGGTGACATGGTCAATCAACTCGCTGGCCAACGCGACAATCTGCTTGGGCTCGTAGCCGTTCTGCCGTAAATCGCGATAAAGCGACTTGGACAGGATACGCAGAGCGCGATCTCGATTGACGACTGGCGATTCGGTTTGTGTGGTTGCCAGAGCTTGCGACATGTTTCCTCCTCCCAAGAGGTCGGCTCAGGACATAGCAGGACGTGTGCCAGGTGACACACAAATGACACACATGTGTAACTTGTTGAAAACACCTGACGAGGATGCGCACTGTGTCCTTCAGGCGCGAACCGAACTTCGCACAGCAACTGACCTACATGCGTCTTGGAATCTCCGAAGACCCCTAACTGGATAAAAAGTGCGTAGTTCGGTTCGCAGCTATGGCGCGGTGGTCGCTACTTGTTTTCGATTCCGACCAAGGCGATGTGCAGTTCGTCGAGCTGCTTGGTGGCCACCGCGGAAGGCGCCTCGGTGCACATGTCGGTGCCCTTCTGCGTCTTGGGGAAGGCGATGACATCACGGAGCGAATCCGCGCCGCACAGGAGCATGGCCAAGCGGTCGAGGCCGGCCGCGATGCCGCCGTGGGGTGGTGGCCCATGCCGGAAGGCATCGAGCAGGAAGCCGAATTTGGTGTGCGCGTCTTCGTCGGAAAGCCCGATGGCACGGAAGACACGCGACTGCACGTCGCCTTGGTGGATACGGATGGAGCCGCCGGCGATCTCGTTGCCGTTGAGCACGAGGTCGTAGGCGCGCGCTCGCACCGAGGCAGGATCCGTTTCCAGTCGTTCGAGATCTTCCAGCACCGGCGAGGTGAAAGGATGGTGCGAGGCCACCAACTTGCCGTCGTCGCCGCGCTCGAAGAGCGGGAATTCGGTGATCCAGCAGAACTTCCATTGACCGGCCGGAATGATGCCGAGTTTGTTGGCCACGTGCAGGCGAAGCGCGCCGAGGACGGTGTGCACCAGCTTGGGCGCTCCGAACTGCAAGAAGAAGACGTCGCCTTCTTGCAAACCGGCCGCTGCGTTCAAGTCGTTGCGCAGGGCCTCGCTCATGGTCTTCATGGGCGAGCGCGTCCACGTCCCGCCCGCGCCGATGCGTGCCCGGGCCAGGCCGCGCGCGCCCAGGCCCTTGACGAACTCCTCCAGCTTGTCGATATCGGCGTTCGACATTTTCGCCGCCTCGGCCGCGGGCAAACGCCAGCCCTTGACCACGGCCGCTTCGCCACCCGTCTTGTTGGAAAGCACTTGGCGGAGCATCTCCACGTTGCCGCCATCGTGCTTGCGCACCACCTCGGTCACGTCGACGAGGGGCAGGCCGAAGCGCAGGTCGGGCTTGTCGGAGCCGTAGAGATCCATGGCGTTCCGGTAGGACAGGCGCGGGAACGGCGCCACGACATCAATGCCGAGAACGTCCTTCCACAGCGACGCGACCAAATCCTCGATGACGTTCTGAACGTCCTCCTCGACGACGAAGCTCATCTCGACGTCGATTTGCGTGAACTCGGGCTGGCGATCCTGGCGCAGATCCTCGTCGCGAAAGCAACGGACGATCTGGAAGTAGCGGTCGAAGCCCGCCACCATGAAGAGCTGTTTGAAGAGCTGGGGCGACTCGGCCAAGGCGTAGAACTGGCCCGGTGACAAACGCGACGGCACCAGGAAGTTGCGCGCTCCGCCCGGCGTGTACTTCACCAGGAACGGAGTTTCGATCTCTAGGAACTTGTGCGCGGTCAGCACGCGGCGGGCGGTTTGGTAGATCTGCGAGCGCAGAAGGAAGTTTTTCTGCAACGAGGGTCGCCGCAGATCGAGCGCGCGGTGCTTGAGCCGGATCGATTCGTTGGCCGTGGTTTCGTCGCCGATTTCGAAGGGCGGCGTGTCCGAGCGCGAGAAGATGGTGAGGTCGGTGCAATGGATCTCCACCTCGCCGGTCGGCAGGTTGGGGTTGCGCCGCTCGCCGCGGTCGCGAACCACGCCGCGCAGGCCGACGCAGAATTCCGAGCGCAGTTCGCTGGCCAACTTGTGCGCTTCGGCATTGGTTTGCGGTTCGAACACGATTTGCGTGATGCCGCCGCGGTCGCGCAGGTCGATGAACACGCAGCCGCCGTGGTCGCGCCGGGAAGAAACCCAGCCGAAAAGCACGACGGTGGAGCCAACATCGTCGGCACGCAGGGCACCGCAGTCATGGGTACGCTTGATGTCTTTGAGGAACGCGAGCATTCCCGTTTTCTACTGGAAGGCGGAGGTTCTTGAAAAGATTCTTCTTGACGTCATAGACTATAACGATATATCTAAATCCATCGAGGACGAGCGATGCGGGAAGAACACATTCGAGGTTTCTGGGAGAGCAAGGCGAACTCTTGGGTGGGGGATGCGTCCTATGTCGGCGAGGTGTGGAACGCGGCCGGCCAGAGCAAGAATCGGGGTGGCGGAGCGGCTGGCGCGGGCGGATTTGGGGGTGGCTTTGGCGGCGGCGGTTCAGGCAGTGGCATTCCGCCCTTCCCGCCGTATTCTGGCTTTCCGTGGAATCTCTTCAAGCGTGCACGCGCCAAACGCGGTGACGTGCGCGCCGCGATTCTTTCCCTTTTGGCCGAGAAATCGCTCAACGGCTACCAAATCATGCAAGAGCTCGAACAGCGCAGTCGCGGCTCGTGGCGGCCGAGCCCAGGCGCGGTGTACCCGGCCTTGCAGCAGCTCGAAGATGAGGGGCTGGTGCAGGCCGAGGTGTCGAGCGGCGGGCGCAACTACAGTCTGACCCAGACGGGGCGCACCTACGTACGCGAACACCCCGACGAATTCGCGGCGCCCTGGGAAACGCCCAACCCGACTGGGTGCGACGACACCGTGCTAGGCCTGTTCGCAGAGTTGAAACATATCGCGACCGCGACCATTCAGGTCGTGCACGCGGGCTCGCCCAGCCAGACCCGGGAGGCACAAAAGATTCTCAATCAGGCGCGCCGGTCGCTGTACCGTATGCTCGCCGATGATGTGACCGAAGAAGGCGACGAATAGACAGTGCGAAACCACCAACCCCAAACTGGCACAACATGAAGAACATCGTTTCCGTCAAGCAGGTTCACAAGAACTACACCCTTGGCACCTTCGTGGTGCACGCGCTACGAGGCGTTTCGCTCGATGTGGAAGAGGGCGAGTTCCTCGCCATCGCCGGACCTTCGGGCAGCGGCAAGACCACGCTGCTCAATCTCATCGGCTGCGTGGACACACCGACCGAGGGCACGGTGCGCATCGGCGACAACGCCACCGAAACCATGTCCGAGCGGGATCTCACCCGGCTGCGTCTGCACACCATCGGCTTCATCTTCCAGAGCTTCAACCTGGTGTCGGTGCTGAACGTATTGCAAAACATCGAACTGCCCCTGCTTTTGCAACGCTCGGCGAGCGCCAAGGAGCGCCGCCAGCGCGTGGAAGCCCTACTCGACAGGGTCGGCATTCGCGAGTACGCGCGCCACCGGCCAAGCGAACTTTCCGGCGGCCAGCGCCAACGCGTGGCCATCGCGCGCGCCCTGGTCACGCGGCCGCAACTGGTTCTCGCCGACGAGCCCACCGCCAATCTCGACTCGGTCACCGGCACCAACATCCTGGATCTGATGAAGGAGCTGAATCGCACCGAGAAGACCACCTTTATCTTCTCCACGCACGACGCGCGCGTGTGGGCGTACGCCAGCTCGGTGGTGCGCCTGGCCGATGGTCAGTTGGTCGACCGGGTGAGCGCCGAAGAGGCCGTGCGCGTGGGCGGCGTGGGGAATTTGCCGAGCGCGAGGACGACCTAGATGCGCGGCTACTTCGACACGCTGAAGGTGATCGTTCTCATCGCCTTCCGCAACCTCTTCGCCAGTCGTCTCAAGACGCTGATCGTGGGGGGCATCATCTTTTTCGGTTCGATGCTGGTGGTGGTGGGTACCGCGCTGGTGGACAGTGTCGACGCCTCCATGAGCCGCAGCATCATCGGCTCGGTGGCCGGCCACATTCAGGTTTACAACGCCAAGTCGGTGGACGAATTGGCGGTGATGGGCAATTTCCAGATGGAGGGCGCCGACCTGGCGCAGATCGATGACTTCCAGGCCATGCGCAAGGCCATCCTGTCGGTACCCAACGTCAAGGCGGTGGTGCCCATGGGGCTCTCGGGCGCGATGGTGCCGGCTGGCAACACCGTGGACGTGGTGCTGGAAAAGCTGCGCGACATCGTTCGCCGCCAGCAGGCGGGAGAAGACGTGCGGCTGGCCCTCGATTCGCAGAAGGATCACGTGCGCCAAATCGTCGAGGTGCTCGCCGCGGATATCGCCAACGTGGGCAAGCTCCTCACCGACAAGGCGGTGCCGGCCGAGGAGCTTGCGGCGGTCCGCCGCGCCACCGCGCCGGGCTTCTGGAAGGAGTTCGACGCCGATCCCTTGGCCACGCTCGAGTTCCTCGAGAATAGCATCGCCCCCATCGCCACCGACGCGGACATGCTTTTCCTGCGCTACGTGGGCACCGACCCGGCCGCCTTCGCGCAATCCTTCGATCGCATGAAGATCGTCGATGGCGCCACCATCCCGCCGGGCAAGCGCGGCTTCCTGTTTTCCAAGTGGGTGTACGAGACGCAGGTGAAGCTGAAGACCGCGCACCGGCTGGACGACATTCACGACGCCATACTCAAGCGGGGCAAGACCATCGCCACCGACCCGGACTTGCAGCGATTCATCAAGCAGAACTCCAGCGAGGTGAAGGAACTCATGCTGCAACTCGATGGCCAGCAGGTCGCCATGTTCCGCGCCAAGTTGCAGAAGGAATTGGGCAGTCAGGAAACCGATGTGAGCAAACTGCTCGCCGAATTCTTCCGCGTCGATGACGGCAACATCATGCACCGCTATCGCTTCTTCTACGATGAACTGGCGCCCGCATTGACCCTGTACCGCGTGCGCGTCGGCGATGTGATCACCATCAAGGCCTTCACCAAGAGCGGCTACGTGCAATCGGTGAACTTGCGCGTGTACGGAACCTTCACCTTCGAAGGGCTCGAGGACTCGCACATGGCCGGCGAGCTCAACATCATGGATCTGGTTTCCTTCCGTGAACTCTACGGATTCGCCACCCCCGAGCGCGACCGCGAAATCCAGGCCTTGAAGGTCACGGCGGGATTCAAGGACGTTGACCGCGACCAGGCCGAGGCAGAACTGTTCGGGGCCGCGCCGATCATCGCGGCGGCCGAGACGAAACCCGCGGCGGTGGACGCGGAATCGGTCCTGCGCTCCATCGCGGGCAAAAGCAAGCGCGAGAAACGCGAGAATCAAGTCTACGATCAAGCGCAACTCGGACAGGGCGTGGTGCTGAACGCCGCCGTGATGGTCAAGAACCCGCGCTTGATTCCGCAAACCATGCGCGACATTGAGGCCGCCGGGTCGAAGGCCGGGCTGACCTTGAAAGCCATCGACTGGCAGAAGGCCTCCGGCCTCATCGGACAGTTCGTGACCATGATTCGCGCCGTGCTCTACATCTCGGTGCTTATCATCTTCGCCGTGGCTCTGGTCATCATCAACAACGCCTTGGTCATGGCCACCCTCGAGCGCATCGCCGAAATCGGTACCTTGCGCGCCGTGGGGGCGCAGCGGCGCTTCTTGCTTGGCATGCTGCTCGTCGAGGCGCTGGCCGTGGGCGGACTCTTCGGTGGCATCGGCTCGGCGGCTGGCGCGGGCCTGGTGGCCATCCTGCGCATGGTCGGTATTCCAGCCACCAACGACATCTTCTACTTCTTCTTCTCGGGGCCAAGACTTCACCCCGGACTTTCCGTCGCCAACGTTGCCCTGGCCCTGGCCATCGTGCTGTTGGTCAGCGGCGCATCCAGCCTCTATCCCGGTTTCCTCGCCATGCGGGTAAGTCCCCGCCAGGCGATGCAATCCGACGAGTAATCATCATGAGCAATCTATTCCTTGATTTCCAGATCGCCTTGCGCAGCCTGTTTCAACACCGCAGGCGCACGTTCTTTTTGGTGACGGCCATCGCCAGCGTTACCGGCCTTCTAGTCCTGCTCGATGCCCTCTCGACCGGGGTCAGCGAAAGCATGATCCGGGCGGCGACCACGCTCTCCTCGGGACACGTTAACGTCGGCGGCTTCTTCAAGGTGACGTCGAACCAGTGCGGGCCGGTGGTGACCGAGTTCGGCAAGGTGGTCGAGGTCGTCGAGAAGAACGTACCCGAGATGCAGTCCTTCGTTCATCGCGGCCGCGGATGGGCCAAGATCATCTCCGATTCCGGCTCGACCCAGGCGGGCGTGACGGGGATCGAGATCAAGAACGAACCGGATTTCAAACGCGTCATTCGCCTCACGAGCGGTCGCATCGAGGATCTCGCCGAGCCCAACTCGCTGCTTCTGTTCGAGTCGCAAGTCGAGCGGCTCAAGGTCAAAGTGGGCGACGCGGTCACCTTGTCGGCGATGACCAACCGAGGCGCCGCCAACACCATCGACTGCCGCGTGGTCGCCATCGCCAAGGACATGGGCTTGATGAGCAAGTTCGGCGTCTTCGTGCCCATCGAAACCACGCGCGCTTTGTACCAGTTGCGGCCCGACACCACGGGCGCGATTCAGATCTACCTGCAACCCCGTTACGTCGCCAAGGCCGCCGACATCGCCGCCCGCTTGCGCGTGACCCTGGAAAAGGCCGGCTACCGGGTCATGGATCCAGACGCGAATCCTTTCTGGATGAAGTTCCAAACGGTGAATCGCGAGGACTGGACCGGACAGAAACTCGACGTGACGATCTGGGAGGACGAGGTGTCGTTCCTCACCTGGACGCTCAAGGCGCTCAACGTGCTCAAGCTCGTGCTCTTGACCATCCTCATCGCCATCGTCATCACCGGCATTATGAACACCATGTGGATCGCCATCCGCGAGCGCACGCGCGAGATCGGCACCTTGCGCGCCATCGGCATGCAGCGCTGGGGAGTTCTGCGCATGTTCCTCTTCGAGTCGTTCCAAATGGGGGTACTCGGCACCGTGGCGGGCGCGCTCGGAGGTTCGGTCGTCGCCGGGCTGCTCAACGCCGCGAAGATCAAGGTGCCGCTCTCGGTGCAGTTGTTCTTGATGTCCGACCAGCTCAACCTGGCGGTGCACCTGCCGGCGCTCGCGCAAGCCATCGTCACCATCACGCTCATCACCACGCTGGCGGCACTCTACCCGGCGTACCGGGCGGCACGACTGCCACCGGTGTCCGCCATGTCCCATTTCGGCTAGTTCAAGCATTGTAAGGAGTCGTTCATGTCGAGAAATAGAATCACCACCATCGCCACGGCATTGCTGGTCTCGTTCATCGCGCCGGGATTCGCGCGGCCGGCGAGCAAGCAAGACATGGTCGAACTGCTCAAGGCGGTCGACGACCGGCAGCGCAACCAGGGCGACTGGCGATCGGTCATCTATATGGAGCAGAAGGAAAAGAACAAGGTCGACGTGGCGTACGAGGCGCTGGTCTTCCGGCGCAGCGCGGACCAAAAGTTCATCATCCTCTTCACCAAGCCCAAGGCGTCGCAAGGGCAGGGCTACCTGCGCCTCGACAAGAACCTGTGGTTCTACGATCCCTCGGTGGGCAAGTGGGAACGGCGCACCGAGCGCGAGCGCATTGGCGGCACCAACTCGCGCCGCTCGGACTTCGACGAATCGCGCTTGGCGGAAGAATACGATCCCGAGGACAACGGCGAGGCCAAACTGGGTGCGTACAACGCGCAGATCATGACTTTGAAGGGCAAGCCCGATCTCGATCTCGCATTCCCGGTCATCAAGTTGTGGGTCGACAAGGAATCCAAGAACGTGCTCAAACGCCAGGAGTTTGCCCTGTCCGGGCGCCTTCTGCGCACGTCGTACTATCCGAAGTGGAAGAAGGCCTACAGCGAATCGCGCAAGATGGAGGTCTGGTATCCGGAGGAGATGCGTTTCTACGATGAAGTCGAAAAGGCGAACTCGACGCTGATCCTGGTCAAGAGCGTCGACATGAAGCCGCTGGAAGCGAATCTGTTCACGAAAGCCTGGCTGGAGAGCAAGAGTCGATGAGCCTGAGGCGCGCGGGAGGCGTCGGCGCGATCGCGCTCCTTTTCGCCGGGGGTGCGCGGGCGCAGGACAGACCCGCGGAAGATGAGATGTTCGGAGCGGGGACTCAGACGACTCTCCCTTCGGGGGCTTCGGGACCCTCGGGACCTGCCACCCCTCCACCTCCTCCGCCTGCTTCGCAGGCGCCCTCGCCGCCCGCTCCGCTCGCGCCCTTGCCGACTGCGGTGACGGAAGGTAGCGTTGGCGCCGACACGCGGGACGACTTGAATTTGAGCGATCCCAAGGCTGGGACGCGATTTTCCGCCGAGGTGGCGCCCGACGATCCCTTGAAAATTGGCGGCCAATTCTATTGGCGCGTAATGAGCTCGGGCAAGCAGGGGCAGAATCCGCAAGACTGGAGTCTCTCGGCGCCGGCGCTCTTGGATGTGTTCATGGACGCGCGTCCCAACGAGCGCGTGCGTGCCTTCGTGCTCGGGCGCATGACGTATGACCCCACGTTGCCGCCGAACGGAACCACGAGCGCCTCCACATCCGCCACGTCCGCGGGATCGGTCCAGAGCAGCGACTCGCTGAGCGCCATGTTCGGCCAAGCGACCCGCGGCCCCAGCGTCGCGCTCGATCAGCTGTGGCTGCGCTTCGATCTGATGCACACGGTGTTCGTGACTGCGGGCAAGCAGCATGTGCGCTGGGGAACCGCGCGCTTCTGGACGCCGACCGACTATCTTCATCTTTCGCCACGCAATCCCTTGCTGCCCTTCGACCCGCGCACCGGCACGACCATGCTCAAGCTGCACGTGCCATGGGAACAGCGAGGTTGGAACTTCTACGCCTACGCTTTGCCCGAGAACGTCGACGCCACTTCGACCACGGGAAGCATTGCGGGCGCGGCGCGCGCGGAGTTCGTGCTCGACACGCTCGAAGCTGGCGTGGGCGTGTTCGGCCGGCAGAACAGCAAGGCCAAGTTCGCGGGCGACTTTTCCTTCGGCGTTTGGGATCTGGATTTCTACGGCGAGGCGGCGCTACGCAACGCCGGCGACGTGGATTTCGTCCATTACCAGGACGCTCCGGCAGTTTGCGCGCCGGCCGGGGCGACGACTTCGATGCTCAGCCAACTCGCCGCCGCCTACTATCCCGCGCATCCCGGTTCGGGCTGGAAGCCGCAGGCTACCGGCGGCGTCTCGTACACGCGTCAGTACGCGGACAAGGACACCTTCACGGTGGGCGCCGAGTACTTCTACAACGGTCTCGGCTATTCCAGCGCCAAGGACTACCTTGGTGTGTTACTCCCACGCGATCAACCGCTGACGAATCCGGCCACCTTCTTCTATCTGGGCCGCCAATATCTGGGCGTCTTCGCGACCGCGCCCGCCCCCTACTCTTGGGACAATACAACCTTCACGCTCTCCAACCTGACCAACTTGTCTGATTGGTCGGGCATGGTGCGGCTCGACTACTCCCTCACCGTTCTCACCCACGTGCGCTTCGAGGCCTACGGGGCGGTCCACTACGGCCAGCAAGAGGGGGAGTTTCGTATGGGTATCAACGTTAATACCACCACGCCCTGCACCGGCACCCCCGTAAAGTTTCAAGTCGAGCCTGGGCTCTTCGACGTCGGCGTGGGACTGCGCGTCGCGCTTTAGGTTCTACCGCGAACGCACTTGACGGCGCGGCCTGGATGCTGCACCTTCTTTCCTCTCAAACGTGATGCGGGGTGGAGCAGCCTGGTAGCTCGTCGGGCTCATAACCCGAAGGTCCCGAGTTCAAATCTCGGCCCCGCTACAAACTTTTCGCAGACTTACGATTCGCCGAGAGGCATTCCGGCGTTCCTCATTCCGAATGAGGAAATAATGAGGGACTG
>Ga0224559_1000397_pt1 | contig 29533 bp, 27 predicted proteins | sample 714S33034metaG_FD_180676 | JGI IMG/M metagenome (GOLD analysis project Ga0224559, IMG submission 180676) | Peat soil microbial communities from Stordalen Mire, Sweden - 717 S3 30-34 | ecosystem: Environmental > Terrestrial > Soil > Wetlands > Peat | place: Sweden: Norrbotten County, Stordalen... | reverse complement strand
AAACCTCTGGGAGTGGTATTTCCTCATTTTTATCAACTACAATCTCTATGAGGTATGGTTTTTTAAAACTTAAAGCTTTGTATACTGCACTTGAAATTTGTCCTGGTGAATCAACCTTCATAGCAGGGATATGATATGCTTGTGAAAGTTTTATAAAGTCAGGATTTTTAAGTTCTACTTGGTAATTTTTACCGTAAAATCTATCTTGCCACTGCTTTATTATTCTAAGGGAACTGTTATTTATTATACACACTATAATAGGCAAATCATATTCATTAATTGTTGCTAGTTCCTGGGATGTCATCTGAAAGTCACCATCTCCAACTACTGCTAAAACCGGCTTATCTGGATTTGCAAAAGCCGCACCAATTGCTCCGGGGATACCATATCCCATTGGACCAAAACCACCCGAAAAAAGAAGCCCTGAGGGAATTTTTACAGACATCATAAGTGTCACCCATGTAGTGTGAGTTCCAGCATCATTCACAATTATAGAACCATTTGAAGCATCTAATATCTCGCTTATTGCTCTTTGAGGTTTTATGGGTACATCATGATAATTTGTATTTATATAATGCCTATTAGAATGTTCTTGAACCTTTAAAAGCCATTTTTTTTTATTTTTTATTTGAACATATGCAAGTACTTCAAGAAATTCTTTTATATCACTTTGGATTTTAATATCTCCCTCTAATACCTCCTCATCTAGGTTGACATGGATTATCTTGGGGTCACCAATACCAAACACTGTTCTTTCTGAAAATCTGCATCCTAAACCCAGAATAAGGTCACAATTCTTTCCAGCATAATTTGCAGCATCTGTACCACGTAAACCAATCATTCCAACAGAGAGACTATTATCTTCCGATATAATACCTCGCCCAGGATATGTGGTTGCGACAGGGATGTTATGATCTTTAGCAAATTTTAACAATATATTTGATGCATGTGACCATACAGCTCCAGCTCCTGCCAGGATGAGGGGTTTTTTAGAGTTTTCAAGCAGTTTATAAACATTTTTTAGAGTGATATCATCAATTTTATGCTTGTAATTTTCATCTTTTAAGGTTCCCAGAACTGATTCGTCAATATAATTTTCAAGGACATCTTTTGGGAAATTCAGATGGATAGGTCCTTTTTTATGATAATTCAAAATGTTAAATGCACTGTTAAGTGCTAATATGCCTTCTTCTGGAGTTTTAATATCAAAGCTTTCCAGTGTGATGGGTTTGAAAACTGCACAAATATCTATATCTTGAAATTCGTTACAACCTTTTTTATAAGTTGGAACATCTGCTGTAATTACAATAATTGGAATTGAATCTTTATATGCTGTAGCAACACCCATAACAAGATTCATAGCCCCAGGACCGGCAGTAGAAGTACAAACTCCCACACTTGCTGATGCTCTTGAATATCCATCTGCTGCATGTGCAGCACCTTGTTCGTGTCTCATTAATACATGTTTCACTTGCGATTGACGCATAGCATCATAGAATGGCAGTATTTGTTCACCAGGATGGCCGAATATCAATTTAACATTATGAAATTCTAAAATTTTTATAAGTGCATCTGCACATCGAAGTGTATTGGATTCCATCAGTTCATCTATATTATTTTCACATTTTATAAATTTTGGGTCTATAGCGGCTATTAAAAAAATATTAATATTTCAAATTAGAAAATGAATAGTGAAAATGTAATTATCTTTGTATTAACAGATATTATGTATTAAATTATTCAAAAACCGTTATAAACTCGATTAAATAATTTTTAAATACAAAAATTTGTATAGGAAGATTTTAAGAGGGGATATTAAATGTCTAAGGATTTAGATTATCTACTTAAAGAAAAGAGGATTTTTGAACCTTCAAAAACATTTGTTGATGAAACAAACATCAAAAAATGGATGGATGAACATGATATTTCTGATTATGATGAACTATTAGAAAAAGCAGAAGGGGATCCTGAATGGTTTTGGGATGATCTTGCAGGGGAATTCGAGTGGTATAAACCATACGAAAAAACTTTTGAATGGAATCCACCCCATGCAGAATGGTTTTTGAAGGGAAAGTTTAATATAATACACAATGCACTTGATAGGCATGCGGAAGGGACTAATAAAAATAAAACTGCATTTTTGTGGGAAAGTGAGTCGGGTGATGTTCGGCGTATAAGTTATCATGAATTATACATAGAAGTTAATAAATTTGCAAACGCACTTAAATCTCTGGGAATTGGTAAGGGCGACACTGTCAGCATATATTTACCAATGATACCCGAACTTCCAATAGCAATGTTAGCATGTGCAAAGATAGGTGCAATACATTCAGTTGTATTTTCAGGGTTTTGGGCAAAAGCATTCCAAGACCGGATAAATAATGCGGGGTCTAAGGTTGCAATAACAGCAGATGGTTTTCCCAGGAGAGGAAAACTTCTAAATCTAAAGGAAAATGTAGATAAAATACTGAAAAATACTCCAACAATTACCAATTTAATCGTTGTAAACCATGCAGATGTACCTGTTAAAATGGAAGAAAACAGGGATGTTTGGTGGCATGAAATCATGGAAAATATGGAAACTGAATGTTCAACCGAGGAGATGGACCCTGAAGATCCATTATTTATTTTATATACCTCTGGAACAACAGGAAAGCCAAAGGGAGTTGTTCATGTCCATGGCGGTTATGCTGTGGGAGTTTATAGTACTCTTAAATTTGTTTTTGACATTAAAAAAGATGATATATGGTGGTGTGCTGCAGATATAGGTTGGATTACAGGACACAGTTATATTGTTTATGCACCGCTCCTTATGGGTGTTACATCTTTAATATATGAGGGCACACCTGATTTTCCTGATCCTGGTAGGATTTGGGATATGATTGAAAAATATGGGGTATCCGTATTTTACACAGCACCTACAACGGTTAGGATGTTCATGAAATTCGGTGAGAAATGGCCAGAAAAATATGATCTTAGTTCGCTGCGTCTTTTAGGAAGTGTTGGCGAACCTATTAACCCTGAAGCATGGGTATGGTATTATAAGATTATTGGTCGAGAAAAATGCCCTATTATGGACACATGGTGGCAGACAGAAACAGGAATGCATTTAATAACTCCATTACCTATCTCTAAACTCAAACCCGGTTCTGCTGTTAAACCTTTCCCCACTGTGAAAGCAGATATTATTAATGATAATGGAAATCCTTTGGTTGGTAATGGGGGACACTTGGTAATTAAATCTACATGGCCGTCAATGTTCAGAACTTTGTACAAAGACCCTGATAGATACATTGAGGCTTATTGGAGTACTTTTGAAAACACATATCTAAGTGGGGATGTTGCAAGAAAGGATGAGGATGGATATTTTTGGATACAAGGAAGGGAAGATGATGTTCTGAATGTTGCAGGACATAGAATAAGTACTGCAGAAGTAGAATCTGCTCTTGTTAGTTTTCCAGGTGTTGCTGAGGCAGCTGTTGTTGGAAAACCAGATGAAATAAAGGGAGAAGAAGTATGTGCATTTGTAGTTCTTAAACAAAATTACACAGCAGATGAAAACCTCGAAGCTACACTACGACATCATGTAAGATGTGAAATAGGTCCAATAGCCACTCCTGTTTGCGTGAACATGGTTTCAGATCTCCCTAAAACTCGTTCTGGTAAAATAATGAGAAGAGTAATTAAAGCTAAAGTTAAGGGAGAACCTGTTGGTGACATAAGCACATTAGCAAATCCTGAAGCGGTTGATGAGATACATAAATTAGTTTAGGGTATAAAATTAATCAATTTTTTTTAACCACTTTTATTCAATTATCTTTTATCTTAGGATTTTTTTTCTTTACACTTGAATTTTAAAAAGATATATTTCTAGATATTTCTTGATTTATTAATCAAGTTTCCTTGACAATAAATCTCTCTAAGAATCCGGTAAACATTGTGATAATACTTGAAAGTGGACCAAGACGATTTCCTATTTGGTTAATGATAATTAAGTCTCTCTTTTGTAGTGCCCTTGTTAAACCTAGTAAAATAAGATACACAAATGGTAATAATATAAGTGACAATATGAGTCCTAATATTGTTTTAGGCATTAATAATAGACCCAATCCTAATATAAATGAAGCTATTGTAACTTTAAACAAATTGAAGTATGGTAATTTTGTTTTCGTGACTCGCATGGTTGTCACGGTTGTAAGAACCATTACCATGAATGAAGCTATCATAGTTGCGATTGCTGCTCCGTTTAAACCATATATTGGTACTAGTAATATTGTTAAAGCTAAATTAGTGACTGTTCCTATTGCCAAGAAGTACATGGCAGGATAAGGTTTTCCTGCTGCTTGGAGTACACTTGCAGAAATACCGTATATTGAAAAAAATGCCATACCAATCACCAGAATACTCATGGCAGTGCCTGAAAAGCTGTAAGCTAGAGGAGCTCTCGAGAATAACAGCAGCATAATTGGTTTTCCTAATATTATAACTAGGGCACAGATGGGAAGAAGAACGATTAACAAATATCTGTAAGAGTATATAACATACTTTTTCACTAGATTGTTTCCATTTAATGCTAAAGCTTCTGAAGCTGCGGGTAAAAGTGCCATTGCCACAGATGTGGATATTACAAGGGGTAATCTTGCTATTGGACTTGCAATGTTATAATAACCAAGTTGAGCGAAACCTAAATGTAATGGGATAACAAAGTTTCCAGCTTGAAATAGGGTAAGTTCAGCCAAACCAGTGACTATTATTGGTGAACTAAATATCAAAAGTTTTTTTATCAATTTAGATTCGTTTACAGGTATTTCGGGTACTTTAGCATCTTTTAAACCATCCCATAAATAAAATTTGAAAATTAATAGGGCAGAAAGTGATGCTATTGCAAAACCAACAAGTGTCCCCAGTACAGCTCCTAAAACATAAAATCCGGCCAATATGAATACAACGGCCATACCAATCATGAATACTTGCTCAAATATCCTTGTTATCATAATGTCTGTCATGCGTTGATAACCCTGGAAAACTCCTCTAAACAATCCTAAAACAACACTGAAAGGGGCTATAAAGCTGACAGTTTGGAATAATATAACGAGTTCAGGACCACCATTAAAGTAGTCAGCCAGTGGCTTGGCAAGCAAGAAAAACACAACTGTGAATATTATACTCATTGAGACCATGATCTTAAATGATGATTTAATAATCTGTTTCACCATATATGTATCGTCTTTAGCCAGATATTCCGACACATACTTGGCTATGGCAGGCGGGAGCCCTGCAATTGCTATTAAAATTAGTATCCATTGAAATGACATAACAAGACTTAACATTCCATAACCGGATATTCCAAGGAGTGACTGTGTTAATACCATATAGAGATAGCCACCAATCCTGAAAATTATGGTTCCTATGAGAATGATGAAACTACCCTTCAACAATTTTTGCATGAATTCTTGTTAACTTTAACCCTATTTATGGATTATGCAAGAATTAATAAAAAAAATGTATTTTCTTAGTTTATTTATGGAAAATAATTAAATACAATAAATTTTTAATATATTAAAACTGAATTAGATATGATAGAAAAAGATTTTATAATTGTTTCTTGAGTCATAAAAAGTTTGAAATAATATTTATTTAACTTTTTATTTTTATGAAATAATTTAAATAAGAATAAATATTGGAGGAATTTTATGTTACATGGAACTGAGGTTTTAAAGAAAGGATTTGCAAAGATGACTAAGGGTGGAGTTATTATGGATGTTGTCAATGCAGAACAAGCTGTAATTGCCGAAGAATCTGGTGCAGTATCTGTTATGGCCCTCGAAAGAGTACCATCTGATATTCGTGCAGCAGGCGGTGTTGCAAGAATGGCTGACCCTTCTAAAGTTATTGAGATAATGGATGCTGTTAGTATTCCTGTAATGGCCAAGGTACGTATTGGCCATTTTGTAGAAGCACAAGTGCTTGAACATCTTGGTGTCGATATGATAGATGAAAGTGAAGTGTTAACACCAGCTGATGAACAATTCCATGTCGATAAGAAAAAATTTACCATACCATTTGTATGCGGTGCACGTAATCTTGGTGAAGGATTAAGGAGAATTGATGAAGGGGCCGCAATGATCCGTACTAAGGGTGAAGCAGGAACTGGAAATGTTGTTGAAGCTGTAAGACATATGAGAAAAATATTGGGCACCATTAGAGAGCTTAAAGATAAAACAGAAGAAGAGCTCTGGAGTGTTGCACGTGAAATAGAAGCGCCTCTTGAACTTATAAAAGAAACAGCTAAATTAGGTAAACTTCCTGTTGTAAACTTTGCTGCAGGTGGTATAGCAACACCGGCCGATGCTGCGCTTATGATGCAGTTAGGTGCCGATGGTGTATTTGTTGGTTCTGGAATATTCAAATCAGAAAATCCAATTTTAGTTGCAAAGGCAATAGTTGAAGCTACAACACATTATCAAGATGCTGAAGTTATAGCTAATGTTTCAACAGAACTTGGAAAAGCAATGCCTGGTCTTGAGATAAGCCAAATACCAGAGAATGAAATACTTCAAAATAGAGGATGGTAAATAATATAATTTTTTAAATTCTTCTTATCATTCCATTTTTTTTAGATCTTTTATTAATGTGTAAAGATTCTTATTTTTAGGGTAAATAATTTGTAAAGAAAAATAAATTATAAAAAAAAGGTATTTGCTGAAACAGGAATTACATTAAAAAAAAATTAATAAAGATGTTAACCTTTACCATTTTGTTTTATGATCGCACGCCTCCGAGTGGAAAATAAAAAAATGGAAAGATTTATTGTAACAGTTCTTAAACTGCTTTTTCTCCCCTTTCACCGGTTCTAATTCTTACAACATCATCAACAGGTGATATAAAAATTTTACCATCACCAATGTCCCCTGTTTGAGCTGTTTTTAGTATGGTGTCAATTACATCATCTGCATCTTTGTTGTTAACTATGATCTCGAGCCTGGTTTTAGGTAGGAGGTCCACCTTATAGTCACGCCCTCTATAGCTTTCAGTTACTCCTAATTGCCTTCCACGACCTTTAACTTCTGTTACTGTTACTCCTTTACATTGAATTTCAGCAAGAGCATTTTTAACTTCTTCTAATTTATCCGGTCGAATTATTGCAGTTATCTCTTTCACTATTATACCTCCCATTATTAAATTCTGTAACCTGACTCTTCATGTAAACTAATGTCAAGTCCTTCCCTTTCTTCTTCTGGTTCTACTCTTAGACCAATGGTTTTATCTAATACAAAGGCAAGTACTAATGTCCATCCACCGGACCATACTACAACTGTTCCGATATCTATTAATTGCCATACCATCTGCATAGGGTTACCGTAGAATAAACCTACCCCTAAAGAATTTATGAACGGCGCTGCGAATAAACCTGTTGCAAGTGCTCCCCATAAACCAGATATACCGTGGACTGCAAACACATCTAAAGAATCATCATATCCAAAGCGTGGTTTTAACCATGTCATTGCATAGTATGAGAAGAATGATGTTGCAAATCCAATTATTAATGCACCTGTAACTGTTACAAAACCACAAGCTGGTGTAATGGCAACCAAACCACATACAGCACCAGTTATTGCACCGAGTACAGTAGGTTTTCCAGTTTTTATGATATCAATTATCATCCAAGAAATCATACCTGCAGCAGTTGCTGTGTTAGTTGCTAGGAATGCTGATGATGCAAGACCATTAGCTGCAAGCGCTGATCCAGCGTTAAATCCAAACCAACCAAACCATAATAATGCTGCTCCTATTACAGAGTATCCTAGGTTATGTGGTAGTAATCTTACATCTTTTCTTGAACCTAAGTAGATACAAAGCACTAATGCTGCTATACCACAATCTAAATGTACAACTGTACCTCCTGCAAAGTCAAGAGCACCTAATTTGGCTAACCATCCGCCACCCCATACCCAGTGGGATATTGGAACGTATACAATTGTAATCCATAGTGGCACAAACACTAACCATGCTTTAAATTTCATTCTACCAACCACTGCACCGGAGATAAGTGCTACAGTAATGGCTGCAAACACTAATTCGAAGGCAGCATATATTGTTATTGGTATAGTTGGTGCTAGAGGTGCTAATGTAGCTGAAGTTATTCCATTAAAGAATAAATTCGCCCCATTACCAATCAAACCTCCCACATCAGTTCCGAATGCAAGTTGATAAGCGTATATTACCCATATAACACTTGTTATTGCGAATGCTATGAGTGACATGAATAGTGTGTTTAAAACGTTTTCTTTTTTAACCAGACCACCGTAGTATAATGCCACACCAGGAACGGTCATAAGCATTACCAAGGCTGTAGACATGAGCATCCATGCTGTATCGCCAGAGTTAAGAGCTGTTGGATCCATATTTTTCCTCCCTTTAATAATTCATAAATATAAATTTTGTAATATTTTTCTAATATTCCTTTTGCTATAATTTTGATGATTATAAATTTTATTATAAAATGAAATTAACATTTCAATGTTCTTCCCCCACTTTAATTCGTCAACCTAAACTTTTTTTTAACCTAAACTTTTATGTCGGAATTCGGATGTAGGAAACATACTTCCGATATAAATTAGTTGAAGTTTTTGATATATAAATGTTTTGAATATCTACATGATTATACGTGATAATCATCAAAAAAATAAAATATTAAAACTAGCAAATATTAAAAATAAAATAAAAAAAAGAGATTATATAGCTTTTTCTCCTCTTTCACCTGTTCTTATTCTTACAACTTCTTCTACTGGTGATATGAATATTTTTCCATCCCCAATATCACCTGTTTGTGCTGTTTTTAGTATGGTTTCAATGATCTTGTCGATATCTTCTTCACTGGTTACAATTTCTATCTCTGTTTTTGAGAGGAGATCAACTTTGTAGTCGTGTCCCCTATAACTTTCTGTGATTCCAAGTTGTCTCCCTCTACCTCTTACATCTTTTATTGTTAAACCATGGCATCCAATATCTTCTAGGGCCTGCTTAACCACTTCTAATTTGTCAGGTCTTATGATCGCAAGTATTCTTTTCATGAAGTACACCTCAGAATTCCTATTATCATTTAGTATTCATTTATAGTCATTTATACCTAATCATGACAGTCTGTAACCGGATTCCTCGTGTAGGGTTATATCTAAACCATGCACTTCCTCTTTGTCTTCAACCCTCAATCCAATTGTTTTCTCAATTGCTTTGCCTATTATATACGTCATTATGAATGAGTATGCTCCAATCACTACAATTGCAAGAAGTTGAATAGCAATTTGCATAGGATGACCAGCAATTAATCCTCCCTTAATTGCACTGTTTATCAGTGGAGTTGCAAAGAATCCTACAGCGAGGGTACCTACTATACCACAGACACCATGTATTCCAAACACATCTAAAGAATCATCGTATCCTAAACGAGGTTTCAATGCTGAAACTGCGAGATATGCACATATGGATGCGGCAAATCCGATGATTATAGCGGCTGTGACGTTTACATAACCTGCAGCTGGTGTTATTGCGGCCAATCCTGCAATTGCACCCGAAAGTGCCCCCAACATGGTTGGTTTACCAGTTTTAAGTTTATCAATAAGTATCCAAGTCAACATACCTACACAAGCTGCTAGGTTAGTGACAATCATGGCTGAAACTGCTAGGTTAGTAGCACCAAGTGCGGATCCAGCATTAAATCCAAACCATCCAAACCATAGTAAACCCGTACCAATTATGGAATATCCTAAATGATGAGGTAATAAACGTGCGTTTTTTCTTGTTCCAAGAATCAAAACTAGGGCTAATGCAGCCATACCACAATTAACATGGACAACAGTACCTCCTGCAAAATCAAGAGCACCCATCTGTTCTAACCATCCTCCACCCCACATCCAATGAGCTATAGGCATGTAAACAAGTGTTATCCATATGGGTATAAAAGCTAACCATGCTGAAAATTTCATTCTTTCAACCACTGCACCTGAAATAAGCGCAACGGTAATGGCAGCAAAAGTCATCTGGAACACTGCATACAATCCTGTAGGGATAGTTGGTGCATATGTTGAAAGTGAATTAGATTCAACAATCCCTCCAAAGAGCGGGTTTGATATTGTTCCTATGAATCCCCAGATATCAGTACCAAATGTAAGCTGATAACCGTATACGAACCAGATAATACTTACAACTGCAAAACTTACAAAAGATAAAAACATTGTATTTAATACATTTTCTCTCCTGATAAGACCTCCATAAAAGAGAGCAACACCAGGAATTGTCATTAAAATTACTAAAGCTGTGGATATTAACATCCAAGCAGTATCACCAGAGTTAAGAACTGGTACCATTTTATTTCCTCCATAAAATTTAGGTTTATTTTAAATATTGATAAGTAAGCCTTAATCATTTTGAATGAAAGACCAAATCAGGAAGTATAATTTCCTGATTAAATTTGTTTCCTATAAAGGAGATCGCATTGGATATAGGCAACCTCTTTCCGATATATTTTTTGTCTATTATCATATAACTATTGCGGTACTAAAATCATAAAATTAGAACATCTATGAAAAGGTATTTAATAAATACTTGGATTAAAATAAATTCAAGGGCATTTAAAATTTAACAGCAAGTTATCTGTCTATTTTATGATCCACTCTGAACTTTAACAAAAAGGAGTAAAAAAAAGAAGTTTATTCTGTTTTTTAATTATTTTTGTTATTTATGTACCTGTTATACAGAATTACAACTATTATAACTATACAAAAACTTATTCCAAGTATGGGACGATAAAATAATAACAAAATTATTAATATTATTAATGCTATAATTGATATCAGTTTAGGTAATTCCATTAGTTTCACTTCCAGAATATTATCAAATTTTCTTTATATTTTAATTAAATATAACAATAATTTTGCTGTATGTGTATTAAAGTTAGTGGAGAGGGATTTATTAATTTGATGTATCAGAATAAAACTTATTCGATCCTTTTAACTAAAAGATTTAGAATTAATAAAAGAATATATAACTAATGTATCACATTTTGGATAATTAAATGAATTAATAAAATAAAAATAGTGTTTAATGGAGTGTGAAATATGATGAAATCGAATCTAGTGAAAATTATTCGAAATTATCAATCAGATAATGAAGAAATACAAGAAGATGTCAAGGTTCGTATTCAATCGGATGTGAGTTTTTTTGATATTGATGTGAATATAAAACGATTAGATTATGTTATTATTCCTGATGCAGCTGAACCCTATGTTGTAGCTAAGGTTAGGGTTTATGATGGCCGTCCACCATTTCATAAAGAAGTTATACTGATAAAAGAATCAGAGTTTTATGATACAAATAAAAATCTAGAACAACAAACTGAAGATAAAAAATTAAATAAGAAAGAAATTGACACTGGAAACAAGTTTACAGTTACCATGTATCTAGATACTTTAGAGGAAGCAATAGATAAAATGGATATCCCTAAAATGCATAAAAATAACTTACTGAAAAAAATTAGGGAACTTAGAGATGATCCTTATATTGAAAGTTTGAATACAACCGCTTTTATTGATATAAAACAGATATTCATAGGTTAAGCAATATCCCTTTTTGTATAATTTAATAATTCTTAATAGAATTAAATTTCTTACTTTTTGGTTTAAGAAATATATTGTTCAATAAATTATACTCTGTGTTGGAATAAAAATTTTATTTAAAATAAAAAAAATGGGATCAGTAGATCCCCTTAGATTGTATGGGAGCCTCTAAACCTGCCATTTTTACTCCTGTAAGTACAGAAGATTCGACTGTCAATGCCCTTAAATCATCTTTTTCAAGTTTTAATACATCAGTATTGCCTGCCTGTTGGGTAAGCATGACAGCTTCTTCGGTCATGGCTTTTATGTAACGGGCAACTCTTTTACCGCCTTCTACATAGTCTAAACGCCTTCTAAGTTGCGGGTCTTGAGTTGCAATACCCTTTCTGCACTGACCTGCGTAACACATTTGACACACCCTGCATCCTATTGACACAAGAGCAGCTGTAGCTATATAAACTGCATCTGCACCAAGAGCTAGGGCCTTTGCAACATCAGCACCATTTCGAATACCTCCACCAGCAACCAAATTCACCTTTTCACGTAAATTTATTTGTTTTAAAGCTTCATCTGCCTCAACAATAGCTGCTATAGTTGGAACACCCGAATGTTCTGTTACAATGTCTGGACCTGCTCCAGTTCCACCTTGCATACCATCAACGACTATTATGTCTGCTCCCGCCTTTGCTGCTATCTTAACATCATCACTAACTCGGCCAGATGTAAATTTAACAATGATTGGAATTTTCCAGTCTGTTATCTCACGTAGTTGTGATATTTTCATCGAAAGATCTTCGGGTCCTACAATATCCATGTGGCGGGCAGGACTTAATGCATCTGTTCCCTCTGGTATCATTCGTATACGTGAAACATCTGCTGTTACTTTTTCTCCTAAGAGGTGACCGCCCATACCAGACTTAGCACCTTGCCCTATTTTTATTTCAACAGCCTCGGAATTATTCAGATATTTGGCAGACACACCAAATCTTCCTGAAGCATATTGTGCAATGAGTTTGTCAGCATATTTTCTTTCTTCTGGGAGCATTCCACCTTCACCAGTATTTGTAGCAGTTCCGGCAAGTGTAGATCCCATTGCAAGGGCTATTTTGGCTTCCTTACTAAGTGCTCCAAAGGACATTGCAGCTATAATTATAGGAGTGTCCAAAACTAATGGATTTTCAGCAAACCTAGCACCTAATGTTACTTTTGTATTGCAAGGTTCCCTGTATTTGTCTATGGGTGGTCTTGAAACTTGTGCAGGTATAATTACAAGGTCGTCAAATGTAGGTACTACCCTAGTGGCTCCACATCCCCTAACTTTGTAAGATCCTACAGTTGATTTTCTACCTATTTCCACTATGTCACCCAGTGACCATACATTTCTTCTGTCCTCTGGAACGGCATTCACTTCTATCGCATTATTTGGACACATTTCTTCGCAGATCCTGCATCCAACACAATTTTCATGGTGAAGTGGGTATGGTTCATCATTGACTATTTCGTAGACATCGTGTGGACAATTATTAACACATGAGTAACAGTTTTTACACAGTTCTTCATCCCTGTTATCGCACATGTACCAGCAGCATCCTGGTCTGTCAAAGTTTCTCCTGCAGAGATTCTGGTCTCTTTCAACTTTAAATGGCAAATTAAACTCCTCCATTTCCCTTATTTAATTCTTTAAGTGGTGTGAAAATAGTGCATGCTGCATATTTAGTTCCAGCAGCATTCAGTACATCTGCAATATTTCCGGTTAATTTTGGTTCAGGTTTCCAAGCTTCTGAAGTACTTTTATCAACCACAACCACTTCATCAACCAGATTTTCGGACAATGCATAGTTTAATAATGCTGTTGCAACTCCACCATCTTGACCCTTGAGTTTTGGAGCTTTTGCAGATAAAATCTTTATGTAATCTCCTAAGGGTTTTTTATCAGCTTCTTGATCTATCATATCATTGGGAATGTATGTTCGAGGGCATGCCACGTAACAAAGGTTACATCCTTCTGGACATTTGCCTTTTATCTGTGGTTTTCGATCTTCTATTCCTATTACTCCCTCTGGACATACCAAATCACATGCTCCACAGAGTACACATGCACCTATATCTATAACATCACTTTTGAGGTCTTTAAACTGACAGTTTGACACTTCTTCAGTGTATTCTGTAAGTGGCATTTGTCTTCTGTATATGACGGGCCTTCCAACCATTTCCCTTTTTTTTATTTCTTTAAGGTTTTCTTTTTTCTTCTTATTTGCAAGTTTTTCAATAAGTTTAATTCCTGATTCTGCTATTGGTTTGGTTTGTATATACTCATCATTTTCCGCATTGTTAACTAATTCCAAACCCTTATCGCTCCGAACAATGATGGTTGACCAATCATCTTTAGAACCAACAGAACCAACGGAAATATCAGATAGTTCTGATGTAAAATCCATACATATATTGCAGTTTTTTCGCGTGCATGATTTGGCTTTTTCAATTGGTATTTTGAATATCTTATCTTTGTTTAAATAGAACCACAGGTAGTTTTTCTCGATTCTACATTCCTTAACATCGTCTATGTCGACGTTGTTTTTTTCTAAAAGTTTTTTCATGTAACTGTATGAGAAGTTTTCCATGCAAAAAAGTCCAATTTTGATGTCAATTGGTGATTCCCCTAGGATGTCTGAAAATTTGTCCATCTTGCTTGCTGCTATCATATGGCAAGGTGTTCCGACTATTGCCACTTTTTCATTATTAATTGTCGTTAATCCCATTTTCACCCCTCCTCTGATTCTTTCCCGTAAAATGGTCTGTTCGATCGTGGAACTATCTTTCTAAATGAATCATATTCCTTTTCTTCTAAATTGAACCCATATTCTGGAAGAAGTTCCTTGAGTTCTTTTTTGTCTTTTTTGTCTAATTCTTCAACCTTAGCATTTTTTCCCAGGCTCTTGATACTTCCACGGACGTATATTGCTCCCCTTATAATGGATTCACCAGCATCTTCTGAGATGTTTCCAAGGATTATTATGCGCCCTCCCATCATGAATAGTCCACTCATGAATCCTGAATTTCCACCAACAATTATGGTGCCGTTTTTCATTATTTCGCCGGTTCTTGAACCAACGTCCCGTTTCACAACTACTATTCCACCATATATTCCCTGACCTACACCATCACCAGCTGATCCATCGACAATAACTTCCCCTTCAGTCATATTATCGCCTGGAAACCATCCTGCATTCTCTGTAATGTGTATTTTTGCCCCGTGTATCATAGTGCCGGCAAAGTAACCGGCTGATCCGTCTATGACCAATTCAACAGGATCTACTAACCCTGCAGCAAGATAATGCATCGCATTTGGGTTTTTAATTGTTATCTTGTCGTATTCTGTTGCAGCTTTTCGTATGGCACGGTTTATTTCCCTTGGTGGTTGGTGCTCAGCATTGATTATAAATTCACTCATAATAATCACCTAAATTTTTCCGATATCTGGTTAATAGTTTTTATTAACTAGTTTATAATCCTAAATTGTGTAAGCCCGTGTTTCTCCGGGTGATATTTGGTCTATATCATGTGTGTCCATTACTTCACGTAGAGAAACTTCTTCTGAAGCTATGGCAAAAATTTCATTGTTTTCAGCCATTACTCCGGGTCTTAGTCCGAGCTGGTCCTTTGCTATCCCAACACCGTCGGGTGTTCCAATAATATATGAGAAAGGTCCATCCATATCTTTGACTGACTGTTCTAAGGCTTCTTCAAGTTTATATCCTTCAGATAATTTATCTGCAATGTAATGTACAATACATTCGGTGTCATTGTTGGTTTCGAATATGTGACCTTTACGTTCTAAAGGATCCCTTATTTTCCAATAATTTGTTATTTGCCCGTTGTGTACAACAGTTATATCTGGTATGATGTAACTTTGGAATGGGTGTGCATGGTATCTGTCTACCAGGCTTTCTGTTGAAAACCTTGTGTGGCCAATTCCGTGGGTGCCCATTTTGGATCTTGTATCATATCTGGATGCAATATCCTTAACTAGACCAACATCTTTTATCATCTCAAATGAATGAGCCCCGTTAAGTACAATCACATCTTCTATTTTGTCAATGTCCATTATCAAAGGTTTTAGCTCTGAAAACGAATTTAACGAAATTTTGCATCGATAAATTATATAATTTTCTACAGAGGGGATTATTTCCTCTTTTTTTATTGGTGTTAATTTAGTAACTGTATTTTTCACAGATTCTAAAAGTCCTGATTTCTCTTTGATTTCAATATTTAAGAGGTACTCGTTTTCTTCAAGTCCTAGACCGCCATATATTGCGAAACCCGCTGAATCGGGTCCTCTGTGTTGTAATGCATCTAACATTTTTGTTAATGCATCTCCTACTGGGTGAAGTTTTCTATCTTTAAATACAACTCCTGCTATTCCACACACTTCAATACCTCCTTAATGAAGTACTCATGAATCCTAGTATCATCTGTAAGTTCGGGATGAAATGCAGTAGCAACATGTTTTCCAGATGCCAATGCAACTATTTTACCCCTGAATTTTGCTAATACGACTCCATCTTTTAATTCTTCAACATAGGGGGCTCTTATAAAAACTCCCTCAAATTTACTGCCGAATATTTCAATTTCTTCTTCAAATGATGCCTTTTGACGCCCGAAACCATTTCTTTTTACTTTCATATCTATTAGCCCAAGTAATGATTGTTCGTAATCTGTTTCTTTTGAAAGAAGTACCAATCCTGCACAGGTACCCATTATAGGAATATCCTGCTTAATTATTGCAAGTTTCATATCTGTTTTATCCATGAGCTTGCCAATAACCGTACTTTCCCCTCCTGAAATAATTAACCCATCACATTTTGGAAGATCTGAAACAGTTTTTACCTTTAAAACATCTGAATCAATTTTTAATTTTTTCAGAGCTTTTCTTGTAGCTTCAAAATGTTCTGAAACGTCTCCTTGTAAGTCTAAAATTCCTATGCTAATCATATGATACTCATCTCTCTTAACAAAGCAATTTATGTTATTTATATTACTCTGCCAACTTTATAAGGTAATCTTATTTGATGGAGATATCATATAAATTTACCGGAACAAATTTTCCGAAAAAATATCTATTAAAATTCAAACTTGAAATATAATTATTTTAAAGAATAATTTTTATACATTGTTCAGATTATAGACTATGTTTAGACTTATAACTGAACACTTATATAAACTTTTTCTAATCCAATTATTTTAATTTTATAATATTCATTTTCCATAGATTAATATATGGTTGCTTTATATTACTATCAAGTAAATTTATTAGAATAATATGGACATTAAAGAAAGATTTTAAATAAAAATTTGTTAAATATTTGTGATAACGATACTCTTTTAGGAGGCCAGTAATGGATAATAGAATTATAATATTGATGATAGCTTTAGTTGTTGTTGCGGGTGTGGGAGGATATTTTGTGGGTTTGTACCAAGGGGCAGCATCTAACTCCCTTAACTTGTCAAACAACTCTACTGGAAATGTTTCTACTAATAACAGTAGTAGTCCCAGTACTTCGACATATAAAGCCAAAACTGTGACTGTAAGTACTGCAAAAAATAAAACTGTTAACAACAATGGAACAGCAAAGAAAAATGAAACTCCATCTAATACTACTAAACAATAATTTAAATTAATATTTTTTGTAGATGATGTTTTAAATTATTTTTTTTATTATTTATTTTAAGAATTTATTAAAGAATTGAACTAAAAATGGTTCACTATAATCAATTAAAAGAATTATTTGGATGATAAATCTTCATCAATTGCGTTAACAACGAAATCCGTATCTTTTTTAACTATTTCGGCTGCTCTTAAAAAGGCAGTTCTCTCTCTTTCAGTCATGATAATCGGAATTATTCTTTCTATGCCGCTTAAACCCAGTTTAACTGGAACACCTAAACAAACATCTTCTACGCCTTCTATCTCACCATCTAAAAACGCACTGACTGTTAATATCTTTTTTTCATCGTTTAAAACAATAGTAGCTATATTTGAAATTGCAAAGGCAGGCCCATATTCTGTTGCACCCTTCTTTTGTATAACATAATTACCTGCATTTTTAACCTTTTCAACTGTTCTGTCCATATCAAAATCATCGTATCCTTTGAAATATTTGAGTAATATTCCTCCAATAGATGTCGAGCTCATGATTGGTACCATGTTATCGCCATGTTCGCCCATTACCCTGGTATGGATTTCGCTTACGTGGATGTTGAAATGTTGTGATATAAGATTTTTTAATCGGAGGGAATCCAAGTGATTTCCAAGACCAAAGACCTTATTTTTATCGAATCCTGATGCTTTTAAAGCAACATAGGTCATTACATCAACTGGATTAGTTACAACCAGAATAATGGCATCAGGTGCAAATTTTGCTATGGCTCTCGAGTATTCTGCCACAATCTTTGCATTAGGGATAGCAACATCCATCCTAGTCATTCCTGCATTTCTAGGCTGTCCTGCACTTAAAACAATCAGATCGGAACCTTTAACGTCTTCGAAATCATATGATGCAGTTATTTTAACATTAACATCCTTGGCAGCAAGGGCATCGTACATATCCAATGCTTCTCCTTCAACTTTATCTATGCTTTCTTTACGAGATATGAGAACTAAATCGTTCACACAATTTTCCTCAGCCAAACAGAATGCTGCTGTTTTTCCTACTCTTCCTGATGCACCAATTACACTAACTTTCAATTAGAATACCTCCTGCTCTCCTGATATGGATGTTAAATGGATTAATTTATGATTTGTGGATAAAAAAATCGGGGATAAAGATAACTCAATTATTAATTTTATAACTATATGTTATCTCATTATCCTTTAGTTGGACTTATCATAAATAGATGAATTTACTCCAATTTCTTTAGGTATTTCTCTGCTACCCGTTTTACATAACTGCTTTTATCATTTAAAGCAATTTTTAAAGGTTCTATACTTCTTTCATCACCAATATTGCCGAGGGCCCATGCGGCTCCACCTCTAACAAAACCGCTATCATCATTCATAGCTTCAATAAGTGGTTCAACAGCTTTTTTATTGGCTATTTTACCAAGTGCCCAAGCTGCACCACCCCTAACACGCCAATCTTCATCCTTTAATGTAGCAATAAGTGGGTCAACAGCAGGATCTCCCATATTCCCTAGGGCGGTAGAAGCCTCTCTTCTAACCCATTTGTTTGGATCTTTAAGTGTATTGATTAACACATCAACTGCTCTATCATCACCTAGGATTCCAAGGACACGTATTGAACCTTTTCGTATTTCTTTATCCTTATCTCTGGCAGAAACTAATAATAACTCAACAGCTGGTTTACCTATTTCTTCAAGTAATCCCACAGCTTGTGTTTGGACAAGTTCGTCATCATCCTTCAGTGTTTGAATCAATCTTTTAATGTTTTCTTCACGTTCCATTTTTATACCACCCTAAATTAATGAAATAAGTTTTAAATGATTCAAAGTAAAATAATTTCAAAATAACATTTTTTCTTAATTTATATTCATATCTCCATGAAAACCTTACGTTCATAACTTAACACATTAACATTCTCATATGTTAAAACTCCTAAAATTACAAATGAAAAAAAATGCCACTTTTTACAGAGTTTGTAATAATAGAAGTCTCGTTCCAAGTAGTATTATATTGTATAGGATTTCTTTGAATAAATATATTATGTTCACAGTAACTTTGGACTAACTAGTAAATGTAAAAGAATTAAGGAAGAATTATCTACTCAGCTTTAAAGATTTTATTATGTTAAAGAATAGGGTGCCCACATGTTTCCATAAAAATAACAAAATAAGAATTTGAATATCGAGTTTACAATAAACTTAATAGTTCGTTCTGACCTTCATACAGTTGAAATTTCACGGAAATAGAGATGGTCAATCAAGACTCTAACAAGTTTATGGATTCTATTGCCTATTAAACTGTTTATTGGGTCATGAAATTCCAGAAATTTCTAAGATTCTTGATTTCTTTTATATCCATATTTAATTAAAGAATATCATGTTCTAAATTATAAAATATTTTAAAATGAATTTAATGTATAAACCATTTTCATTTAAATATTCCATCTTAATTTGCTGTATTCTCCCTATTTTTCATTATAAAACTTTTTTATTTCCTGTGCAACAATTTTTGGTTTGCCTAAGTAATTTTCTGATGCATCATGGTCAATTTCTAGATTTACGATTCGTTCAACATTAGGTAATACGGTTTTTAAAGCATCCAAACTGTGTTTTAAGAATAAAAATGGTTTTTTACCGCTGAGTAATAATACCTTTGCAGAAACGTTTTTATAGTTGTTGAGTTTTCCCTTAGTTTCGTTAACAAGTATCAAATCATAGTGGAATGTGGGTATAAGTTCCTTAATAGTTGAATCATTTTTACCTTGAATTAAACCATCAGCTTCTATTAATATCCTGAATATTGGTTTCCATATTGAATTTGGTATGAAATACCATTTAGAAATTGGATCATTACTCACTTTAGATGATATATCGCTTGCAGTTAACATTGCTGATGTAAGTTTACCTTCCGATAATTCCGTGTCATAACGATTAATTATGGCATTATAATTGTCCATTTCAGTTTTATTAACATAAATTGGCAGTTCAAAGATTACTGCTTTATGGATTTTAGGTAAACATAGTGCAGATTGCAAGGCTATAATGCCTCCAGTAGATGTTCCGAAAACATAATCTGCATCTGTTTTTTTCAGAAGAGCATCCATATCTTCAACTTCACGTGCTAAACCATAGTTATCACCAAATGGTCCGCTCATTCCACGACCACGACGATCGGGAATGTAAACTGTGAATTCATCGGACAGAGCAGTACCAAGTTGTGTTAAACTTTGAGATCCTTTTACACCTCCATGTAACAAAATTATACCTGGGCCATGGCCTATTTGCCTGTAACCAATTATTGTACCATCTTTAGATGTAACTGAACCTGTACTATATTTACTCATAATTAAAACTCTGATTTTAATTAGATAAATAATTATCAAAATATACTCTTTATAGTGAATATTTTTTTAGAAGGAAATTTTCATTGTTTTTCCAACCAATTTTATAAAATATTAAAAATTTTTATTACCATTCAATAAATTTAGGTATTCAATAATTTCTTGAAGGGAAATATTTCGGTAAACAAATTTACTATTTAAGATAATGATATATTGGATATGGCTTTATTATAACAAAGAAAATATATCAATAGTAAACATTTTTGATAATTAAATTCAAGAGGTATCGTATGTACAATATAACCTTAATTCCTGGAGATGGTGTTGGACCCGAGGTTACTGAAGCCATTTTACATATCATTGAAATAATGGATATTGAATTGGACTATACCTTGGCCTATGCCGGAGATGCATGTTATAAAGAAACTGGGACTCCTATTCCTGATGAAACTTTGTCCAAAGCAAAAAAATCAGATGCAACCCTTTTTGGATCTGTTACAACAGTACCAGGACATAAAAGTGCTATAATAACCCTTAGAAAGGAATTAGATCTCTATGCTAATTTAAGACCAGTAAAAACATACCCCGGTGTAAACTGTCTTTTTAATGATCTTGACTTTACAATAGTAAGAGAAAATACTGAAGGACTATACTCTGGTATTGAAGAATACACAGAAGAAGGTGCAACAGCCTTAAGGGTTGTAACCAGATATGCTTCTGAGAGGATATGCAGATTTGCATTTGAACATGCAGAAAAAACAGGGCGGAATAAAGTAACAGCAGTACACAAAGCCAATGTTTTAAAGAAAACTGATGGTATTTTTAGGGAATCATTTTACAAGATTGCAGATGAATTTCCTGATTTAGGTACTGATGAGAAATATGTTGATGCAGCAGCAATGTTTTTAATCACCAAACCACAAGATTTTGAAGTAATAGTTACAACCAACCTATTTGGTGATATACTCTCTGATGAGGGAGCTGGACTGGTTGGCGGACTTGGCATGGTACCATCTGCAAATATAGGGGATAATAATGCATTATTCGAACCAGTACATGGTTCTGCTCCCGATATAGCTGGCTTAGGAATTTCTAATCCTTCAGCTATGGTTTTATCTGCGGTGATGATGATGGACTATCTTGGTGAATCCTATGAATCAAGAAAACTTGAAGGGGCATTGTTGGATGTACTAAGTGAAGGTAAGGTTTTAACTCCCGATCTTGGAGGGTCATCAAAAACTATGGAAATGGCAGAAGAAATTAGGGATAAACTTCGTATAAATTGATATTATTTAATTTTAATACTTTTAATCCCAATTTTTTTTATTGAGGAATATTTTTATAAACCGGTTTATATAGTAACTTTTATATGGATTTCTATTCATAAACTACTTCATAGTATAAGTTGATATTGACAGCTTAGGCTGTTTTTAGGTCAATTTTTGATTATGAGTACAGCTACTAAAAGAGTAACTTGACCCCATTTACCTTTAATTGCCTATAAATGCTGTTTTAAAAATTTTCATGATAATTTTTGGAGGTATATTGTATGAAAACTACTATTAGTGTAATAAAAGCTGATGTCGGCAGTATAGCTGGACATGCAAAGACTCACAGTGCTTTGCTTAACAAATGTGATGAACTGCTAGCTAAAGCTAAGGATGAATCTCTTCTGGTTGATTATCATATCACCAGCTGTGGTGATGACATAGACTTGATAATGACCCATAGAAATGGAGAAGAAAATGAAGAAGTTCATGAACTAGCATTTAATGCTTTCATGGAAGCCACTAAGGTTGCAAAAAGTTTAAAGCTCTATGGTGCAGGCCAAGACCTTCTTTCAGATACGTTCTCTGGTAACATCAAAGGAATGGGTCCTGGATGTGCTGAGATGGAATTTAAAGAAAGACCATCAGACCCTGTAATAATCTTTTGTTGTGACAAAACTGAACCTGGTGCATTTAACATGCCCATATTTAGAATGTTTGCTGACCCCTTTAATACAGCTGGACTTGTTATAGACCCTTCACTCCACGGAGGATATGACTTTGAGATATTTGATGTTATTGAACACAAAAAAGTTACAATGTCCTGTCCTGATGAGATGTACGATGCACTTGCATTACTAGGCTCAACTGGCAGATATGTTATTAAACATGTTACCCGAAGGAGTGACAATGAGATAGCCGCTTCAATAAGTACAGAAAGATTAAATCTTATGGCTGGTCAGTATATCGGAAAGGACGACCCAGTTGCAATAGTAAGAGCACAATCTGGATTCCCTGCAGGGGGAGAAGTTGTTGAACCATTTTCATTCCCACACCTAGTAAGTGGATGGATGAGAGGTTCACATAACGGTCCATTAATGCCTGTTGCTCAGAAAAATGCTACTCCAGTAAGATTTGATGGACCTCCACGGGTAATTGCTCTTGGATTCCAGATAAACAATTCAGAACTCGTTGGGCCATTAGATATGTTTGATGATCCATCATTTGACAGGTCAAGGGACCAAGCATCTGAAATTGCTGAGTATATGAGAAGACACGGGCCATTCGAACCACACAGATTACCAGCAGATGAAATGGAATATACAAGTCTACCTGGTGTTCTTAAAATGCTCGAAGATAGAATGGAAGATATGGATTAAATTTTTAATCCAATTTTTATTTTTTTTAATTCTCTTTAAAATTAGTTAAAGTTTTACATATTTGATTGGGAATATCCAATACATTTTTGACCCTATCTATTATGGGACCATCGCTTGTAGCTATTATCCCACCATATCTTTTGGATTGTTTTACAAGCTCAAAATCAACATGTTTATTTGTTACTGCACAACCATCGAGTTTGTGAATTTGAATTATGGATTTTGTGATTCGTGCAAGCTCACCACTCTTACTTACAGGACTATCATAAAAAAAGTAGACATATGCAGGATTATGTGGGCTTAGGATATTCATTATATTATTAAGCGCATTTTCAGTTGTTGAGTTGATCTTATATTTCCCAAAAACGGCTTTGAGATCTCTTAAAACTCCATCATCGCACATAACCAATGAACCATACTCATGATTGCATATGGTCTCAACAGATATTAAAACATTATATCCATCTATAAAAATAGTTTTATTAGTTATATTATTTATATTAATGATTTTACGAGATCTATCTAGGGATTTCTCATCAGAAAAGACTTTTCTTTCCAAATAATTTCTTCCATTCTTGTTAAGTACATACTTATTAGCAACTAAATTTATAGCTGCTTTTTTTTTATATCCTCTGTTTAAAAGAAATTTTAGGTCATAAGATGCATATTCCAATGGTATTTTAATATATTTAGATGACATTTTATTAATTATTAATTAACCCTTCCTCTTTGCAACTATTATAGGAACTCGATCAGAGGCATTTTCTGCACGGTCGGCAATATTCCCCAGCTTTAGGACTGTATTTTTAATTTCTATATGGGTTAAAATATCAATTTCTTGATTTTTGTAGCTTATGTACAATCTTTTAAGGATTCTTCTTTCTATTTTATCTACCTCGTCCTCTAATCTTTCGACTTCGTGGGCTTTTTTGAGTGCTTTTCCTAGATCTTCGTCCAAGAGTTCGATACATTTTTTTAAGGCAGTAACTGTTTTATAAATAGAATCCATAAGATCTGAAAAATCTTCTATATAACCTTTAGGAAAATTGATTCGGCTTAAACATATACCAAAGGCTGTTTCTTGGCACATATCGGATACACTATCAACATTTTCGGCTAATATTATTCTGTCTTCCCTATCAAAAGGTAAGAATGCTCCGTTAAAAAATTCGATCTCCATTTTCCTTCGGATATCATCGGCATCGTGTTCTAACTTGGATATTTTATCAACTTTTTTATCAATTTTATCAAATTCATTGTTGTAGAAGTGTTCCATGAGAATTTTTAGTTGGTTTAAACTCTCGTAAACCATGTCTACATGTTCTTTTGAGTATTGTTCAACCTTTGATTCCCTTTTGAATAGATTTCTCATTTTATCCCCATTTTTTAATTCTTTAGATTAAATTTATGTTAATTTATTCATTCAATAAGTCCATGTAGGAGGCGTATTGCATCTAAAAGTCCATGGGCATAGGTTATACAACCAAATGAGGTTAGATAATCCTTTTTTTTAAGATAGTAATCTGTATCTTTACTGTAATTTCTAGCCATTTCAACAACTTGGCCTTCTTCTTCATCAATTTTTATTGATTCTATTTCTTTTATATTTTTTGCAAAGAGGTCAATATCCTTTTCAATTCTTTCAACAGCATCCATATTATCATCCCCCTATAATTTGAATTATTTAAACTCTTATAATTCAAATATTTTCAATCCTAAAATGATCGAATAGTTTACAATAATATTGAGTTTATTTTAATCTAAATTTAAATAACAAACCAATTAAATGGAACTAATATTTCAATAATTAAATATTATTTAATTTAAATTATTAAATAAACATACTTGGCATTTGGTTTTAGAATTAATATCTTAATTGTTTTGATCCTTTTGAATATCAATAAGAATTGGAATAATTTTGATTACATAATAAGATGTTGTAATTTTGGATCATTAAATTGTTTTTTTTGTTTAGATAATAAATTAGTAAATTTTTTGTAGATCGAACTACTAAAATATTGTATAGAAAAGTAAGATATAATGGAGATATGGGAGCTGATAATTTGACATATGTTTTAATTATTCATAGAGTGGAAGATTTTGCTAAATGGAAATCATTATATGATGAAGATGGTGCTACGAGAAAAGCCAAAGGTTCTAAGGGGGCTCAAGTACTACGAAATACTAATGATCTTAATCAATTAGTTGTAATGACTGAATGGGCTAATCTAGATAGTGCTAAAAATTTTGTAGAGTCCCAAGATTTATCAAAGACAATGCAAGAAGCAACCGTTGTAGGTAGACTTGATGTTTTTTATTTAGAAGAAATTGAAAAGACAGATTATTAATATGAAGCTACATATCTGGCTTCATAAAAATATCCTTTATTTAAATTATTAGTTTTTTATTTATTGATAGATTGAAAAAATAATTTGAATATTTATTAATTAATGATTTATTAACCTTTTAATTCTTTCCAAGAATGATATACCCGTTGGAAAACTGTTATATAACCTAAGATCATTATAAGAATGATTGCTATTCCTAATGGGTTAATATTTAAGAAGTTTAAACCTGTGAAATAACTTAAAAATGCTCCGATCATTATAATAACGAGACGTTCAGCACGTTCAGCAATTCCAACATTGCATTTTATACCTTCTGATTCTGCTCTAGCTCTTACGTAACTCACGGTTAAAGATGCGTGGAGAGCAAGAATACCAAAGATCCAATTCACATATCCACCGTAAATTATTCCAATAATTATAAAGGCATCTCCAAATCTATCTGCGGTGGAGTCTAGTAATCCTCCGAACTTAGTAGTTTGATAATTATTTCTTGCTACGGCCCCATCTAACATGTCTACAAATCCACTTAATGCTATTAAAAGTCCACCTGCGAGTAGATTGCCTGTTGCAAACATATATCCTGATATAAGACTTATTATCAGGCCAAGAATGGTTAGAATGTTTGGGTTTATACGAATCCTCTTGGCTATAGGATCGAGTAACACTTTAACTTGTGGTCTAAGTCGGTTCAGCATAAAATTAAATATGAATATCAATGGATATATACTTTGGATGGTACGAATGAAAATTGGGGTTGATTATTTAAATGAAGATCATTAAGATAGATGGAACAAATCCAGAACATGATAAAATAAAAATTGTAAGGATTGCAATGAAGGAGGGTTCCATCATAATTTATCCTACAGATACAGTTTATGGAATTGGGGCTAATGTATTTGATGAAAAAGCAATTCTCAAAGTTTTTTCTATTAAAAAAAGACATTTAAACAAACCATTATCTATATGCCTCTCTAAAATTGAGGACATAAAACATGTTGCTCGCATGGATGCAAAAACTGAAAATATTATAAGGAATCTCCTACCCGGACCTTTTACTATAATCTTAAAGAAGAATGATAACATATCCTCACTTTTAACAGCTGGAAGTGATAAGATAGGGATTAGAATTCCTGATAACAGTATATGTAATGATCTTTCAAGGGAGTTTCCCATTACTAGTACAAGCGCTAATTTGTCAGGATATGATGTTCCAGAATCTGCAGATGGAGTATTAAAACAATTAGGATCTTCTATTGATATTATGATGGATGCAGGTATCTGTAAACATGGAATTCCATCTACAGTAATTGATATGACTGTTTATCCTCCTAAAGTTTTGCGCGAAGGTGCGGGACATATTTGTTTAGATGATTTGGTCTGAAAACTTTTTTTTTATAGTATCGAGTATCCTAATTATATATCATAACAGTTTAAATTCGTTATATTCTCTAAATAACATGGTCATGATTTTTAATTGGACTAAATATCCCTTTTTAATTTTATTCTAAGACAGCAAAGATATTTCTAGTATTAAATTCAATTACAAATTAGAATTTAATTCAATCATTATGATGATGGATAATTAGTAAATAAAATTGTTAGTGAATAGAAATATGAATTTTTTATATTTATAAAATATTACTAAATTCAGGAGATTTAAATGAAGGTTTTAGCGGACATAGATGAAAATACAAAAATATCTACAGGATCACCCATTGATGTAATTATGGGCGGGGGCGTAGAAAAAGGATGTTTAACTCAATTTTATGGGCCACCTGGTTCAGGAAAAACTAATATAGCCCTACAATTACTCGTATCTTGTGCAAAAAAGGGAAATAAGGCCATATATGTTGATACTGAAGGTGGATTGTCAATAGAAAGGGTAAAACAGATATCAAATAATAAATTTGACAGTTTTGCAAATAACATAATTATATTCGAACCAACCAGCTTTAACGAACAGATAGAAGTTTTGAAAAAAATAGAAAATCTATTAGATTCTAAGGGAGAGACAGTCGAACTCATCATACTTGATTCAGCTGTTGCACTCTACAGACTCAAAGAAGGCGATTCATCCCAAACTAACCGCGAACTCGGTCAACAGATGGCATTATTATCTAGAATAGCTAGAAATCACAATGTAGCTGTAGTAATAACTAATCACATCTATTCTGTTTTTGATGGGGATGGAATTATAGAACCTGTTGGTGGAACTATCCTCAAATATTGGAGTAAGATCGTCGTTGAACTTGCACGAGCTAATGGTCTTGGAGAAAGGTCAGCAACTTTGAAAAGACACAGAAGTAGACCTGAAGGTCTTAGAGCCCGTTTTAGAATTGTGGACCATGGGATTGAGTAATTCCTATGTTATTTTTTTTGGTATTTTAGTTTATTATGTACGATTTGAAGATGTTTTTTAGTAATTCTTCGATATTTATATAACTCTTATTTTGTTTAGGAATACGATAATTTTAAATCATCTGAAATTAAATAATAATGAGCTTAAGAACAAAAATGGATTAGGATATTTGGAGAATCATCTATATGATCAAAATTAAGAGACTTATGATTCTGAGGATATCTGTTTTTTTAATATATTCCCATAAAAGAGTTGTGAGATAATATGATTTCACCAAAAAAATATGCAAAACCCGCAAAATCAATACCTAAAGGATATAAAACAGCCAATGAATTCTTTGACTTTGTATTTAACGACAAAGACATGGTCTGGATGGGTCAAAATACTAATCATCTTCATGATGAAAATCAGATTATGGATTCAATGATGAGTAGCATCAAAAAGCGTGATTACAATAAATACCCGCCGCCAGAAGGTTTTCCCGAACTCAAAAAGCTTATTTTAGAAGATTTAGGGCTTCAAAATGGGTTTGAGATACTTATAACGGCCGGAGGCACAGAATCACTTTACTTGTGTACCAATGATATCTTGGCACCAACCGACAACACCATCACTTGCGATCCAGGTTACCTTATAATAGATAATTTTGCAAGCCGTTTTGGAGACCATGTCAAGTCAGTACCAATCTACAATGAGGCATGTGGTTACAAACTCACACCACAACTTGTAAGGGAGAATATGGATGATAATACTAAGTTAATATCATTAGTTGACCCTCTCAATCCTCTTGGTACTTCATACACCAAGGAAGAGTTAAAGGACTTTGCTGATCTTGCAAATGATAATGATATATATCTTTTACATGATATAACATACCGTGATTTTGCAAGGAATCATCAGCTTATGGCAAAATATGCACCGGAACATACTGTAACGGTTTATAGTTTCTCTAAGATATATGGAATGGCAGGAATGAGAATTGGGTCTGTTATAGGAGTGCCTGAAATTATAAAATCCATAAAAACAATAGTTATCAACGATCTGGGAACAAATGTTGTTTCTCAACGAGGAGCTATTGCTGCAATTAAATCAAAAAAGGAATGGTTGACACGTATTAAAACGATCACACGTTCAAATCAAGATATTATCAAGAGAGCAGTTGATCAAGTTGAAAATGCATTTTTACCTGTCTATCCTTCTGATGGTAATATGCTTGCAATAGATATTTCTGATACAGGTGTATTACCTCTGGATATCTCAGAGTATTTATTGGATAAAAAAGTTTTTACACGTGAAGGTTCCTATACCAGTAAACTCTTTGGAGACAGATACATTCGTGTTAGTTTCTCAATACCTAAGGAACATGTAGAATACTTTGCTAAAGTATTTGTTGAGGGTATGGAAATTCTTAAAGACTCTAAATAATTTTTTTTTTTTTTAAATGTCAAAATTTTTTTAGGACCAGTATCTATTTTTTCAAGGATTAAAAAAAATAGGATATAAAGAAATTAAATTAATAAAATATTTAATTGTTTAAATGCCTC
>Ga0224559_1000396_pt1 | contig 29700 bp, 30 predicted proteins | sample 714S33034metaG_FD_180676 | JGI IMG/M metagenome (GOLD analysis project Ga0224559, IMG submission 180676) | Peat soil microbial communities from Stordalen Mire, Sweden - 717 S3 30-34 | ecosystem: Environmental > Terrestrial > Soil > Wetlands > Peat | place: Sweden: Norrbotten County, Stordalen... | reverse complement strand
CTCCGCCTTGTCTTGAGCCAATCGCAAGCCGCCCTCGGGAATAATCCGTTTTCAATCAGAACTTCACCCTGCGTCTGATGGAGCTCTGATCGTTTTTTTCAAGCCCGAAGCCTGATCGACCTGCAACAATTGTTCTATGGCAATACCTCCCGTTGCTCCCGTTCCTGACCGCGCCGTCCGCAAACGCCTTTTTAGCCGGACCAGTCTGATCTTTCTGGTCACGATAGTCGTCTTGCTGTGTTTGTGCCTGATCTTCTCATGGACAACGCGCGACGCCATGGCGAATCTTCCCTTCCTTTCGAGGCAGGGCAAGGGCCTCGGCGTTGTGAACGGCCAGAAGGCCTTCGTCGATCTGCGTCCCTGGCAAACGGCCGAAGCTCTGGCGCCGCTGGCAGTCTCCGCCGAGGAGAATGAGTACGCGCGCGAAGCCGAGCGTCTGGCCGATCACGAAGTGGACCAGGCCTTTGCTTCTGCGTTGCGCCAGGCCAGCGCACAGGCGCGGCATCGCAATCTCACGGGCGAAGCGCTGGCTCTCTCGCAGAGGGTCAAGCAGCTTGAACAACTCGTCAAGCAGGACCAGGCGCTGGTCAAGAGCCTGACCCCCGCATCCGCTTCCCAGGCAAATCCGTCGAAAGAAGCCGCGCAGCCAACTGACAGCGACGACGACCTTGATGTTGCCAAAGCCCAGCTCGGGCTCGATTCCGACCAACTCGACGAGGCACAGCAGGAGCTTGATCGCGCCTCGGGCGATCATCGCGCTCAGATTCAGAGCGAGCTTGCTGCGCATGAGGCGTTGATGCGCAAGTACGACGCCGGGGCGCACGGCGATGGCCAGGTGGCGGTTCTGTCCGTCAAGCGGCACGGCACGCTGGCAACGAGGCTGATGGCATGGAAAAGTCAGCTCGACCGCTACGCATTGATCCAGCAGGCCATGCAGCAGGCGCAAGCCGATGCAGCCACTCTGACGGCCGCGCACAACGCTCTTGAGGCCACTGCCAATGCTGGCGCGGCCACGCCAGCCGGCGATTCTGCGGACCGCGTGTCCAGGATGGCAGGCATTATCGACCGGAGCGAGCAGCGCCAGATTCTCACCATCTGCAACGACCGCATCCAAACCGAGCAGCAGCTCGCCGCCATCTACGGCAAATGGTCTGCCCAGATGCTTCTGCAACATCGCATTCTGTTGCATCTGATCTTGCAATCGCTGGCGCTGATCGCTTTCATCCTCATCTGCATTGTGCTCTGCGATGCCCTTGTGCGGCGGCTGATGGCCAATCCTGCGCTCGACCACAGGCAGATGCAAACCCTGCGCTCCGTCTTGCAGTTGGCTATTCAGGTCGTTGGTGTCCTGATTATTCTGCTGGTTGTCTTCGGCTGGCCGCAGCAGATTTCTACAATCTTTGGACTGGTCACAGCCGGACTCACCATCGCAATGCAGGATTTCATCCTCGCGTTTTTCGGCTGGTTTGTCCTCATGGGCAAGAACGGAATTCGCATCGGAGATTGGGTCGAGATCGACGGCGTTGGCGGCGAGGTGACCGAGATTGGGCTGATGAGCACCACCCTGCTGGAAACCGGGGATTTGGCGGAAAGGGGCCACCCAACCGGCCGCCGCATTACCTTCATCAACAGCTTCGCGATTCGCGGAAAGTACTTCAACTTCTCCACCGCCGGGCAGTGGATGTGGGATGAGATCACGGTCAGCATCCCGGCAGCCGGCGACCCGAAAGAGATGGTGGAGCGCATTCAAAAAGCGGTGGAAGATGAAACGGCAGAGAGCGCGCGCGTCGCGGAACAGGAGTGGAAACGCGGTGCTCGCGACGATGGCCTGAGCCGATTCAGCGCGGCTCCGGCGGTGAATCTGCGTCCCTCCGGCTCGAATATCGACATCCGAGTGCGCTATGTTACCCGCGCATCCGAACGGTTTGGGGTGCGCAACCGCTTGTATCAACGCGTGATCGATTTGCTGCATCAGGAAAAGAGCCCGGAGCAGGCAGGTGAGGCACACGCCGCTGGGGAAGTGTAGCGGCCCTGGTTTGCGGAGCCGAAGCAGGTTTCGGTTGACACCGCGCCCGGTTTCCCTTAATCTTCAAATAGATGCAGAGCCACCGCCATTACGGTCACCACCATCATCATGTGAGCCACATGCCGGCGAGCTGTTATGGCCTGATGTAAACGGCCAGAGAGATCAAGGAAACATCAAGCCCGCCGGCAACCCATGCCGGTGGGCTTTTTTCTTGCCCACGCAAAAAATCCCAATCAGAACAAGGAAAAACATGAGCAACCCGAATCCAATAATCGACTTCGACAAGATGGATGGCCTCGCGCCCGGCATCGTGCAGGATGCGCGCACCGGCGAGGTGCTGATGGTGGGCTTTCTCAACCCTGAGAGCTACGCCAAAACACTTGAATCCGGCTACGTCACCTTCTGGAGCCGCACCCGCCAGAAGCTGTGGATGAAAGGCGAAACCAGCGGAAACCGCCTGCGCGTCGTCTCCGCCGCAACCGACTGCGACAATGACACGCTGCTCTTCCGGGTCATCGTCGAGGGTGATGGACTCGTTTGCCACGAGGGCACGGTCAGTTGCTTTACCAAACCCTTGCAGGTAGCCGCCGCCGGCCAGCAATCCGCCAGCAAGAAAGAGGAGAATCGTGGATAACAAGCTCAGACTCGGCATTCCCAAAGGAAGCCTGCAGGATGCCACCATTGCTCTTTTTGCGCGCGCCGGCTGGAACATTTACACCGACGGCCGCTCCTACTTCCCATCGATCGACGACCCCGATGTCGAGTGCATGTTGATTCGCGCCCAGGAGATGGCTCGCTACGTCGATCACGGGGTTCTCGACGCCGGCCTCACCGGCATTGACTGGGTCGTCGAAAGCGGCCTCGATGTCACCAGTGTTACTTCTTTGACTTATGCCAAGCAGAGCCGCCGCAAGGTGCGCTGGGTGCTAGCCGTGCCTGAAGGCAGCGGCTTCGAGAAGGCCGAAGACCTCGAAGGGAAGACCATCGCCACCGAACTGGTCGAAGTCACAAAGAATTACTTTGCCCAGAAGGGTGTCAGCGTCAAGGTCGAATTCAGTTGGGGCGCAACGGAAGTCAAGCCGCCCATGCTGGCCGACGCCATCGTCGAAGTTACTGAGACCGGCAGCTCGCTGAAGGCCAACCACCTCAAAATCATCGATACGGTCCTGGAGAGCGAAACGCATCTGATCGCCGGCCAGAATGCACTCGCCGATCCGTGGAAGCAGAAAAAAATCAATCAGATTGCGCTCATGCTGCGCGGCGCCATCGACGCCCAATCGCAGGTCGGCCTCATGCTCAACGTGCGGCAAGTCGATCTCGACGCGGTTCTGGCCGTGCTGCCAGCGCTTAACTCGCCAACCGTCTCTCAGCTCAGTAACTCCGAATGGGTCGCGGTCAACACCATCGTCGAAGAAGGCGTGGCCCGCGATGTGATTCCGCGTCTCAAGGCGGCGAAGGCAACGGGCATCGTCGAGTACCCGCTCAACAAGGTCGTGCTCTAACGAGTCTTTATCATGACTGAAATGTGGGTGCCCCACCTTCGCGACGTCTTTGTGTTTGTCGCTAGGTCCATGACAGCTTGAAGTTGTACCAACGCTGGGTGCCCCAGGTCCCGCTTTTGGGACCTGGGAAAGCACGAACTTGAGGTACAAGATTATGCTGTCGGAGACCTAGGGTGGGAGACCACGAACCTCGACCTTTTAGGTCTTGAAAGGGCGTAGCTTCAGCCGTAAGAGGTTCTCGAAGCCGGAGGCAGGCAATGAAACTGATCCGAACCAAAGGTAGCGGCGCGCGGCAGACCGCGGAAACTCTCGCCGCTCTCGAAGATCGCGGCGGCGCGGCGCTTGATGCTGTGCTGCCCGCCGTCAGGCGCATCGTCTCCGATGTGCGCAAGCAGGGCGACCGCGCTTTACTGCGCTATGCGGCCCAGTTCGACGGGCTCAAGGATGCCGCCAGCCTGCGCATTACGCTGGAGGAAATGGCCGCCGCGTGGGAGGCAATCGATCCCGCGCTGCGCGAGGCTTTGTCCACAGCCGCGGAGCAGATTCGCGCCTTCGCTGTTTCCCAGTTGCCCGCCTCCTGGTGCGAGAAGCCCATTCCCGGCCTTACCACTGGCCAGCTTGTTCGCGCTCTTGGTTCGGTGGGCTGCTATGTGCCCAGCGGCCGCCATCCACTGCCCTCCACGCTGCTCATGACGGCCATTCCCGCGCAGGTTGCTGGCGTCGAGCGCATCGCCGTTGTTTCGCCCAAGCCCGCGCCGGAAACGCTCGCCGCCGCGCACTTGCTTGGGCTAACGGAGTTCTATCGCCTCGGCGGCGCGCACGCTGTGGCCGCGCTGGCCTATGGAACCAAGAGCCTTCCGCGCGTTGACAAGATCGTTGGCCCCGGCAATCTCTACGTCACCGCCGCCAAGCGTCTCGTGGCTTTTGACTGCGCCATCGATATGCTTGCCGGTCCCACGGAAGCCGTTGTCACCAGCGAAAGCGGCCGCGCGGCCGACATCGCCTCTGACCTTGTTGCGCAGGCTGAGCACGATCCCGAAGCGCTCGCCATCTTCATCACCACGCGCGCCGATCTGGCCAAAGAAGTCATCGCCAAAGCCAAACTGCGCAGCCGTAACAACCCCATTGCGCGCCAGTCTCTCGATAGCTACGGCCTGGCCATCGTCGCATCGACCCTGGACGAGGCGCACGCAATCACCAATCGCCTTGCGCCTGAGCACCTCACCGTGGATGCCGCCGGCGATCTCGACTGGGTACAGAATGCAGGCTCGGTCTTCGTGGGCCGCTGGAGCGCGCAGCCCATGGGCGACTACATCTCCGGCCCCAATCACACGCTGCCCACTGGCGGCCAGGCGCGGGTGCGCGGCGGTCTCAGCGTCAACGACTTCGTCAAGCTCATCACTGTGCAGCAGTATTCGTCGCAGGCCATTCGCGTCCTAGGCCCGCCCGCCGCTCTGCTGGCCGAAGCCGAAGGCCTCACTGGCCACGCCGAAGCCATTCGCGTTCGCTTGGTGAAGAAGAGGAGCAAGCATGACTGAAACAGCAACAGTGAAATCGCCGGTAGAGCCACGCGCACGTGTGAAGGCCATGCAGGAGTATCACCCTCCCCTGGGCTGCCGCGACGCGCTGCGTCTGGACTTCAACGAGAACACCGTTGCCTGCTCGCCCAAGGTGCGCGAGGTGCTCGGCCGCATTTCCGCCAGCGACCTCACGCGCTATCCCGAGCGTGAGCCGGTCGAGGCCATCGTTGCCAAATATCTCGGCCTTGCCGCCCCGCAGGTTGCGCTCACCAACGGCGTGGACGAGGCCATTCACGTGCTCTTCGAGGCTTTTCTCGAAAGTGGCGACGAGCTTCTGCTCCCCGTCCCGACTTACACGATGTATGAGATCTACGCATCGGCGACAGACGCGCGCGCGGTTCCGATCCTTGCGGGCGATGACTTGAGCTTCCCCTTCGAGCGCCTGCTCGCGGCCATCACGCCGCGCACCAAGATCATTGCCATCGCCAATCCCAACAGCCCTTCCGGCACTGTGGCCACGCGCGCGCAGTTGCTTGAAATTGCCAGCCGCGCGCCCCACGCCGTGCTGCTGGTCGATGAAGCCTACTTCCACTTTTTCGGCGAAACAGTTATCGATCTGGTTGGCGCGGTGCCCAATCTCATCGTCGCGCGCACCTTCTCCAAAGCCTATGGCCTTGCCGGATTGCGACTCGGTCTGCTTGCCGGTCCGGTGGAATTGATGTGCTGGATCAAGCGCGTGCTCTCGCCTTACAGCGTGAACTCGCTGGCGCTTGCCTGCCTGCCTCCGGCGCTCGAAGATGATACTTATCTCAATTGGTATGTCGGCGAAGTGAAGGCCGCGCGCACAGAGTTCGAAGCAGCGCTCGATGCTGCCGGAGTTCGCCGTTGGCCCAGCAGCGCCAACTTTGTCCTGACCGAAATCGGCACGCAGCACAAGGAGTTCACGCGCCTGATGAGCGCGGCGGGCGTGCTCGTCCGCGACCGTTCCAGCGACCCCGGCTGCGAAGGCCGCGTGCGCATCACCATCGGAACCCGCGAGCAGATGCGCCAGGCTGCATCGGCGCTCAACGAAACGCTGGTCGCACTCGAGATTAAAGGAGCCTCTCTGTGAAGCCCAAGGAAATTGCTAAACCCTCCGCCCCGCGCACCGCGAGTTTTGAACGCAACACGACCGAGACGCGCATTGCCATCAAGCTGACGATTGAAGGCAGCGGCCAATACAAGGTCTCCACCGGCATTCGCTTCTTCGATCACATGCTGGAACTGTTCACGCGTCACGGCGCATTCGATCTCGAACTCAAGTGCGACGGCGATCTCGACGTGGACCAGCACCACACCGTCGAAGACGTAGGCATCGCGCTGGGCGAGGCCTTCGACCGCGCTCTCGGTGACAAGCGCGGCATTCTGCGCGCCGGTTACTTCATCATGACCATGGATGAAACCCTCGCCATTGCCGCCGTGGACCTGAGCGGGCGCGCGGCTTACGCCGTCGATACCAAGGTGCGCACGCGCCTCGTTGGTGATTTGCAAACCGAACTGGTCACTGATTTCTTCGAGGCCTTCGCGCGCGGCGCTCGCGCCAATGTTCACGTGAAGACCATGTACGGCCGCTCCAGCCATCACAAGATCGAAGCCATCTTCAAAGCCTTCGCCCGCGCGATGCGCGTGGCCTGCTCCAAAGACAAGCAGCTGGGCGAAATGCTGCCCAGCACGAAGGGATTGCTCTAGTACTACAGATGAATACTTGAGGATTTCGGAGGGAGCAGGGGGCTTCAGCCCCCTGAAAGAGAGCGAATTGCGGGGCCTTCAGGCCCGGAACTCTGCCGCCTTCTAGAATTTAAGAAAGTACAACTGTAGAACTGGAAAAGTTTTTCGCAGGCTTGTTTTGTATCAGGGCACGAATTCAGTCGTGCCGCCAGAAGGCAAAAAAGGACCGGGGCTTTAGCCCCCGCGAAAAGGCGAGATCGATGATTTGCATGAGTATGGAGAAGAACAAATGCGCGTAACAGTAATCGACTACAAAGCGGGCAATCTGACTTCGGTGTTGAAGGCGCTGCGCCACTTGGGCGCGGAGGCGATTGTGACCGATGGCGATCTTGCGCTCGTCGAATCTGCGGAACGCATCGTGCTGCCCGGCGTGGGTCACTTCGCGGCTACCGAGCGGCTGGATGCAACCGGCCTCACGCCCGCGATTCGAGCGGCGATTGCGCGCGGTGTTCCTTTTCTCGGCATCTGTGTTGGCATGCAGTGGCTCTACGCAGGCTCCAGCGAAGCGCCCGAGCAACTCGGTCTCGGACATTTTGCCGAATCGTGCGCGCGCTTTCCCGAAGGCCAGGAAAAAGTCCCGCACGTCGGCTGGAATTCTCTCGAAGTTCGGCCCAACTCGCGCCTCCTCGCCAGCGTCGAGCCGGGCGAGTACGTCTACTTCACGCACTCCTACAAAGCTCCTGTCACAGCCGATACCGCTGCCGTCACGCATTACATCGAGCCATTCGCAGCGGCAGTTGAGCGCGGCAACGTAATGGGCACGCAATTTCATCCCGAAAAATCCGGCGCAACGGGCCTGAAGATTCTCGGCAATTTCTTGGAGATTAAAAGATGCTCTTGAGTTACTCGCTATCCTTCGCAGATTGGAAAGCCGCACTTCGGCTCCGCAGACGTCAAAGTATTCTCTGTCGCGTCCGGCCATTCATCTGGCCCATGCAAGCGATCATTTACCTGACGTTAGCCATGTTTTGCAATAGCCAGTCACAACTGTTTGCGATTTTTATCGCTTTCGGTGCAGGATCTCTGGTGGCTTCCGTTGCCTCGCCGTTTATGCAACTTTACGTAGATCGTAGGGGGTTCAGGCGACTTTTTTCGCCGACGCGAAAAGATCGGAGCTGCTATATCGATTTAGATGACAACTGCATCCTCTCGGGGCAACCGGAGGTAAGCGAAGAGAAGTATTTCTGGAATGCGATAGTGGGATTCGCTCAGGACGAAAAGATGACTCTACTCTATCTTGACAAAGATAAGTTCTTGCTTTTCCCTACACAAGCAATGTCTCCAGAACAGCGAGCAGAACTCAACGACCTGATCGCCCGCCACGTCGTAGGGAGAAAGTCATGATTACCAAACGCATTATCGCCTGCCTCGACGTGCGCGACGGCCGCGTCGTGAAGGGCGTGCAGTTTGTCGATATCATCGACGCCGGAGATCCGGCCACGCAGGCCGCGCGCCATGCCCGCGAAGGCGCGGATGAGATAGTGCTGCTCGACATTACGGCGACGCACGAGGGCCGCTCCACGCTGCTCGATACCGTGCGCCGCACAGCGCGTGAGTTATTCGTTCCTTTCTGCGTTGGCGGCGGCATTCGCTCCGCCGACGATGCCGCGCAGGTTTTCGAAGCTGGCGCGGACAAGGTCAGCGTCAACTCCGCCGCTCTCGCCGACCCCACGCTGATTGACTCTATTGGCCGCAGCTTCGGCGCGCAGGCCGTGGTCGTTGCCATTGACGCGCGACGCGATCCGCAAGCCGCCGACCCGGTGCGTGATGCGCAGGTCTTTGTCCAGGGCGGCCGCAAGCTCACGGGCCGGCGCGCAGTCGAGTGGGCGCGCGAGGCCGAAGCTCGCGGCGCGGGCGAAATTCTGCTCACTTCCATGGACTGCGACGGCACGCGGAATGGCTTTGATTGCGAGTTGACCGCCGCGGTCAGCGAGGCCGTCAACATTCCCGTCATCGCTTCCGGCGGCGCGGGCACCGTGGATCATTTTGTCGATGTCTTCGGTCGCGGACGAGCCGATGCGGCTCTGGCTGCCAGCATTTTTCATTTCGGCGTTTCCAGCGCCCGTTCGCTTAAAGAAGAGCTGGCCAGGGCCGGCGTCTCCGTGAGGCTTCCATGCTGATTCCTTCCATAGATTTGCTGGGCGGAAAAATCGTTCAGCTTGTGCGAGGCGAAAAACTGCGCCTGGCTTTTGACGATTTCGAATACTGGATCAAAAAATTCGCGCGCTTTCCTCTGGTGCAACTGATCGACCTGGACGCGGCCATGCGCCAGGGCGACAATTCACAACTCGTCGCCCAGATTGCCAAGCGGCTACCAGTTCAGGCCGGCGGCGGCATCCACTCCATCGAGCGCGCGCGGCAGGTGCTGGACGCGGGCGCAAAGCGCGTCATCATTGGCTCGGCGCTTTTTTCCGCAGAGGGAGCGGTCAACACCGAGTTTGCCGCCAGCCTCGCCGCCGCTGTTGGCGCGGAGCGCGTCGTCGCTGGCATCGACACGAAGAATGGCCGCATCGCCGTGAAGGGCTGGAAGGCGGAGGTAGCGCTCACGCCCGACGAAGCGATTCCGCAGCTCGAGCCCCACGTCAGCGCATTTCTTTACACGCATGTGGATGGCGAAGGAATGCTGGGTGGCTTTCCCATTGACGCGGCCGCGCGCCTGCGCAAGCTCACCCACCGGCAACTCATCGTGGCCGGTGGCATTCGCAGCCAGCAGGAGGTCGATGCGCTCGACGCCCTGGGCGCCGATGCGGTGGTCGGCATGGCCGTCTACACGGACCTGCTCGCAGTCTGATCCATGTGGCGGCTGTCGAAAGGCTGTCTTACTTCTGCGCCTCGCCGATGGCGCGGCTTGTCTCGACGCGCGAGGCGCGTAGCAGCCGCGCAATCTGCTTCAAATGAAGTTGCACGGCATAGGCGCGCAGAATCTCGTCCTGCGAAAACTGGTAGCCTGTCGGCCGCACCTCGGCCATGCGCGCTTCCAGTTGCGCAATGTCCTCCTCCAGATTCAGCTTCGGCGGTGGAACGTGAAAGCGCCAGGCGTGCGTGCACTCAGCCACGTGGTGGAAGCCCGCGCGAATGTCCACGGCAAGCTGCCCCAGGGCGGGTTCCAATTGTTGCGCGTACCGATCCTCGTGGCTGTCCTTGACCGCTAGCTCCAGCGCCAACAGAGCATCAAAAAGCGAGTGCCCAAACTGCGCCAGCATTCCCAGCCCCTCGCGCCATCCTGGGCCGCCGGAAGGCTCGTTGCGCGCCTCTTCCAGCAACTTGATGTTGTCGCGCAGCGTGGCCTGCACACTCTCGCGCAGCGCGGGCAGGTTGGCGGCGGGCGAGCCGCGAAAGCCCTCGAAGATCCCCTCGAAAAACGCGGCCAGCACCAGGAACTCCTGCGCCAGCCCCTCGCGCAGCCGCAGCCGCGCGCGATCCGGGTACACCAGCGTGGAGATTGCCAGCGCCGCCATAATGCCAAGAAAGACCTCCATCACGCGATCCAGCGCGATGGTCCAGTGAGAGCCTCCCTTCTGCACCAGCATCACGATGCAGATGGTCACCCCCGCCAGCCGCGAACTGCTGCGCAGGCCCAGCAGACCGCAGACAATCACCGCCGTCAGCACGGCCAGCATAAAGTTCCACGGCAGCGCGCCAAACTGCGTGAACGAGAAGCCGAGCAGCGCGCCGATTACCGTCCCGAAAACGCGGTCGCGCGAGGCGGAAATGGTCGAGCCGAAATTCGATTGCAGCACGATGATGGCGCTGATGGAGCCCCAGTAGCCGTCTGGCAGCCCAATCAGCATGGCGATCCACCAGCACAGAGCAGCCGCCAGCGCCGTTTTTGCCGCATGAATCAGCAGCCGCCGGCGCTCCCAGGTAAAGAACCCAGGGTTCTCCTCCGGCTCCACGCGCAGCTTGATCGCAAGCTGCTGCTGAGACCACGTCTTGTCTGCCCTCAGGCGCATAGGTGAAATCCGCGGCGCAAGCGCCTCACTCTTACAGGATGCCTCATTCCGGCGGGCTCAGGCGATGGCAGCCCCGACTTTTTTCCATTTCGCCTGTCGCGTTATCAGGGTCTATATCACTGCACAACGGCCCTTCCCGTGTAGCATAAGAGGCAGGCGCTTGCTTTCTGAGCGCGTGTGAATCTCATGTTGCGAGTTGGCTATCCATCTTCCCTGTCCACGGATTTATTGCGCGATTTCCCTCCGGAAGTCGAACTCATTCCCCTGCCCAAAGATCTCGATCATGACATCGACATTGACGTCTGGATTCCCGGCATTTTTGCGGGGCCTGCCATTCGCATCTGGCCGCGTCTGCGCGGCGTGCGCCTGATTCTGGCGCTCATGGCCGGCACGGAATGGATACCCGGCCTCGTCGGACCGCATGTCACCATCTGCAATGCCCGCGGCGCGCATAATATCTCCACCGCCGAGTGGACCATCAGCGCCATTCTGGCCACACTGAAGTACTTTCCGTTTTATCTCGACGTGCAGCGCACTGAACAGTGGAAGCGCCGCCTAGAGGCCAGCGCCCACTACGCCGGCATGACAGGCGATGCGCGTCCGCAATTCCCGCCTGTGGCGCTGGAGGAACTCACCGGCAAGCGGGTGTTGCTGGTGGGCTATGGTGCAATCGGCAAAGAAATCGAGCGGATGCTTGCGCCCTTTCATGTTGAACTGGTGCGCGTGGCTCGCACGGCGCGCACCGAGCCGCCGGTCCACACCGTCGCCGAACTCGACAGCCTGCTGCCGCAAGCTGAAATCGTAATTCTGATTTTGCCTTCGACTCCGGAGTCGCATCATCTCATCGGCCATCGCCAACTCGCCCTCATGCCCCAGGGCGCTCTGCTGGTCAACGCCGCGCGCGGGCCCATCGTGGACACAGACGCATTGATTGAAGCTCTCCATGCGGGCCACATTCGCGCTGCTCTTGACGTTACCGATCCCGAGCCGCTGCCCGAAGGCCACCCGCTGTGGAGCTGTCCCAACCTGCTGCTTACGCCTCACGTGGCCGGAGCGACACCGCAGTTTGCGCCGCGCGCCTTGCGCATCGCTGCCGGCGAACTGCGCCGCTACATCGCTGGCGAGCCGCTCAAGAATGTAGTGCAAACCGCAATCTAACTCACAGTAGCGGGTGCTTCAGCCTTCGATTCTGAGAGCCTGGAAGCGCGCCGCCAATCGCGCAAGCCCAGCACGGCCAGAGCCACCAGCAGCGCATACAGCGCCGCGGTCGGCCTCAGGCCCTTGTAGATGTATTCGCCAATGTAGACCAGGTCCACCGCAATCCACAGCCACCAATTGGCGATGTGTTTGCGCGCCTGCCACCAACTGGCAACGAGACTGTAGCTGGCTAGCGTGGCATCCAGGTGGGGCAGGGCCGCGCCGATTCGCACCATCAGCAATCCCAGCAGCACGCTTCCCGCCGCACCCGCAGCCAATCCTGCCACAAGGCCTGGCAGCGTCATCCGGACCACGCGCACCTCGCCCTCTTCGCGCACACCGCGCCACCAATACCACCAGCCGTATAGTGTGAAAGCCAGGAAGAAGAGCTGCAACAGCGCATCGGAGTACAACCGGACGCGGTAAAAAACTATCAGGTAGAGCACGTCGGAGACGAGCACCACCGGCCAGCAGATGAGTTTGCGGCGCGTGGTGAGCCAGATACCCACCACCGTCGTCACAACGCCCGCATCCTCCAGCCAGTTTGCTGCAACGTAATTCGCTATTGCGGTCCAGTGCATCAGTCTTCGGCTCCCATCAGCGCTGTCTCTTGCCGCTTGCGTTTCGCGGCCCAGCAACGAATCGCATCCAGCAACTTGCGGCCGCCCGCTCCGCGGAACCAGCGCGCATGACCCACAAGATAGCCCTCCGAGCAAACACGTGCGTTTTCCTTGGAATGCAGCGCGCCCAGAAAATAATCCGCCTCCGTCAGCGCAAACTCCGCATGGCACAGCGCGGTCATCGGCGTCAGGGCCGCGGCCTCTTCTCCGCTCAGCGGGCGCACCGATTCATAGCCGTCCAGCAGCGCTTCCAGATGATCGATGTGCACGGGCACGTCGTCGGTGTCTTCCTGTCCTTCATGCAGCGCAAGCCACTCCACAATGCTGCGTTCGATGGCCTGCGCCAGGTCGTGCACGGCATTCGTCCGGTCGGCCAGCCCGAAGTCGATTACTGCCACAGCCCTCGCTTCGTCGCTTGCATCGCTCCAAAGCAGATTGGAGCCATGCAGGTCGTTGTGCGTCCACAACGGCTCAAGCGCTGGCATCAGGGGCCTCAGTTCCTCATGAAACGGCGCAAGCAACTTCAGCGCCTCGCGGCAGCCCTCGCGTGTAGCCGCATCTGTGGCCAGCGCGGGCCGCGCCGCCAGATAGTGCTTCATCGCCGCGCCAGCATCCTCCGCCGCAAAAATCGTGAAGCTGGCAACCAGCGGTTGTACCTTGCGCCGTGGCGCGCCGAATCCCCGCGAAGCCAGATGCAGCCGCGCCAGCATTTCTCCCGCCGAGCGCGCGTGCCCGGCAGAAAAAAACGGCGTCCACGAGAGCGCGTCCTCGTAAAGGTCCACGCCCTCCGGCACCTCATGCACCTCGTAGATCCAGGGGTCGCTTTCAATGGCTGTCTCGCCCGAAGAGTTTTCTAAGACGCGCGGCGCCGGCGCGCCATGCGCCCACAGATGCCGCATGAAGCGATGCTCTTCAAGCAGCCCTTCGCGATCGCGCACTGCCCGGTGTTGACGCTTGATGAAAACGCGTCTGTTGGCCGTCTCCACCACGCTTGCCGCCGAAAGCGGGCGCGGACTGACGGAGAGAATCCGCATCGGCTCGTTGCAGCCGGGGAACTCGGCAAGCAGCGTGCGCACCTCGTCCAGCGTGAGCGGCGGCCAGTCGGGTTCTACCAGCGTGCCATCCAGTCCGTGCGCCTTTGCCGTCATGCTCATCGCGTGTGCATCCTCTTGTCCTTGCTTGCAAAACTAGAAAGTGTAATGCGCCGAAAGCCGCACCGTTGTCGGCGCTCCCAGGTGAATGAAAGTGTCGCCATAATTGGCGCCGGTATCCTTCCAGTAGCGCTTGTCGGTAATGTTGTCGGCGTAAATTCGAAACGTCACGCGGCCCTGTTCGCCGCCCGGTGTGTAGCGAGCCCCCAGATTGAACAGATTGTATCCGGAGACACTCACCGCATCGTCGCGCGTTGCTTCCTTGCGGCCGGTATAACTCCAACCAGGCATCAGGTGCAGTCCTCGCGCGTGCGGCAGCAGCAGATCCGCAAACAGCGTCGTGCGCAGATGCGGCACATTGAGCACCTGCTTGTTGTCGAAGGTCGGCGTGCCCGTATCGTCGGAAATTGCGCGAATCGCCGCCGCCGAAGCCGTCAGCCGCAGCCAGTTCGCTGCTTTTCCTTCCGCGTTCACTTCGATGCCGTCATGCGTTTCGCGGCCTTCAGAGACAAAACTCTGATCGCCCTGGGCATCAATTATTTTTGGATAGAAGAACGGCGCGCGCATGTGGAAGAATGCCGTCGTCAGAAGAACGCGCTGGTTTGGTTCGTACTTTGCGCCTACCTCGGCTTGCCGCGTATAGAACGGGCTCAAGTAGTAGCCGCCTGCCCACCATGGCGCCTGCGGTCCCAAAGAGAGCAGCACGCCGTAGTTTCCATACAGCGTCAAATTCTCTACCGGGTTGTAACTGGCCGCGTACTGCGGCAGCCAGACTTTCCTGTCCGTTGCGCTCTCTCCTCCGAAGTTATGATCCCGTACGGAATCGTAGCGTCCCGCGATCAACAACTGCACGCGGCCGGGAAGATGAATACGGTCCTGGAGCACGGCGGCTGCCTGATGGTTGTCTTCGTTGAGCGTGCGCGGCCCGGCAGACTGCAGAGGGCTTTCGATGGGAAACACCGCGTTTGGCTGAAAGATATTCTCCGAACCGACGTAGGTGTATACGGAACCGTTCTGTACGGTCGCGGGCGCGTCGGCCGGAGGCTGTCCCGGCTGCTGAAAGCTGCGCAGAAAGAACACGCCACCAGCCGCCAGATCCTGCGTAACGGCTCCGGTTCTCAAGTGGCCGGCAGCCATCGCCTCGGCCTGCGCGTCAATGCGCAACTCGCCCGGATTGCGGTAGTCGTAAATGTCATATCCGCCATCGGGCGCAAAAAAGTAATCAGGAGACGTGCCGCCCAAATCGGTGCAGGAAGCTTCATAACCGCAACCATACGCATAAACCACGTTGTCGTCGATCAGCGAATGACTATAACTCGCTGCGGCAAAGGCCCGCCACCCATGCGGCAAATCGTAGTCCAGCCGCGTGCCGGTGTTGAATGTGTCGAAGGTGTTTGGCTTCTCCCACGACTGCTCGCCGAGCATTGTCGAAGGATAGACTTTGTCGAGATCGGGCACCGTCGTTCCGCCCAGAAGTTGATAGCCGCAGACCGACCGCTCCACCTTGTGCTGGTACTCGAAGTCGCCCTTCCAAATCGCCTTCGGAGCAAGTTTCCAGTCGGCCGCGCCCGCGCCCACCGCGCGCCATCCGTCGGCATCGTTCACATAACTCTCAATCTGTTCGCCGGCCAGATTTACGCGCGCGCCCACTTGCTTGCGGCTGCCGAAAAGCCGTCCCAGATCAACCGCACCGTAGCTGCTGCCGCGATGGTCGGTAGCCACGTCAAGAGCCTCAATCACCGTCGGCCGCTTGGTCACGTAGTCGATGAGCCCGCCGGCCGAAGCCACGCCGCTCTCCACCCCGGCAATGCCCTTGAGAAACTCGACGCGCTCCTTGTTTTCCAGCGGCACATCCTGCTCGCCGGCGATGGTCATGCCGTTGATTTCGAGGCCGGTAGCCAGATCAATTGGAAAGCCGCGAATCTCGTAGTCGCCGTAGTAGCCCACCGGCGCATAATCCTCTCCAATCGAAGCATCGTTCTTCACCACATCAGAGAGCAAGCGCGCGCCCTGATCGGTAAGCAGCTCGCGAGTCACGACCGTAGCCGAAATCGGCGTGTCCTTCAGCGTCGCGCCGTCCAGCGTGCCCACCGTGACAGCTTCTGGAAGATAATCGTCCACTGTCTCGCCATGCACCACCACCGTTGTCGTCACGCGCTGGATCTTCTGCGCGGCCGCAGCGGGTTTGGACGCGGAAGACTGTGAAGCTGCGTCGGCAACCGAAGGCGTGGAGCTTTGCGCGGTGGCGCAGAGAGATGCTAACAGGCAACAAAGCAGCAATCCCATGGTCCGCGCCACACAACGCGCTAGTGTCGCGCCGCACGCAACAGCCTGGCCAAAAAGCGACCCAGGCTCATTGAGCGTGAAGGATTGAGATGCGATGCGATCCGAACCTGTGGCAGAAAAACTGAGCATGAACTCCCCTTGTGCTTGAATTTCATGAAACAGGAGAACTCACGCTGCAAATCGAGGAAGAAGGCCACTTGAATTGGAAAGCTTCCCACGCCGGCATTATCCGGATCGGGTTCTAGGGTATTTCTCAGCCCCACTTCGTGGAGCACCCCTGTTTCAATAACCTGATTGAAACACTCCCAGCGCTGTTTTGCAAGCCATTCGCTGACCATCATGAAGGCTAGGAAGTCTGCGTCTCAGTCTATCTTCGGCTGCTGCGAGGGGCTAATATCATTTCGTACTGTGGTGCGGCCGTTGATTTGTGCATCTTCAAATGGAGTGGTTGTCACAACACTTTGGATTGTGGATAATGGTAGTCTAAAAAGCAGCCCTGGGGGTGAAAGAGCACGATGCCATTCTTTCCCGCTGTTGATCCAATTCCATTGCCAGCTCCGATATGGCTATTGAAACTGCTGCATATCGTGACGCTGTCGCTGCACTTTGTGGCCGTGCAAATGCTGTTGGGCGGGCTGCTGCTGGCGGTTCTGCTCAGTCTCTTTCGCGGCTCGCCCAGTTCCCTGGTCGCCGCCAGGGCGCTGGCGCGCCGGCTTACGGTGGTGATGACCTTCGTGATCAACCTGGCCGTGCCGCCGCTCTTGTTTTCCCAGGTGCTCTATGGCCGCGCGCTTTACACCAGCAGCGTGATGATTGGCCTTTACTGGATCTCGATCATCGGCCTCCTCATGCTGACTTACTGGCTGCTTTACCGCTTTACCGCGCGCCTTGAGGCCGGGAAAGCGGCATGGTGGGTGGGGCTGAGCGCGTGGCTGCTCGCAGGCTCCATCGCCCGCCTGCTCTCCTCCAATATGACGCTCATGCTGCGCCCTGAAGTCTGGAGCCGCATGTATTCCGCCTCGTCCAGCGGCGCTTATCTGCCCACCGGCGATCCCACGCTGACCCCGCGCTGGCTGCTGATGATAGCCGGTGGCCTCTTTATCGGCGGATTGTGGCTGCTTTATCTTGCCGGCCGCTCAACCTTCACTGTGGAAGAAAAGCGCTTCCTGGCCGGCCTCGGCGGCAAAGTGGCCGCGGGCTTCGGCATCGTCTATCTGGCAGCCGGGTTGTGGGCCGCCAGCGTGCAGCCGCAGATCGTCAAGGTTGGCCTCGCAACCCATCCTCTTTACAAGTATGCTGGCTCTGCGGGTTATCTCTGGCTGGCGCTGGTCGTTGTGGCCGTTCTCGTTGCCGCCATCGCCGGATTCGGCAAGATCTCCGCGCGCTGGGTGAGCATGGCAGTCGTTCATCTTGCCGTGCTGATTGAGATTGCCTTCGTCCTCTACCGTGACGGGGTCCGCGACCTTACCTTGTTGTCCAAAGGCTATAACGTCTGGGATCGTGCTGTTGAAACCAACTGGTGGGTCGTGGGGATATTCCTGATCATCTTTGTTGGTGGCCTTGCGGCCGTAGGCTGGCTCGCCTCTGTAGCAGCGCGCGCCACGAAAGTTATGGAGGGCGCGGCCTGAAGGGGCGCGAAGAGATTGCCATGACCGAACAGACTCATCTCGTACCTGTTGCCGAGGAGCCCGGCGAAAAGAATACCCGCCGCCCCTTTCTGATTGCGGCTGGAGCCGCTGGGCTGGCGTATGTAGCAGCCCTGGCCTATCCCATCTACCGTTACCTGGCCTCGCCCGAGGAGATGGAGAAGAACGCCGCGGCGGTCAACGAAGTTCCCCTGAAGGATGCGCAGAAACTGGCTCCTGGCTCTGTGCTGATGTTCAAGTTTGGCTCCGCTCCGGCCATGCTCATCCACCACGAGGATGGCCGCTGGATCGCCATGACCGCGGTTTGCACCCATCTGGGCTGCACGGTGCAGTATGAGCCGGAGGCGGACCGCATCCACTGCGCCTGCCACGGCGGCGTTTACAACGCCTATACCGGCGCCAACGTCAGCGGCCCGCCCCCCAAGCCGCTCAAGCTCTTCAAAGTGGATGTCACCGACACTGGCGTGCTGGTTTCGCGCACGTAACGCAAGAGGATAGAAGGCATGACGTTAAAGGCAATTTATGACTGGGTTGATGAACGCCTGGGCCTCTCCGAGCTGGTAGCCTTTGCGCGCCACAAGACCGTCCCCATCCACTCCCAATCCGTCTGGTACTACTGGGGCGGCCTCTCGCTCTTCTTTTTCATGATTCAGTGCGTTACCGGTGTGCTTCTGCTGGTCTACTACCGGCCCGGAGCGGAAGCCTACGAATCAGTCCGCCAGATCACGTTTGTGATGCACTTTGGCTGGCTGATCCGTTCCATCCATGCGTGGTCCGCCAGCCTGATGATCTTCTCCATCCTGGTGCATATGTTCTCAGTCTTCTTCATGAAGGCTTACCGCAAGCCGCGCGAGTTCGGCTGGTTCAGCGGCCTGGCGCTGCTGGGGCTTGCTTCGGTCTTTGGCTTCTCCGGTTACCTGCTGCCCATGGATGAGTTGAGTTACTTCGCCACCAAGGTCGGCCTGCAGATTCCGGCGTCGATTCCGGTCTTCGGTTCGGCTGTGGCAAATATGCTGCGCGGCGGACTGGACGTGAACGAGTTCACCGTGCAGCGCTTCTTTGCTTTGCACGTGGTTGTGCTTCCGGCCATCTTCCTGCCGCTGCTCGGCTTTCATCTCTGGCTGGTGCAGCGCCACGGCAACGCCGCCCCCCCCAGCATTGAAGCCCTGCCGCCCGCCGAGCGCAAGAGCGAGCCTTTCGTGCCCAACTTCATGTTCAAGGACCTGGCCATGTGGCTCATCGCGCTCAACATTCTCACGCTGCTGGCCGCGGTCTTCCCCTGGTCGCTGGGCAAGCCCTACGACGCGCTGGCGCCCGCGCCGCTTGGCATTCATCCCGAGTGGTACTTCATGAGCCCCTTTGAAATGCTGAAGCTGATCGGCGCCGTCCTTCCCGGCTCGTCCGGTGAAATTGCGGGCATGATGCTGGTCAACGTCGGCATCCTTCTTTGGCTCTTGATTCCCTTCTACGACTCGACCCGCGAATCAGGACGGCGCGGCCGCGTTGCGCACTACTTCGGCCTGCTGGTGATCTTTGCCCTGTTGGCCACCACCGCAATCGGTTATTGGTCCGTTCGGTAAGGCAGCTGCAAGGTCTCTGACCGCTTGAAGTTGTATCAACGATGGGTGCCCCAGGTCCCGATTTTGGGACCTGGGAAAGCACGAACTCAAGGTACGTAATTATGTGGGCAGAGACCAGGCTGTTCATGCTGAGGCTGTTTTGCAAAAGGCGAAGTTTTGAAAGGGCGCGGCTTTAAAGACTGCGGAAAAACACCAACAGAGTAGCAAGAAGTGTCAGGGCACGACTTTAGTCGTGCCGCAAAAGCAGCAAAATCGAAGTGGGCTTTAGCCCCTGAGGGAACGCTTGCTAGACAAAATGACTTACGCAGAGATTTCATAGTTGGATTGACCGGGTGGAGAGGAGAAGTGATGGAAGGAACCATTGAAATTGTTTCTATCTCTGGAGCATTCTCAATTCTTGCTGTGATAGTCACGCAGATAATCACATACTATTCCAATAAAAAGCGCGATCATGAAGCGGATTGGCGAAAGATGAAGCTTGAGCAATATAAGGAATATATTGCAGCACTTTCTGGAACCGTGCATCATCCTTACGATTCCGTTGTGCAGCGTCGATACACTGATGCTGTAAACAGCATGGGACTGATAGCGCCACCGAAGGTTCTGATTGCGCTTTATGGCTTTCTGTATGAAACATCATTCAAGAATGTGAACCCGACACCTCAGAAATACGACTCTCTTTTAAGTTCGCTGATGCGAGCCATGCGAGAGGACAGCCATCCTAAGCCACCGAAGGATAGCACAGAGTTCATCTTCCGGACTCTGGATTGTCCACCTGACAAGATGAAGACAGCAGATTTCGATGCTATAGGAAGCGGGAGAGCTAAACCATGAATTATCCATTCTGGAACATTCCGATTCTCGGCTCGGGCTGGGTGATTGGCATCATCGCCATTTTTCACGTCATGATCGCGCAATTTGCCGTGGGCGGCGGCCTTTATCTGCCGCTGGCCGAGCGCAAGGCGCTACGCATGCCTGAGGGGCAGCTTCGCACTCGCTGGCTCGCCGAACTGGCGGGCTACTCCAAGTTCTTCCTGATTCTTACCGCTGTCTTCGGAACCGTCAGCGGCGTGGGAATCTGGTTCGCCATCGGCCTCACTCACCCCGAGGCTACCAGCACGTTGATTCATTACTTTCTCTTCGTCTGGGCCATCGAGTGGGTTTTCTTCCTCGTCGAAGTCACGAGTATTGCCGTCTACTATTCCACCTGGAACAGAATCGACTCAAAACTGCACCTCGCGGTGGGATGGGTCTATGCCGTGGTTTCGTTCTTCACGTTGTTCACCATCAATGGCATTCTCTCCTTCATGCTCACGCCTGGCGACGCATGGCTTTCCGTTGCCGGCTCCGGCCATGAGGCCGGCAAGTTCTTCTACGCCTTCTTCAATCCGACTTTCTGGCCGAGCCTCTTTTTGCGCGCCTTCGTTTGCTGCGCCCTGGCCGGCATCTGGGCGCTCATCAGCGCCAGCCGTATCGACGGCGAAAAGCAGCCCGAGCTCAAGACCAGCCTGGTTCAATGGAACGTCAGGTGGCTCGTGCCCACATTTGCGGCCACGCCCTTCTGCCTGCTCTGGTACCTCTGGATGGTGCCCGAATCGCAGCGCGCGCTGCTCACTCTGGGTATGGATACCGTCGGTCAAGGCGCCTTCTCCATGGTCACCCGCATCGCCTTCATCGTCATCGTCGCCTCGGCCACCATCGTCGGTGTCGCCTACTTTTTTGCCTACCGCAGTCCCTTGCAGTTCAACCTGCCGCGCGCAATTGCCTTGCTGCTGCTGGCGCTCCTCGCCACCGGCGCAGGCGAGTACTCTCGCGAAATGCTGCGCAAGCCCTACGTCATCGGCCACTGGATGTACTCGAGCGGCGTCCGCGTCCCTTATGTTGCTCGCATCAATCAGGAAGGCTATCTGGCGCACTCGAATTGGGTGTGGAAAGATTCGAGGCCGATGATGATGGACTATCTTCAAGCACCGGGCGACAATTCAATGCCTGAGAAGACGAACAGTTACTCCCGCGGCGAAGCCATCTTCCGCGGCGAGTGCGGCTCTTGCCACACCCTGGCCGGCTACCGCTCGCTGAAGAGCCTGCTCGCCGGACGCGACCGCGCCAACATTGCCAGTTTCATCACCATGCTCCACGACTACAAGCCCGACTCGCCCTATCGCAAGTTCATGCCGCCAATGGTAGGCACGCAGCAGGACATCGGCGACCTGGCCGGCTACCTCGACTTTCACGTCAACCCGCCACAGCCCGCCGCGCAGAAGCCGGTGCAGTCCGCGCAGAAATAGCGCCTTGGATCGCTTCCGTATCAGCCACAAAATATATGTGCCCCAGGTCTCGATTCTGAGATCTGGGAGACCACGAACCTATTTCCGCTTCCCCAAATTCATGCGATTCTGAAGACGCCATGAAGATATTCCTCGGCATTCTCATCGTCCTCGTCGTCGCCGCCTCTGTCTTTGCCGACTACAAATGGCGCCAGTGGATGGCGGCCCGCCGGCGAGACCGCCAGTGATCCCGCGACTTCTCCGGTTTCTTCCCGTTACAATGACTATTAGGAGCCGTCTAATCGCTATGCTTCGTATTTTTGCCGTTGCCCGTCGTTTGTCCGTTTTCAACAAGCGCGCCAGCTTGCTGCTCAGTCTTGCCCTTTTCACGCTTCTTGGGTCCACCGCGCTGAGTGCCCACGCCCAGTTTGCAGCTCCGTCTGGCGGAACGCGTGTGCAGGACGCCTCCATCCTCAAGCCGCCCGCTGGCGTTCGCGTGGCCATGATCGAGTTTGCGGATATGGAGTGCCCTATCTGCGGCTCCGAGAATCCCACCATGAAAGCGGCCGCAGCCAAGTACAAGATTCCCTGGCTGCGCCTCGACTTCCCGCTTCCCTATCACGCATGGAGCTTTGAAGCTGCGGTCAACGCCCACTGGTTTGACACCAAAGGTAAGGCACTGGGCGACGAGTACCGCGACCAGGTCTTCGCCAATCAGCCCTCTATTTACAATCCCAATGTGCTTCGGCAATTCACCGCCAAATTTGCCGCCAGTCACAACATCGCTCTGCCCTTTGCCATCGACCCGCAGGGCAAGTTCGCCGCCATGGTCAAGGCCGATCAGGCCGCCGGCAAGCGCGTCGGCATCGACCACACTCCCACCGTTTTCATCGTGACCTCCAACAGCAAGGGCGCGCCTTACATTGAAGTCGACCATCCCAACCAGGATCTCTACCGGATCATCGACCAGGCCATTGCCGACACCTCTTCATCCAAGGCGCCCGTGAGGACTTCAGCGAAGAAGCCCGCCAGCAAATAACAGGCGCAACTCTGCGAAAAGCAAAACGGCGCGTCCCATCCGGGATGCGCCGTTTTGCTTTGCTACCGATTCCGCTTAGTTTCCTCTCTGAATCTTCACCAGCACGGGCGGCTTGGTCTTCTGCCCGCCCTCCGGCTTTCCTGGCGTAACCCTGCTCGTCTGCGGCGCGCGCCAATAGTCGATATGGCTGATCCTATGCACGCAGCCGATGGTGCAGTTAGGCGAGCACGTTTTTGCGGTCAGGAACTCGCGCGCTACGTCCGCCTGTGTGTAATCGGAGAGCGGGAGGCCGGGGTAGCCGCGCTGCTGGCTGCAGTAGTGCACCAGGCCGTCTTGGCAGATGTAGAGGTAGCGCGAACCGGCGCGGCAGCGCCACTTGTTGGGCCGGCCCTGCACGATCGCCTCCTGAAACTGGTCGAAGCGGGAGTAGTTGGTCTTCTTCCTGTGGGTCATCTGGAAGTAGACTCTGGCCTCGTCTTCCTTCAGCGGCTTCAGTTGCCCGCTGTCGTCGTGGATGATGCCGATGGTCGATTCAAAGCCCAGCTCCAGAGCCCTCTTGCCGATGACCAGCGCGTCTTCGGGATTGAAGCCCCCGCCGACAACGGAATTGATGTTCACGTGGAATTCGGCGTGTTCCGAGAGCATTTCGAGCTTCTTGTCGAGCGTCTTCAGGCTCTTCATCGAGACCGCGTCCGGCTCCAGATTGTCGATGGAGATCTGCATATGGTCGAGGCCGGCACGGTTCAGACGCTCGATCCGGTCCACATTCAGCAGATAGCCGTTGGTAATCAGCCCGGCAATCGCCCCGGTTTTCCGGATGCGGCGGATGATGGCTTCCAAATCAGGGTGGGTCAGCGGCTCGCCGCCGGAGAGGCCAATCATCGCCGTCCCCAGCCGTCCAAGCTGGTCGATGCGCCGGAGCATCTCGTCGAGAGGCACAGGCTCCGAGACCTTGTCGTATTCGTTGCAGTATCCGCAGGAGAGGTTGCAGAAGCGCGCCGGCACAATCTGCACCAGCACCGGGTGGCCGGTGTGGATGAGCGCACGGCCCACCATGGCCAGCTCGCGCACCTTCCGCGTGGCCTTTATCCAGCGCCCCCGCACCGTCTTGTTTCGAGGTTTTGCCATTTCCTTTATTGAAGCACACCCAGGGCCGGAGGGGGGCCAGGGCGGGAGGAGCGTTTGTTCAGTTGAAGGTGGAGTCCTGCGTAAGACGGTGGAGAGTTGCGTGGAGCAAAAGACAATTTGCTTTGCGTAGAAATAGAGGGATTCCGAGCAGAATGGGGAAAAGAGGGTCAAAACAGGGGTATTTCGAGGCTTATTGAGCGCAAAAAAGGCGTTTTTGGCGCTTAAATGATGTTTTTTGGCCGTTTGGCAGAAAGGACGAGGGGATGCGGAACGAGGGGCGGCGGAGAGTGCGGCGGGATCTGGACGAGGATTTGCGGGTCTTCCGGGGGCCGAAGGTGCGGCGGTCCAGGTGGGGATGGCTGAGGGGAGTGCGGCAGGCGCTGGGGATGCGGGTCGGAGAGGTTGGGGAGCGGCTGAAGGTGGGCAAGTCGGAGGTTTACCGGCTGGAGATGTCGGAGGCGCGGGAGACGATCACGCTGAAGAGGCTGCGCGCGACGGCGGAGGCGATGGGCTGCGAAGTGGTGTACGCGGTGGTTCCGAGGCGGGGGACGCTGGAGGATCTGGCCGGGGAACTGGAGAAGGAGCGCAGAAAGAAGAAGGGCGTGAGGCGGAAGAGTCTGGCGAGAAGCGATCCGTATGGGTTTTTGAAGACGCTGGATACGGTGCTGGCGCTGACGGAGTGGCATACGGGGAGGAGCGGGAAGGTAAGGTGAAAGGGAGGGGGGCGGTAATTGGGACGCCGTTGCGGCGGGCACTCGACTCGCCAGCAGACCCACGCGCGGCTCGCGTTTGGACTCCTTCCAGCGGCCCCGCCCTTCGCTGGGCGGATCGGTGATTTAGCGCTATTTGAACTTCCTTCACTTTCGCTTCGTCTTTGACGAACGTATGGTCATCGAAAACACCAACTGCCCGTTGATTTATTTCGTATTATTAGCGTTTGAAGTTATACACTTATCTCGTCCTTAATTCAATAATATGCGGGTATCGAAGTTTTTTGAGAACTGGTGGAGACGCGCGAGTGCTGCTTCAAAGACCGATGCAGTGATAGCTCTCTGCGCCTTTTCTGCCAAATTGTACATGGTCGCGTTTACGGTTTGGATGGCTGGTTCTGGCTTGTCATCGCCCAACAGGCCGGATATGCGCGCTTTTTGGGTATTTGCGATTGCGCTAGCCTTTACGACTTTGCTGCCCTATCTGCCCAGAAGGGAGTCAAAGAAATGGATTATTGAGGATGTTCGACGGACAATGGCTACTGGCGTAGCGATTTCAGGAATTACTTCGGCGATTTGGAACCGTAAGCTTCGCCCAGAGCAGAGGAATGTTCTCTTTGGGGGACTCCTATCGGCGATCAAGTCCGAAGTCGAGGGCATCACCGGTGACAATGAGGGCATCTATCTTAATGTGTCGCTCTTGTTGTTGGATGACGGCGGTGGCAATCTCGCTGTAGTATCCAGGGCAAACAATGATCGTCCGCTGAGTTCGTACCGGAAGGCGGATCTGATGATTTCCCAGGCGCTTTTGAATGGAGAGAAGTGCTATGAACCAGATTGCAAACTTGCCGATAAGCCCTATAAGGCTGTCCTAGGGTTGCCATTGGTTTCGACTCCTGAATGCTCTAAACCGCTTGTGCATGGTGTTGTGAGCATCGACAGTTCAAAGGCCCACTGTTTTGACGGTTTGCTTGACGACATCGAGGCCAAGACGCTGGTGTACGTTAACCTGCTGAAATTGGTGATTGTCTCTGACGAATCGCTCAGCTCTGTGAGGGGGAGGCAAAATGTCCGGAAACACTAGTCTCAGGGATTCCAAGAGCCCCCAGATGATTATTGAGAATCTTGCCTGTAAGCGGATCACCCAGGCTGAGGCGGAGAGAAGCCTTCAGCGCCAGTGGGGAAGGGCTTATGACACGCCCACTGTCATTCGCCTCATTCGTGAGATCTTTAAGGATGGGTCGGCTAGGCGCGTCTCAAAATGATACTGTTGGGCGGCGGGCGTGTGGCCCACAGCCATAGAGTAGAGGGGGTCCACCCGTCTCACTTTTGGTGCATGGAATCGTAGTGTTTCCGTTTCCGCGCGATGCTGCATATCTCTTCTGCACTTCCCAGAACCTTTGACTGGCGCTTCGTTCGGCTGAAGCGCATCGTATTCCAGTTGTGTCTCTTTCAAGTCCAAGAAAGCGGGAAAGGCCCGGGCCTGAAGGCCTTGCGAATTGGCCCTCTTTCAGGGGGCTGAAGCCCCCTGCTCCCTCCGGTTGGGCGGAAGATTATTGATGCAGGTCGGGCGGGATTCGCAAGGTCTGGCAATGATTTCGTGAACGGAAAATTGATAACAGCAGGTATCGCTCTGCCCCTACGGGGCGTGTCATTTCGACTGGGACGCTCTCCCAGGATTGCGCTGCGCTTCATCCTGGGCTATTATCCTTCCCTCCCTACGGGAGGGGGTGCGGTTTTTGGCCGGTTCAAGAAGCGAAAGGAACCAGATTCTGCAATTGCCTGAAAGCCGGATTTCGTTTCGTCATAGTATTCTGGGGGTGTTCGCGAGAAAGACGCGGGCAGGCGGGTGCAAGGGGCAGATGAAGGCTACTGAGACCGGAAAAATGAAGACAACGGAAACCAGAAAAGTCGAGCTGTTCGATACGAGCCTGCGGGATGGGATGCAGCAGCCCAACATCGACATTTCCGTGCCCAACGCCATCGGGCTGCTGGAGCGGATGGCTGGCTTTGGCGTGCAATATGCCGAGATTGGCTTTGCCGGGGCGAACAAGTTTGTGGCGGAGCTTTCGGTGGCGCTGCGCAAGGCCGATACGGGAGCGATGAAGCTGGCGCTGTTTGGCAGGACGCGGGGGCGCGGGGCCAGGGTCGAGGATTGGCCCGACGTGCAGTTCATGGCCGCGCACAAGAAGCGCATTCCCGCGGCGGTGATTGTGGTGAAGTCCAGGCTGCTGGATGTGCAGAAGTCGCTGGAGACCACGCCGGAAGAGAATCTGCGGATGGCGTACGAGACCGTCGCATGTCTGCAGGACCACGGCCTGGAAGTCATCGTGGACATGGAACACGCCATGGACGCCTGCTGCGGACGGCGGGAGAGCGGCCACGCCTGTGACGCCGGCTTCCGCGCGCGCACGCTGGGTTACTTCCGGCAGATGATGGAGCAGTGCGTCGGCCAGAAAGTCAGCCGGATCGTGATTTGCGACACGACGGGCGGGGCCAGCCCGGAGGAAGTGACGCGGGTGATGGGCGGCCTCACGCGGGATTATCCCGGCGCGAAGTTCGGATTTCACGGGCACACGGATCGCGGACTGGGAGTGGCGAATTCCAGGGCGGCGATTCTGGCCGGAGCGGCGCAGATTCAGGGAACGCTGATCGGGACCGGCGAACGCTGCGGAAACGTGAACCTGACGACTGTGGTTGGCAGCATGCAACTGCGGGGCGAGGCGGAGTTTGTGCCGGCGGAAGCGCTGGCCGGGCTGACCGGGCTGGCACATTCGACGTACGCGGCCTTTGGGCTGGAAGCGCCGCATGGGACGCCGATTGTGGGGCCGGGGGCGTTTGGGACGTGGGCCGGGATGCACGGCAGCAGCGAACGCAAGAATCCCGGTGCGTACCTCTGGTGCGATCCGGGCAAAGTGGGCGCGACGCCGGTGATCGGGGTCAACGGGCAGTCGGGACGAGCCAACGTGGCGATGCTGTCGAAGTCGCTGGGCGTGGCGCTGGATTCAAAACAGGCGCAGGCGCTGATGGATGCGAACCAGGCGATGATGGAGGGCGGCGGCTTTACGGCGAGCGAAGTGTCGTTCAAGCTGGCCTGCATGAGGGTGCTCACGACGCTGCAGGAGCGCTTCAGCGTGAAGAGCTGGAGGGTGATCGACGAAGCCGACGTGACGGGAGACCGGTATGTGCAGGCCGCGATGCTGATTTCCGTGGGCGAGCACACGACGACGACGCGAGCCGAGGGCGCGGGGCCGGTGGACGCGCTGACCAAGGCCATGCGGCGCGAACTGGAGAAGTGGTACCCGTCGACGGGGAAGATGCGGCTGGGCACCTTCAGCGTGACGGCCATTGACGTTTCCGCGCACGACACGGCGGCCTACGTCCGCGTCACAGTCAGCTTCAACGCCGACGGGTACGCGCCATGGACGACCGCCGGAGTGAACAGCGATTTGAACCAGGCGGCGCTGATGGCGATTGTGGATGGATTTCATTATTGGCTGCTGACGAATCAGGAGTGAAAACCTGTTTCCGGCAGACTGCGGGGAAAACACATCGCCTTATGCCACCCCCTGCCTACGCACCCCATCGTACCGATGCAAACAGGCCACGACGCCGGATCACAGCTCGAAGAGCGTTTCAAAATCCCGGCTTCCGTGGACCACTCGGAGAATGAATACACTCTCTCCTTCGACCGAATAGACAATCACGTACTCGCCCACGGAAAAACTGCGCATTCCAGCGCCACAATCCCGGTCACGGGATCTTCCTGCATAAGGGAAACGGGTCAGAAAAAGAAACTGACCGGTAATGGAATCCAGCAGCCGGTGGCGACGTCCAGGCTGCCGCTTTCCCTGGCGACATAGAACCAGATGTCGTCCAGGTCGGCTTCGGCCCGTGGCGCAATAAGATGGGCCATTAGCTGGCGCGGCTCAATTCTTCGATCAATCGCGCCCGTCCGCGTTCTCGCACTTCGGCTGACAGCGCGCGCATGGATTCCTGCGTGATCGGGCGGCATTCGCCGCGCGCGAGCGATGCGCGGGCGGCATCGAGCGTGGCGCGAAACTTCACACGCTGCCGCTCACGCTCTTCCCATAACGCGCGGGCTTCTCCGACAGCGTCTTCCTCGCTGCGCAGCCGTCCTGTTTCGACGGCGCGGAGGGCAAATGCTTTTTGATCGGATGTTAGCTCGACTTCCATCACTTCTGCTCCTGCATTCAGGATAAGCCAAGCGGTTCTGGAAAACCACAAACTAGGGCAGGCTGTGGCGCTTGGAGTCAACCTGGAGTGTGAGAGTCTGCTGCTTGCGGTCGCGCAGGACGGTGACCTGCACGGGCTTGCCCAGGTTGGCGTGTAGGGCGCGCTCCCAGTTGGAAAGCGTGGCGATAGGCACGGAACCGACCTTGAGAATCACGTCAAAGGCCTTCAGCCCGGCTGAGGCGGCCTCGCTCTTGTGCGCTACCTGGCGAACCATCAGGCCGCCGGGGACGCCCAGGTATTCGGCCATTTGCGAGGTCAACGGCTCGACCAGCGCGCCCACGTTCAGGCTGCTGCCAAAGAAGGGCATGTGGAAGACGCCGGAGAGGGGCGCGTTGCCCCCGCCGGAGAAAAACCCCATTCCCGGCGGCGATTGCGTGTACACGTCACCGCCCGTGCCGATCCTGTTCCAGACATCGTGCTCCATGGCGCGGCGGTCGGCCAGTTGCGCGGTCAGCGTCTGAAGGCTGCCGTCGCGGCTGATTTCCAGAGTAACTTTGCGGCCGGCGGGAATCTCGCGCAGCATGTGCCGCAACTGCTCGGCGCACTCGACGGCCTGGCCGTTCAAGTGGAGGATGACGTCGTTGACCCGCAGGCCAATCTGGCCGGCCGGCGCGTCGTGGTCGATGAGCGTGATGACGGCCCCGCGCGCATCCTTGAGCTTGAGCGCCTGCGCCTTTTGCTGGTCCACGTCCGCCAGCTCGACGCCCAGGTAGCCCTGCGAAGTGGAATGCAACAGCGGAGAGGGCTCCTCCAGCAACTGGACCATTCCGCGTGCTTGCGCGGAGGCTGCGGGCGGCGTCATCGCGATGCCCAGGAATACGGCGAATCCAAGACTTTGAGCTGACCTCAAAAAGCGCTTCATTTCTGCTACTCCCGCGACAGCTCAGTTCCGGCCCGCATTCTCCTGACGATGCGGTTGCCGGAAGGTGAGAGCGTTTTACTGAATCTCCGGAACCTGGCTGAGAACCTGCCGGGAAACATTCCGGATGTAGGGATTCCGGTCGGTATTGGCGACCGAATGGAGCACCTGCCGCACGCTGGTATCGGCTTC
>Ga0224559_1000394_pt1 | contig 29766 bp, 25 predicted proteins | sample 714S33034metaG_FD_180676 | JGI IMG/M metagenome (GOLD analysis project Ga0224559, IMG submission 180676) | Peat soil microbial communities from Stordalen Mire, Sweden - 717 S3 30-34 | ecosystem: Environmental > Terrestrial > Soil > Wetlands > Peat | place: Sweden: Norrbotten County, Stordalen... | reverse complement strand
ATCAGGAGCGCGAATACGCAGGTGCACGTTTGGACTATGCGAATACGTCCAGCGCTTCGTTCCGGATGGTGCGCAGATCGCTCCACAGCGAAGGTAATGTTTCGGGGCAGAGCCCAGCGCTCACGCCATCGGGCGACGACGCCAACCGCTCGACCCACGGCGAACTGGGCGGGCAACCCTGCCCGAGAAGCCAATCGACGACATCCGCCAAGCGCAACACAGCCAGCGCCTGCGTCCATCCAGTCGCACTGCAGTGTCCACCTTTCGGTTGGTGGTGCCACGCGATGAGCTGAGGAATTGGGGCGGGAATGTTCCAGGACTTGAGCACGTGAGCGCCCAGCAGCCCGTGGTCGAAGCCCAACATCAATGTCTCCTTGAGATGGACGCTGGACGGCACCATCTCACGCGCGACAAGCTCGGCGTACGCCTTGTCGCCGGTTTGCATGATGAGCAGCTTGCCGATATCGTGCAGAAGCCCGGCCAAGAACACCTTGGAGGACACTGGCGAGCAGCCCAAGCTCACCGCCAGCTCGCGCGCGACGACCGCGGTTCCCGCCGAGTGATCGCGAATCTTTCTACCGATCCCGCCAAGATCGTGAAACAGCGTCATGGCGGACATTGCCATGGCAAGCCCGCTGACGTTTGTGGCGCCGATGCGCACGACAGCCTGGACAACCGACCCGCATGGCCCGAGGCCGCGGTAAGCAGCCGAGTTGGCGACGCGTAGAAGCCGCGACGCCAACGCGGGATCGAGCTCGATCAGCTTGCGGACCTCGTCAAGGTCAAAGTCCAAACGCGAAACATACTCGACGAGACGTTGCACCACGGCGGAAAACGGACGCACTCCTTCAAAGGTTCCGAGACGTGCCGCCAGGCTGCTCGCAGCCCGAAGATCGGATGCGCTCGGTGGCGCGCCATCAAGCCAAAGATCCGCGACTTCCCTAATCTGATTCGGAACTTGTATAGAGCTTTCCACTGCCACTGCTCTTCGGCACGCCGGCGGAAAAGATTTAGCCACTCATTGCCTGTGCTAAATATCGAGCCCATGAGCATCGTCGGCACGGACACCTGGAAGAAGCTGGAACAACATCAGAAAGCCGTCGCGCCCCTGCCCATGCGCGATCTATTCGCCAAGGATCCCAAGCGCTTTGCGACCTTCTCGCTGCGCCTGGGCGACTTGCTGCTCGACTTTTCGAAGAATCGCATCACGGCCGAAACCATGGATCTCCTGCGTACCCTGGCGCGCGAGGCCGGGGTCGAGGCCATGCGCGACAAGATGTTCGCGGGCGAACCCATCAACCTGACCGAGGGCAGGGCGGTGTTGCACGTGGCTTTGCGCAACTTCTCCGGCCGGCCCATCACCGTCGCCGGCAAGGACGTCATGCCGGAGGTGCGCGCTGCCCTTGATCATATGAAGTCGTTCAGCGATTCCGTGCGCGGCGGCGCATGGAAGGGCTACACCGGCAAAGCCATCCGCAACGTGGTCAACATCGGCATCGGTGGCTCCGACCTCGGGCCGGTGATGGTCACGGAGGCATTGCGGCCCTACCGGCGCGACGACCTCGACCTTCACTTCGTGTCCAACGTCGACGGATCGCACATCGCCGAGGCACTCAAGCGCGTGGACCCGGAAACCACGCTTTTTCTCGTCGCTTCGAAGACCTTCACCACCCAGGAAACCATGGCCAACGCGCACTCGGCGCGGGCGTGGTTTCTCGACCGTGCCAAGGATGAAAAGCACATCGCCAAGCATTTCGTCGCTCTGTCGACCAACGCCAAGGAAGTAGCCAAGTTCGGCATCGCCACCGAGAACATGTTCGTGTTCTGGGACTGGGTTGGCGGACGCTACTCGCTATGGTCGTCGATTGGTTTGTCCATCGCGCTCGGCATCGGCTTCGACAACTTCCGTGCCTTGCTCGAAGGTGCGCACGAGATGGACGAGCATTTTCGGACGGCGCCGCTCGACAAGAATCTGCCCGTCACGCTGGCCCTGCTCGGGGTTTGGTACAACAACTTTTTCGGCGCCGAGACCCACGCCATCCTGCCCTACGATCAATACCTCTCGCGCTTCCCGGCGTACTTCCAGCAGGGCGACATGGAATCGAACGGCAAGCGGGTCACGCGCGACGGAAGGGTCGTGGACTACCAAACTGGCCCCGTGATCTGGGGCGAGCCCGGCACCAACGGCCAGCACGCCTTCTACCAACTCCTGCACCAGGGCACGAAGCTGGTGCCGAGCGACTTCCTTGCGTCCATCGACACGTACAATCCGATCGGGGAGCACCACACCTTGCTGCTCGCCAACTTCCTGGCCCAGACCGAGGCGCTCATGACGGGCAAGACCGAAGCCGAGGCATGCGCCGAACTGGAAGCCGCGGGCATGAACGTCGACGCCCTGGCGGCGCTCCTGCCACACAAGGTATTCCCCGGCAATCGCCCCACCAACTCGCTGCTCTACCAGAAACTCGATCCGCGCACCTTGGGCAAGCTGATCGCGCTCTACGAGCACAAGATCTTCGTGCAGGGGATCATCTGGAACGTGAATTCCTTCGACCAGTGGGGCGTGGAACTCGGCAAGAAACTGGCCAACGCCATCCTGCCCGAGCTGCGCGCGAGCGGCGCCATCTGGTCGCACGACAGCTCGACCAACGGACTCATCAACGAAATCAAACAAAGGCGCGCCAAGGGTTGATTCGTTGAAGCTCCTTGACAGGACCCCCGACTTTCCGAATAGTGACGCCTCTATGGGAAAGCACGACAACCGCAACTCGATGAAGATGCGCCGTCGCAAGGCGCAGAAGAAGCTCAAGACCCGCATCAAGCGGCACAAGACCGACAAGAAAGCCACGCGCGGCACGACCAGCAAGGCCGCCGCGAAGAAGTCGCGTCCAGCGCCTGCTCCCGCCAAGGAGTAGCACGGGCCGACCCTTTTCGTAGGAGGGCGCCGTGGCCGGCGAAAAGGACAGCGGAACCACGGCGCTTATGCGCCAGTACCTCGACGTCAAGGCGAGGTACTCGGACGCCATTCTGTTCTTCCGCCTTGGTGACTTCTACGAGATGTTCTACGAGGACGCCGTCTACGTGGCGCGTGCCCTCTCGCTGACGCTCACTTCGCGCGACAAAGGCAAGGAAGATCCTGTGCCCATGTGCGGGGTGCCGCACCACTCAGCGCGCGGGTACATCCAGAAACTGACCGAGCTTGGCCATCGCGTGGCTCTGTGCGAGCAACTCGAAGACCCGCGCATGGTCAAGGGCATGGTGAAGCGTGGCGTGGTTCGCGTCATCACCCCCGGCGTGATCCTCGACGAGGAATCGCTGGAGCCGCGAGCCCCGAACCATGTCGCCGCCGTGGTCGGCGAGGCGCGCGACGGATTCGGCTTGGCCTTCGCCGACGTGACCACAGGCGAGTTTCGCGCCACTTCGTGCGCCACCATCGAAGGCCTGCTCGACGAACTGGCGCGGGTGGAGCCGCGCGAGTTGCTGCTGGCCAAGCAAGACAGCGAGCTCGGGGCCATCATTCGCCGCGCTTATGGGCATCTTGCGCAGACGCCGGTTGCGACCGAGGACGAGGCGCCAGCCATGGCCACCCTGGACGAGGTTCTTGGAGATGGCTTCGACCGGCCGATCCTGGAACGGCTACCGCTGGTGGCGACGGCCGCGGCTCGGATCCTGCGCTACCTGCGTGCCACCCAGCTCGCCGCGCCCTTGCCGCTCGCGCGTCTGGAGATCTTCCAGCGCAACGACTTCCTGGTCATCGACGAGCAAGCCCGCGCCCATCTCGAGCTCGTCGAGACCATGCTCGACCGGCGTCGGCAGGGTTCGCTGCTCGATCTTCTCGACGTTTCGGTCACTTCCATGGGCGGGCGGCTTTTGCGGCGATGGTTGCTTTTTCCCTTGCTCGATATCGCCCACATTCGGCGGCGCCAAGACGCAGTCGAGCGCCTGGTTGCGGCCCAGTCGCTGCGCGAGGCTGGCCGCAAAATTCTGGGCGCACTCGGCGATGTCGAGCGCCTGACCACGCGGGCGAAGCTGGGCGTGGCCACGCCGCGGGATCTGGTGGTGCTGGGCCGCTCGCTGGCATGTCTTCCCGAACTGCGTGCCACTTTGTTGCAGGCCACCGACGGATTGCCTGCCGTAGCGGCGGTCGAGCGGGCCGACCTGCTCGACTTGGGGGACGATTTGTGCGCCGACATCGCCGAGCGCATCGGCGCGACCTTGCGCGAGGACGCACCAGCCATCACCAAGGACGGCGGCTACGTCAAACCTGGAATCTCTTCCGAGCTCGACGATTTGGTGGCCGTGGCCAGCGGCGGACGCGAGGGAATCCTGGCCATCGAGGCCCGCGAGCGCGAACGCACCGGCATTTCCACCCTGAAGGTGAAATACAACTCGGTGTTCGGCTACTTCATCGAGATCACGCGCTCGCACCTCGGCAATGTTCCGGCGGAATACACGCGCAAGCAGACCGTGGCCAACGCCGAGCGCTTCGTGACGCCGGAGCTGGCCGGCTACGAGGCCAAGATTCTCACCGCCGACGAGCGGCGAATCAGTCTGGAGCTGGCGATCTTTGCCAAGCTGCGTGACGAGGTTGGCGCTGCGGCGCAGCGGCTCTTGCAACTGGCAGCGCGCGTGGCCACGGCCGACGTGCTTGCCGCCCTGGCCGAACAGGCCCATCGCAACGACTACTGTCGACCCGTGGTGGACGATTCCGAGATCATCGACCTCGTCGACAGTCGCCATCCCGTGGTCGAGCGCTTGGCCGCGACCGGCGGCTTCGTGCCCAATGACGTTCGCCTCGATACGGACAACGAGCAGATGTTGCTCATCACCGGGCCCAACATGGCGGGCAAGTCGACACTCATTCGCCAGGTCGCGCTGGCCACCATCATGGCGCAGATGGGGGGCTTCGTGGCCGCGCGCTCGGCGCGCATCGGGCTGTGCGACCGCGTATTCACCCGGGTTGGCGCGGGCGACAATCTGGCGCGCGGCGAATCGACCTTTCTCTTGGAAATGCGCGAGACGGCGCACATCCTGCGCCATGCCACGCGCAAGAGCCTCATCATCCTCGACGAAATCGGGCGCGGCACCTCGACCTACGACGGCGTATCCATCGCCTGGGCCGTGGCCGAGCATGTGCACGACCGCTTATCGGCGCGCACATTGTTCGCCACTCACTACCACGAGTTGTGCGCGCTTCCCGAAACCCATCCCCGCGTGCGCAACGTCAGCGTGGCCGCGCGCGAGTGGAAGGGCGAAGTGGTATTTCTGCGCAAGCTCACGCCTGGCGGAACCAGCCGCTCGTTCGGCGTCGAGGTGGCGCGTTTGGCCGGCCTGCCCGACACGGTCGTGGCGCGGGCGCGGCTGATTCTCGACCATCTTGAAGACTCCACCGGCCCCGCGCGCGGGAAAATCTCCGGCCCCAAGCTTGCGCGGCCCGAGCGTGAAGACCAGCCTCAACTCTCGCTCTTCGGGGCGCCATCTTCCGCGCCGGCCAAGTCCGTTGCCTTACCGGATCCGGCGGTGGAGGAAGTCGCGGCCCAGCTGCGTGGCGTGGATCTCGATGGCCTCTCGCCGCGCGCGGCATGGGAACTTCTAGCAGAAATGCGAAAGAAGTTGACGCCGACCCGCTGACCCTTGCCATGATGGGGGGGTCTTGGTTCGGCGCGCAGTTCTCGCCCTCACAATCCTACTGATTCCCGGAAGCGTCTGGGCGAAGGCGCGCGTCGACGGCCCTGTCACCAAGGTGCAAGGCAAGCCAGGCGGCAAGCGCGCCAAGAAGGTCTCCCGCTATGCTCCCGTCGAGCTTTTCCAGATCAACACCAAAGAGACTCTGAAGCTCCGATTTCAGGACGAGCGCGGGCGTTCCGTCAAGGGATGGAAGAAGCGTTTCGACACCTTCATGCGCTGTCACCAGACCGGGACCGTCTTCAACATGGACCCGCGGCTCGCGCATATGCTCTACGAAGTTGCCCGTCACTACGAAGGGCACCGCATGGAGGTGGTTTCGGGGTATCGGCATCCCAAGGTGGCGAGGAATCCGAAGAGCCCGCACAAGGAAGGGCTGGCTTGCGACTTTCGCATGGCCGGGATCGCCAACTCGACCTTGCGCGACTACCTGCGCAAGACGTTCGAGCACGCTGGGGTTGGCTACTATCCGAATTCGGTCTTCGTCCACCTCGATGACCGCAAGAAGGGGCCGTCGGCCTTCTGGATCGACTATGCTGGGCCGGGCCAAGCGGCGGACTATGCCGAGAATCCCGGCGAGGATCTGCGCAGTGGCCGCGTCGAGCACCGCCGTCCCCGTCCCCTTGGCAGCGAGGAAGATGGGCGCGCCGAGGGCGACGACGACATGGCCCAGGCCGGTCTGGCCGGGCCGTTGCCTCGAACCGGCGAGGTCCAAGGCCAGCCGGCCCAACCAGCCCAAGAAGTAAAACCCCGCTCCGACACCTTTGGAGATTGAACATTGTGGAAAAGTGGGCCGGGGTGCTAGTGTTTCGCAGCTCACCTCCCAAGGAGAATCGCAGATGAGAAGATTCGGACTTTCCCTCCTGGCAGCGCTTGTGCTTCTGACCACCACGCAAATGGCCGCGGCCAAGGGTGGCAAGAAGGGGGTCGAGAAGAGCAAAGGACCCGCGCCTTTGGCCTCGGCCAAGGCCATTGGCGAACTCAAGGGCGATTACAAGTGGGGCATGAGCACGCAAGCGGTTCTCGACAAGCTTTATGCGAAGGTCGACGATCTGTACAAGGATCGCGCCGAGAAGGCACGCAACGATCCCGCGAAGACCGATCAGATTCGCAGCGAGATCAAGGCCGACAAGGACCGCGTGGCCAAGAGCGTGGTGAAGTTCGAGGGACAGAAGACCGGCTGGGACGTTTCGATCGTCGACGAGGAATTCCTGCAGAGTAATGGCGAGTCCATGTTGTTCTCCAAGGAGCCGAAGTCGAAGCGCTATTTCTTCTTCTCGGGCGGCAATCTGTACAAGATGTTCATCGCCTTCGACCCGGAGGTTGTGGCGGGCAAGAGCTTCGTCGAGTTCGGCGAGATGATGCAGAAGACGTACGGCAAGGCCCAGGCGAACTACAAGGAAGTCAACTTCAAGGGCGTCAAGGATCGCTATCTCGACAGCTACCAGTGGCGTTCGGCCCAAGGCGACGGCCTTCGCCTCGTCGACCGCTCCAAGTTCTATGACGTCTACTGCTTGGTCATCTACGACAGCAGCGTCGAGCAGCGGAATGCCGATGCGCGCAAGAGCCAGGAGGCCAAGCAACCCAAGGGCTCGTTCGTCGACGGCATCATCACCGATAAGCCTGCCGACCGCGACGAGAACGACAACGTCATCGACCGCATCACCGGCAAGGAAGTTCTCAAGCCTGGCGACCGGCGCGGTGGGCAGCAGAACATCAAGGTGCCTTCGCCGAGCGGCGAAATGAAGTCCGAAGACAAGTAGCCCCGAACAGATATTCTGGCTTGAGCCCTTGACATGGCGGGCTCGCATCAGCAGAATTCGCCACCTTCCCAATGGCGAACATTCAATCCTCAGAAAAGAAAAACCGGCAGCGCATCACGCATGAGGCGCGCAATTCCAGCCAGAAGTCCGCGATGCGCACCGCCGTGAAAAAGCTGCGCGCCGCGATTGCGGCCAAGGACAGCAAGCAGACCGAAGCGCTTCTCAAGGACGCGACCAAGCTCATCGCGCGTCTTGGTGGGCGTGGCGTCATCAAGCCTCGCACGGCTTCGCGCGCGATCTCGCGCCTGACCGTGGGCTCCAAGGCTTCCTCGGCCTAGCCGACCGGAACTACGCGCGCTGCGCGCTCGCGTCTTCGGCCAGCTGACGCACGAGGCGCATCATCTGCACCTCGGGATCGATGCGGGAGGATTTAAGAGCGCGGTCGGCCTTGTAGAGGTGAAGGAAGCTGCGCCGAAGGGAAGCCACGCTCATGCGCCCTGCCGGGGCCAGGATGTCGTCGAGAAAGAAGGGCGCGATGCCTACCTTGGCCGCGATTTCCGCGCGCGGCACCGAGGCGGCGACCAATTCCTTGGCGCGCCAAATTTGGCGAAGCTGGCGCACCAGCATGAACTGAATCTTGAGTGCCGGCTCGCGATTGCCGAGCATGTTGGCCAAAAGGTGCAGGGCATGCGACACCTCGCCCATGGCGATGGCGCGGGTCAATTCGAAGACGCCGCGTTCGCGCGATTCGGGAATAAGTTCTTCGACATGCTCGCGCATGATACGCCCGTTCGCATAGAGGGCGACCTGTTCCAGGGCTTGCACCACGCGGCCCAAATCCGGCCCGGCTGCTTCGGCCAGGGCATGCACGGCGGCGGCGTCGATGGCGACCTCACGCCGTCTGGCTTCGGCGGACAGCCACGACACCAGATCGCGATCTTTGAGGCGGGCGAACTCGTGCAGGTAGCCGGCCTTGCGCAGGGCCAGGAATGCGCGCAAGCGGCCGTCGACCTTGTCCCCGGTGAGAACCAGACAGCCCCTGGGGTTCGGGTCGGCCACGTACTTGACCAAGGGTTCAAGCTCGGCGGCCTTGACCTGGTCGATGCCTTGGGCGACTACCAGCCGCCGCTTGCTGAACATGGGCAGCGTACGTGCGGCGGCCACCACCTGCGCCATCGGCGTTTCCTTCAAGTCGAAGACATCGTGGTCGAATCCGGTCCCCTCCTCGCCGCCCAGCACGGCCTTGCGAACGGCCGCCACGCAACGGCTGACCAGATAGGGCTCGCTGCCGTGCAGGCAGTAGATGGGCAAAAGGTCGCCGCTGGCGATTGCGCCCAAAATGTCCGTTGTCTCTTGCTTTGCCATGGGATGCGTTCCGCCGATGCTATTTGAGGATGTGAACGCTGTCGCCGTCGACGAAGTAGACGAGCGGCGGATCGATGCGGTTGTGCTCGGGACCAAAGCGGATGTCGCCGGTGAGGCCCTCGAAGGTTTGGCTGGCAAGCATGCGCAAGACGTCGCCGCGGGTTCGCGCCCCGCGATCCACGGCCGCGCGCAGCACGGAAACGGCATCGTAGCCGTAGGCATCGGTCGCGCTGGGCGCGGTCCCGTAAATGTCCCTGAAGCGGGAGACGAAGTTCCCGCCGCGTTCATCCTCGGCGGGATAGTAGCCTGGGCAGAGCAAGGCGCCTTGCACGTAGCGTTCGGTGTTGTGGAGGAACTTGGGCGATAGACCGAGCGCCGTCGAGAGCAGAAGGATTTCTCGGCGGCCTGGGCCGGAAGTGCCGGCCTCGCGGGCGGAGGCTGAGAACGAACGTGGCGTGCGCGACCAGATGTCGGCCACGGCCAGCGCCGGCGCGACCAGTTCGAGGTGGTTGGCGTCGTCGGGGATGAAGAGGGCGTCGAAGGGCATCTTGCGCAGGCTGGCGACCTCGGTCGAGAAGGTGGTGGCAGTCGGAGCGTAGGTTGCTTGCACGGTAAGGGTGCCGCCGCCGCTCTCCACGGCTTGCTTGAAGGCCGCCGCGAGGCGCTTTCCCGAGGGACTGTCCGGACCCAGGATGGCGAATCTGCGGGCGCCCAGGGTCAGCGATCGTCGCGCCAGGGCCGCGGCGCGCGCCTCCGAGGAATGGATGAGCGGGAAGGCCGTGGTGCGTGCTCCTGGCGCTCGCTCATCGAGCAGGAGCATGGGCAGGCCGTCGCGCGTGGCCGCTTCCTGCCCGCGGGCGTCGGGTGTGGCCACGACGCCAATGACCTTTTCCTCGCGAGCCAGCGCAAGCACGCCGGCGGTCGAACCGCCGCCGAGGGCCGAGCGATCTGCCGGCGCGGCGGAATCGCGCGGCAAGAGATGGTAGGCGACTGACTCAGAGCCATGCTCCGCGGCTACCACGACGAGGGTAGCTCCGCGCAAGACCACCTCGCCAAGTCGCGCCTGCGGCCCCGAAAGCGGTACCACCAGGCCAAAGCGCGTGGGATCCATCGCAACGGCCCATGGCAGATCGACTTCAAGCCCGAGTTGTCGGCGCTCGGCTGCGGTGTCGGCCTCAAGCTCGACCGCGCGTGGCTCGTCGCCGCGCGCGCGCAGCGCTCGCACGGCGCCCAGCCCCAATATTGCGCGCGTTAGCCCTCCGTGGTGCGACGCGAGCGCTTCCAAGGCGGCGGCGTCGCTCATGGTCTTCGCTATCTCCTCCGCCCGCCTGCGCGCAAAGCCGCGCTCAGGATTTCCAAGGCCCTCCAGGTGTGCGTAGAGATCGAGCTGGTCGATGGCGCCCGCGGGATCTCCGGAGGCGAAGAGGGTTTCCGCCAAGGCCGGACGCAAGATGATCCTGGCTTGCGCATCCGCCAGTCCCGGGATGCGCGCGGGATCGAGGCTGACGTACTTTTTGAGCAGGTCGAGCGCACGTGCGTGCTGGCCGAGCTGGCTTGCGGTCACGCCGTCGAGGAAATCGCGGTCGGGCCCGGCCAACATATTCGCGTTGTCGGCGAGCAGGGCCTTGGCGGTGGCCGAATCGCCACGATCAAGCAGTACGCCGGCCAGCATGGCCACGGCCAGCGGACGCTGGGGATGGTGCGGGTGGTGAAACAGGAAGCCCTGCAAGGCCACTTGCGCCGTGCTTCGATCCGCTGCGGCGCGGTTGGCGATGTCGCGGAAGTCTGCGTCGCCGCTGGGATCGTCACGCATCTCGATCATGGCCGGCAGCGCGGCCACGGGCGCCGGGATCGGCGGTTTTTCGGCGCTGGCGTGTGTCGAAGCACATCCAACCAAGACAATCGCGCAGCATGCACCCAAGCGCATGGCACATTTCTACGCCAGTCGCACATGCTAGTCGACAAGCTAGGTGGGTTCGTCCGGCGCCTTGGCGACCGTGTCACGCGGCGAGGCCGCGTACTCTTCCAATTTGCGGTAGAGCGTTTTGCGGTCGAGTCCCAAACGCAGGGCCGCGCGGGTCTTGTTGCCGCCCTCGATTTCGAGAACGCGCTCGATGTATTCGCGCTCTAGCTGGTCGAGGGTGAAGCCTTGCGCAACGGCGCTGGCCAGCCGGTCCTGGTTTCTGCGCTCCTGCATGCTCGGCGGAAGATCCTCGGGCCCGATGAATTCGCCCTCGGCCAAGGCCACCGCGCGCTCGACGGCGTTTTCCAGTTCGCGCACGTTGCCGGGCCAGTGATAGCCGAGGAGAATCTTCTTGGCGCTTTCCCTCCAGTTCCGCACTTGCTTGCCGGAACGTGCGACCGCGCGGGCCAGGAAGTGTTCGGCCAGAGCCAGGATGTCTTCCTGGCGTCCGCGCAGGGGCGGCAGGTGGATTTGGATGACGTTCAAGCGGTAGTAGAGATCCTCGCGAAAACGGCCCTCGTGCAGTCGGCGTTCGAGGTCGCGGTTGGTGGCGGCGATGACACGTACATCGACGCGCACCGCTCGATTCATACCGAGCGGGCGAACCTCGCCGTCTTGCAGGACGCGCAGCAGTTTGGGCTGCAAAGGCAGGGGCAGTTCGGCGATCTCGTCGAGAAAAAGCGTGCCGCCGTCGGCCTCCACGAAGAGCCCTTGGCGATCCGTGCTGGCCGTGGAGTGCGCTCCGCGCGCGTAGCCGAGCAGTTCGCTTTCGAGCAGGTTTTCGGGGATGGCGGCGCAATTCACGGCCACGAAGGGGCGGTTCTTGCGTGGGCTTTGGGCATGCAGGGCGCGCGCGACCAGCTCTTTGCCCGTGCCCGATTCGCCGGTGACGAGCAGATTGGCGTGCGATGCGGATACGCGCCGGATGAGGGCGAAGATCTCCTGCATCGCCGGCGAGCGGCCGATGATGTTGTCCATGCCATCGCGCCGATGGACCTCTTCGCGCAGGCGCGCCACCTCGGTCTTGAGCGAGCGTTCGGCCAGGGCCTTGTCGATGCTGAGCAGAAGCTGGTCGATCTTGAAGGGCTTGGTAATGTAATCGCAAGCGCCGAGCTTGACGGCGCGGATGGCGGTGTCGATGGAGCCGAAGCCGGTGACGATGATGACGAACGGCATGGGGGCGACTTCGCGGATTTCACGCAGCAGATCGAGCCCGTCGAGATCCGGCATCTTCACGTCGGAAACCACGAGGTCGATGCCGCCCGCCTTCACGCGCTGGACGCCGGCCCGTCCGCCCGCGGCGGTTTCGACCACGAAGCCCTCGCTTTCGAGATCTTCCTTCACCCACTCGCGCATGTCCGCGTCGTCATCGACAACCAGGATCGACGTTCGCGGCCGTCCGGAGGCGGTGGGCGGCCCGGAGGCGGTGGGCGGGACGTTTGATTCGGGAGAACTCATGCCGAGGCTCGCAGCCGGATCTTTGCCCAACCTGGCTGCCCTGGCAAGCCGCCGCTAGGAAAGCATGAGCGATTTGAGACCGCCGTTGGGAAAGCGCACCAGCATGCTCGATCGCAGAACCGTCTCGACCTTGCCCCGGCCGTATTCGGGATGGACGATGATTTCGCCGACCTTGAAACGCTCGCGGGCGTCGAAGCTGCGGACGTGCGGCGCCTCGGCCACTTCGCGACCCAGGGCACGCATTTCCTCCGCCTTTTTCTCCGCCTTGCGTGCCTGCTCGGATTCCTGGGGCCCGGATGGCTTGAGGCTCTCGGTCGCTGGCTTGCGCGCGGGGGTCGTGCGGTAGCCATGCCGCCCACCGCATCCTTGGCAGACCACCTGCTTGGGAGTTTCGCCGACCATGGCGATGATGTGATGGGTGGTGAGCGCGTCGCACGGTCCGCACCAACAATCGACTTCGCCACCGACGCGTAGGGCGGGGGTGGGGGCAAACTCAAGTTTGGGCTTGCTGCGCCACGAAACGCCGGTGATCCGACGTTCCTGGACTTCGGAGGGACCGGCGCTGGGCTGGTCTCCCGTATGTTCGCTGGCGATGGTGGCGATGCGAGGCAATACGGAGGCCAAACGGCGTAGGTCGGTTACGCGGCGGCCGAGCTTGCGCTCGATGGCCGCGCGCTCGGCTTCCGAGCCGCCGGTGGTCAGCTCGCGATAGCGCCTGGAAAGGCGCTCGACTGCCAAATGCGCATTCTTGACGATTTCCCTGTCCTCGGCTCGCTCTTGGGCCGAGTGAACGAGGAGGGCGACTTCACGGATTTCATCGGTCAGTTGCTCAAGGGGCGATGTCATGCTGTCGGAACTTACTCCCACGACCGGGCTCAGAATTCAACTACTGAACTTAATCGAAATTCCGTGACCCAGGTAACTAACCCACGACTCTATCTAATTGGTGGATACAAACGCCGATTGCTTCGATGCTCAAGCACGACTAGCATACCTCCCGTCTCGCCTCCAGGAGCCTTACGCATGCGAAACCAAATGACCCAGTCCTTCGCTCTCGCCGCAGTTCTCTGTGCACCCTTGGCCGCTTGGGGACAGACCAGTCCGCCTGCCGGCTATCCGCCGGTCACACCCTGGCCCGCGCCCGCGGCGCCCGTGACGGGTGCCGCGCCGCCGACCTCCGCTCCAGCCCCGGGCTTCTGGAATCCAGCTCCGGCGCCCGCGCCCTACGCTCCGCCGACCGCCGCGCCCGCGCCCTACGCTCCGCCGACCGCCGCTCCGGCGCCCGCGCCCTACACTGCGCCGGTCCCCGCGCCTTACGTCTCTCCAGTACCTGCTCCGGTTCCCCCGGCTCCTCCCGCACCATTGCCTCCACTGGCGGCGCCCAAGGCCGAATCTATGCCTCCGCAACCATCGCCGCCCAGTCCCGGAAGGAGCGAGTCCCCGAACCCCGAGGCCGCTTCCGCGGCGCCCGTGGCCGTGGCGTCCGAAACCGACGAGCGCCCGCTCGGATTCGTTCCCCAGCTGAGCCTTGGCGGCTCGGTGGGACTCCTGCACATGGCCGCCGCCGACGTGGGCGGCGTGGGCCAGCTGCGCGTTGGTTTGCATGGCGAGGTCTTCTCAGCCAGCAACTTCTTGGTCCAGAGCGAGCAAGGGATTGACTACGATACGCGCTTGCAGGGCGCGCTCACCTTTGGGTTGACGCCCATCGAGCATTTGGAAATCTTCGGCGCGGTTCTGGGCTCGGCCAACCGCAACCGGCGTTTGTGCGGCAGCGATGGGATTTGCGTCTCGGAGGGCAATCGCACCGATCCCGAACTCATCAAGTCCTTCGGGGACCTGATTCTTGGCGCCAAGGTTGCCTATCCCGTGGCGCCCGGTTTCTCGATGGCTGGCGAACTCGGCTTGCGCTTCATGTCCTCCATCACCGGCATTTCCTTCGCGCCCGATTCCACCTCGGTGTGGGTGAACGCGCTCGCCAGCTATGACTTCAAGCAGACGACGCCGCAATTGCCTCTGCGGGTCCACCTGAGCTTGGGCTATTATGTGGACAACTCGAAGAACCTGGTCGACTACAACTCGAACAACACCACCGCCTTCTCGCGCTACGTCTCCATGTTCGCCTACGGCATTTCGGAAAGCCGCTTCCGGTTGGCGGTGGGCGCCGATGCGCCGCTTAACGAAGTTGCCGAGGGATTCTCCCTGCGGCCCATTCTCGAGTACCACTTCGAGTACCTCACCGGCGATGCGGATCCGCAGATCTACTATCAAGAGCATGTGACCGGCGCCTGCGGACAGGGGACCAACGTTGCCTGCAAGGACAACAAGGATCTGCACTGGGTGACCTTCGGCGTGCAAGCCCAGGTGCTGCACGGCCTGACCTTCACCGCGGGTCTCGACGTTTCCTTGCGTTCGCCTGGGTTCGCGTACGCCCCGGCTTTGCCGCCGTGGAATCTCCTCTTCGGCATCGGCTATCCCATCGACCTGGTTCCACGCATTGTTCGCAGTGTCCCGGTCGAGAAGGTCGTGAGCAAGGAAGCGCCCATGCAAGAGGGCTTGGTGGCTGGCCGCGTGGTCAGCGCCGCTGGCGCGGCCATCGAAGGGGCTGTGGTGGGCGCGAACGGACGCGAGCATTCGCGCGTGGTCACGGAAGCCGACGGAACCTTCCAGAGCGTGCCTCTGCCGCCAGGACTGGTCGAGTTGGTGGTGGTCGCGAACGGCTTCGAGACGGCCTCGGTGAAGACCGAGGTGGTTGCCGGCCAGACCGCGAACATCGTTCTGCGCCTCATGCCGCATGCGCCGCCAGCGCGTGCCGCGGGGCGTATCGGCGACGAGTCCGGCAAGGGGCTGGTGGCCACCATCAAGCTGGCGGGTCCGCAGATCGCCGAGGTGAAGTCCGACGAGTCGGGCAACTTCTCGGTGCCGGTTTCGGCGGGCATCTATGCCCTGCGCGTGGACGCGGATGGGTATCTTTCCAAGGAAATGCAGCTTCAGGTGGCGGAGGGGCGAGAGAACGCGGTGACCGTCACGCTGCACACGCGTGCGGCGGTCGCAGCCGTCACCTTCCAAAACGGCAAGTTCAAGGTGCGCCAGGCAATTTCATTCAAGGCCGCGGGCAAGAAGCCGGGCGCTGAATTGACTGCGGGCATGCCGATGTTGCTCGATGAAATCGTGGACATCCTGGCCAATCATCCCGAGATCAAGCAGATTCGGGTGGAGGCGCACTGGGACAACAGCCTGCCGGCGCCGAAGGCCGATGCCCTCACCACGGATCAGGCCAAGGCCGTCGCCAAGTACCTGGTCGATCAGGGCGTGGCGCCAGACCGGGTCGTGGCCGTGGGCGTGGGCGCGAAGAAGCCGATCATGCCCAACCTCGGCAAGGGCAAGCTGAAGAACCGCCGGGTGGAAATCGTGGTGGCAGAATAGGGTAGGAGAGGAAACGGAAGTCGTCAGGGGAGGGCACGGAGGGCGGAAGATGTCACAGCGCGGGCTTCGCCCGCAACCCAAGATGGCTCCAGGCTGCAGGTTCCATGCTGCAGCCTGCTCCATCGAGATCAGCCATCAATTGTGTGGACCTCGACGAATGAGCCGGCACTTCAGCCTGAAGCCTGAAGCCTTGGTTTGCGGGCGAAGCCCACGCTGTGCCCTCCACAGCGCAGTTCGCACTGCCTGCTGCCAGATCGTGCGACCAGCGCTACTCCCGCGATTTGAGGACCAAGAGCCGGTAGTTGGCGTACTCGGCTTGGCCGCAGGAGTAGAGGATCTCGGTGAGCAAGCGGTAGGGTGTGTTCTTGTCGGCGATGATGGTGAGCTCGCCGTCGAATTTCTGCCCGGTCATTTCCGCGACCTTTTTCTCGCGGCGGGCGACCTTGGAAAGCATTTCAACCAGCGGCGTGATGTAGTAACCGTTGTCGCCGTCCCGCTTGAGCTGCGGGTCGATGCGGCCGTTGGTGATGGGGGCAATGGCTTCCCCTTCGACCAGGACCACGCGCTTGGTGATGGTGACGGGCACGGCCTGCTTGGCCGCCAGTCGGGTTTGCGACGGCGGCAGGCTAAGATTGTTGTCGAGGTTCACCAGCGTGGCCGAGGAGGTGAAGCTCTTGAGCAAGAAGACCAGGATGATGGTCATCATGTCCATCATCGGGGTGATGTTCAAATCCTTGATGTCTTCGGGCTCGGACAGTTTGCGGGCATAGCTGCGAATGGCCTTCTTGCCGGCCAGGCGGGCAGCGATAGGGTCGGTGGGAGGTCCCAAGGCCATTACAATATCCCCGCCGCGAAAACGATGTCCGGGAAGAGCTCTTTCTCGTTCCCGTCCTTGTCGTCCTTGTAGGTGCGCATGGCATCGAGGGTCTTCACCACAGTGTCATACGGAGTGACGGCGTCCGCGTTGAAGGTCGCCTTGGTCTCCTCCGAGAACTGCTTCTTGATCTCGGTGAGCTTGACAGTGAGGGCAGGGTAGTCGTAGTCGCCAGTCGGCAGCTTGGGGATGGGCGGCATGACCCCGCCAGAACCCGCCAGGGTGAAGCCGGTGTTTCCCACCGTGACGGTGAGGTTCAGCGCTGGCTTTTCCGGCGTGCCGTCGCCCGCGCCGCCTCCGAAGGTCGGCGAGGACACGTTCACCGTTCCCAGCGGAACCTGATTGATGACCGAGGCGAGCAAGAAGATGATGATGTTGGTGACGATATCCATGTAGGGGACGAGGTTGATTTCGGTGTGCTCCTCCTCGTCCTCCTCGAACTCTGCCCGCATGCGGCGCATGCGAGCCCGTACTTGGCGTTTCGTCATCGTGCTTTACCTGGCTGCTCGTCCAGAGGTTCCTCGCTGGTTCCTACTTGTGCTGGGCGGCGGCGGGGCCTGCGTTGTGGGCGGATTCGGCCAACAGGTTCTCCAACTTGAGGGAGAAGGCCTCGAGGTCGGAGGCCTGGCGCTTGGACATCGAGCCGAGGACCGCGTGCGCGATGATGCACAATACGGCGATGCCCAGACCCATGGCGGTATTGTTGAGTGCCTCGGAAATACCTTTGGCGAGGAGGGTGCTGCGCTCTTCCGGCTTGGCCGCCGCGACGGCGCCGAACGCGCGGATAAGACCGACGACCGTACCGAGAAGACCGATGAGGGTCGCGATGTTGGCCAGCGACCACAGAATCTGGATGCGCTTCTTGATCATCGGCGTGACGTCAACGAGGGATTCCTCGATGGCTTGCGCCACGGCGATCTCGCCCCGGTGAACGCGCTGGAGGCCAGCTTTGGCGACCTGCGCAACGGGGGCGCTCGTCGCGGAGCACAGCTTCACCGCGCGGTCCAGGTTGTTTGCCAGGACAAGTTTGCGAATGTTTTCGAGGAAGGCGCGCGCGTTGACGCTGCTCTTCACCAGGAAGAAGATCAACCGATCGACGATCATCGAAAGCACGATGATCGACGTGCCCAGGTTGAAGTACATGAGGGTACCGCCATCTTCCAGGAACTTTGCGAATCCTTGCATCTCATCCTCCGCGGACCGCAGGGGCCCGCCTATGTGGTCCCTCTACGCGGGACTGGCGAAAAGCGACAGCTGAACTTGGGAGCACTAACGTCAGGTGAGTATCTTATAGGCAGGCCCTAGCGTGTCAAGCTAGCGGAAAATATAGGTTGGCCGCAAATGCTACGCTGACTTGTAGTGCCGTCGGTGCGCGAGAACCTTCACTTTTTCTGCCGGCGTGGCTTCACCGCGCCGGCTATGCTTGCGCACAGCAATGACCGATTCCGACAAGGTGGCCGCCGTGCGCTTCGCTTTTTTGACGCCTCGATCATTGCCCAAGGCGCACACCATCGAGGGCCGCGTGGTCGTGCTCGATATCGCCTTCGCGGCCGAGACGGGCAAGAGCTCGTTCGACACGGTGACGCGGCCCTTTATCGAGGGCCTTGGCTCACGCCTGGCCGCGTGGGTGGATCACCACGATCACGAACGGCACGTGGACTATGCCGGCGACCCGAGGTTCGTGCTCGCCAACAAGGCGCAGCACGGGGGATGTCCCGAGATGGTGACGCCAGAGATCGTTGCCCGCATCGGTCCGGTCGATACCATCGCCATGCACGTCGATCTCGATGGTCTCTACGCGGGGGCAAAGTGGGTTCTGGGCGGCATCGAACCCTACGAAGGCGCGGACGACGACGCCCGCGCCATCGACACCCGGCGTGGAAAGCCAGGTCCCATCGCCGAACGCATCGATCGCGCGCTGCGGGCCCGGTTTCGCGACGAGAATCTCAAGCATCGCATTCTGCAGTACCTCATTGCGTGCACACATGCGCCGCACCACTTCCAGGAAATCGACCAAGCCGCGCGCCTGGTGGATCCCTTGCTTGAGCAAGCACAGCGGCTGTCGGAAAGCTACCGCGTGGACGGCGACGTGGCCTATGTCGAAGTGAAATCGAACATTCCCTACGACAAGACCGAGCTGCTCTTGCTTGGTCAGCAGCGTGCGCTGGTGGCCGTGGTACGCGACGCGGGTTCGCTGTCCATCGCAGCGGACTTCGATTCGGGCTTCGACTTCGTCAAGCTCTTCAATCTCGGCGGCGGCATGCCCACGCGCGTGTCGGTGCCCGAGGCTCGGCGCGACGAGGTCCTGACCAAGCTGGCCGAGAACACGGCCGAGTTCGCGGCGCGGAAGCTCAGCGCTCCCCGCTCTTGAAGCGCTCGATCTTGAAATCGCCAGCCGCGGCTGGCGTGGCGGTCTCGGGAGTTGGGGTGTAGCCGGTACGCGGCGCGGAGCCGGGATTGAAATCCGCGCTCACGCTGCCGCCCTTGCTCACGCCGCGGAAGAAAAGGGCGAAGTCCTCGGCGTTGGTGGCGTTGGCGAGGGCTTCGTCGTAGGTGACGAAGCGGTTCTTGACCAGCTCGGTGAGCGATTGGTCGAAGCTGATCATGCCGTAGGGGTCGCGACCGGTGGAGATGGCCTCGTGGATTTCGCGTGTGCGCTTGGGGTCGGCGATCAGCTCCTTCACGCGCGCGGTGTTGACCATGATTTCCACGGCGGGAACCATGCCCATGCCGTCGGCGCGAGTGACCAAGCGCTGCGAGACGACGCCCTTGAGCACCGAGCATAGTTGCAGTCGCGCCTGCGCCTGCTGGTGCGGCGGATAGAGCGCCACGATGCGATTGACGGTTTCCACCGCGTCCACCGTGTGCAGCGTGGAAAGCACCAAGTGGCCTGTCTCGGCCGCGGTGATGGCGATCTCGGTGGTTTCGAGATCGCGCATTTCACCGACCAGAATGACGTCCGGATCCTGGCGCAAGGATGCGCGCAAGGCGCGCGCGAACGATGTCGTGTCGAATCCGATTTCGCGCTGGTTGATGACGCTGCGCCGATCCTTGAAGGCGTATTCGATGGGGTCCTCGATGGTGACGATGTGGACCGCCTTGTTCGAGTTGATGTAGTCCACCATGGCGGCCAGCGTGGTCGATTTTCCCGAACCGGTGATTCCGGTGACCAGCACTAGCCCGCGCTCCTCATCGGCCAGTTCGAGAACCTTGGGCGGCAAATTCAGGCGTTCGAAGGGCGGTACGTTGGGCGGGATGAGGCGCATGACGACGCCCATGAAGCCCCGCTGCTGCAGCACATTCACGCGATAGCGGTAGCCCTCCTGGGTGGAGTAGGCCAAGTCCACATCCCAGTTCTTCTCGAAGAGATCACGCTGGCGCGGATTCATCATGCTGTAGCCGAATTCCTCGATGGCTTCCTTGGTGAGCGGCGGCACGTTGGCCACGGTGCGCAGGTCGCCCTTCACCCTGAAAATCGGTGGCAGGCCCACCTTGAGGTGAACGTCCGAAGCGCCAAGTTGGCGAGCTGCCCCAAGCACTTTGTCGAGAACGCTGACCATGGTGTTTTGACTCGCTAGCGATGCGCAACGCGGCCACTTGCCGCCCGTCCTGGTACCAGGGTACCACGGCAGGCTACCACGGGTAGATAGGCACGTCTTTTGACCTTTTGCCGACTCTCCCCTAGGGTCAAGGGTCGTGAGTTCTTCGCCAACCCCGTCCGATTCCGCGCAAGAGATCCTTGTACTCGACGCGGACGAGAATGTTCGCAAGGGGGCCGAGCGTCTGTTGCGCGAGGCTGGCCTGACGGTGACCATTCTGTCGGACATGGATCGGGCCAAGGACCAAATCGCGAACCGCTTCTTTCCCGTGGTGCTGGCCGACCTCGATACGCCCACGCAGAACGCGGGCATCGAGCTCATTAAATTCGTGCGCGAGCGCTCTCCCATGACCGCCGTGGTTCTCATGAGCCGGCGCATTGGCTTCGATGCCGTGGCGCCGGTGTTTCGCGCTGGCGCCACCGATGTCATTCCCAAGGCGCGCGAGTACGTGCACGACCTGCGCGAGCGGGTGGTCAAGGCGGCATCCGACGTCAAGGCGGCGCTCGGGCGCGAGCAGCTTCTTGCCGAACTCGTCGAGCTGAACGAGGAACTGCTGCGCAAGATGATGGCGCTTTCCAGACAGGTCACCGACGCCGAGGACAAGCTGCTGTCGCGCGAGGGTGGTCTCTCGTCCTCGGCGAGCGGGCTCGGCGCGCTCAATCTGCTGCTGGTGGACGACGACTCGGCCCTGGCGACCGAACTCGAAAAGGAGCTGACCGAGGAGAAGGGTTGGCGTGTGCGCCACGTGCAGAGCGGCGGCGAGGCCCTCGATAGCGCCACACAGATTCCACCGACCGTGGTCGTGGCCAAGGAGAACCTGCCCGATCTGACCGGCAGCATGGTGGTGAACACGATCAAGGCCTCGGTCCCAAGCCTAGTGGCCATGGTGTTCGCGCCGCCTTCGCCGGGGCACGCCGGTGAGTTGCGAATCGCCGACCAAAGTCGCATGCAGGTCCTGTTGCCCAACTTCGTCGCTCCCAAGGATCTCATCGCGCAGCTAGCGGAAGTGCGCGAGGCCTTGGTGCGCAAGGCGAAGGATCGCCGCTATCTCAAGATCTTCCAAACCAAGTACATGGACTTGTTGCAGAGGTGCCACAAGTTGAAACAAGCGGTGGACAAGTTCACCGCTCAGTTCACCGTTCCTGAGAAGTAGGCTGGCGTCGCACGAGTAGGTGGCCCGGCTGCACGTTGCCGAGCGCCGCCAGCATGGTCTGGCGAAGATGCGGGTGATCGACTTCGAGCCGGTCGAGCAGGGCCTTCATTTGCTTGCGCTGGGCGTTCGGCAAGGATCCGCACAAATTGCACGGCAAGATGGGGACGCGGCGGCTCGCGGCGAATTCGGCCAGGTCGGCTTCAGCGCAGTAGATCAGCGGACGGATGACCACATGGCCGCCGTCGTCGCTGGTGAGGTGCGCTGGCATCGAGGCCAACTTGCCGGCGAAGAAAAGATTGAGGAGAAGCGTTTCTACGGCGTCGTCGCGGTGGTGCCCGAGCGCGATCTTGGTGCAGCCTAGTCGGGTTGCCGCGCGGTAGAGGATGGCCCGGCGCAGGCGCGCGCACATGGAGCATGGAGTTCCGCCGTCGGGTACCGTGCTCTTGACGATGGCATAAGTGTCTTCACGCACCACATGGTACTGGAACCCTTGCGCCTCCAGCCAGTCGGACAAAGGTTTCGCGTCATGACCTGGCTGGCCCTGGTCAAGATGCACCGGCAAAAGCTCGAAGCTGACCGGTGCCCTGCGCCGCATGCTTTCGAGCAGGAGCAGCAAGGCATAGCTGTCCTTGCCGCCCGAAACGGCGACCAGGATGCGGTCCCCTTCGGAAATTAGGTCGAAATCGGCGATGGCGCGGCCCACATGATGGAGGAGGTCGTGCTCGATATCCCGTCGCCCGGTTCGTATGTCCGTGGAAGTCATGTTGCGCCGGTTCAACCTTCGCGCGCTAATCTAGGGGACGCCGAGGTGTGGATCCAGCACGCACCGCACAGGACATGCCTCCCCGTTCCCTTGCGTGATGAACTGGTTGCACATTGGGGTGGGAGGCTAAACTAGTGTGCTAGAGCCGAGGGCTCGCATGGCCAGCAAGGATCGAGCAAAGCGTGGAAGGCGTGCATCCATCGTCCGATGGGTGCTGCTGGCGTTGCTCATTCACGCCGAACTGGGCGGGCTGGTCGGGGTTGCCCTCTATTTCTGGGCTCCCCGGCAGGCCGATGTCGATGCCATGCGGCGCGAGGCCGCGGCGCGCGCCGAACCCATCTCGGTGAGCACGGTGGACGAGGATACCGCCCGCAAGATCGTCGCGGATCTCGAACGCCAGGAAGAAAAGTCGAAGCAGGAGCAGGTCAAGAAGGACGAGGAATCGATCAAGGCGCCCGGCCAGGTGGTGGATCTGCCGCGTCCGCGCGAAGAGCGCCGGCCCGACGAGGCGCGCTTCGCGGCCGAGTATGATTCGTGGGTCGAGAAAGAGACCAAGCACTACGGCAAGTTCGACCCGAATTCACAGCAGCGCCACGCGGGCGAGGTCGAGCCGAACAAGCGCAACGCGCCCGCGCTCACCCCCAATCCGTCGGAGTTTCCCGCAACGCCAGGGCCGCTGGCCATGCGTTCGCCAGCCGAGGAGAAACAGAGTCCGCTCTCGCGTTTGCACGCGGGCGAGGCGGGGCAGACCCCCGATCAACCGGGCAGCGAGGAACAGATGCAGCGCGATCCCGACGGTGCCTTCGCCCATTCCGGCAGCGGTGGCCCGCGCCGCCTGCAGCGCCAGGCGGACGAACCCGAGGCCGGCGGTCGCCCAGGGCTGTATGGACTCGTGCCCTCGGAAGAGCAAATCGCGCGCGCCGTGGGCAGCGGCACGCAGGATCACCTGGCCGACATCGACGACGGAAACGAGACCGCGCTCAATGCCAAGCGCTGGATGTACGCGACCTTCTTCAACCGCGTGAAGGAGCGCGTGCGCGACCACTGGAAGCCGGCCGAAGAGTACCAGCGCCGCGATCCCACCGGCAAGATCTACGGCGCCGAGGACCGCTACACGCTCTTGCAGGTAAGTCTCAAGGTCGACGGATCTTTGTCCAATGTGTTGGTGTCGCACACCTGCGGCCTGGATTTTCTCGACGACACGGCCGTCGAAGCCTTCAAGGAGGCGCAGCCGTTCATCAATCCCCCGCGCAAGTTGTTCAAGGACGGCAGCGACATTTACACCTTCGGCTTCGGATTCTTCTTCGAAGTCTCCGGAGCGCCGCGCTTGAAGATGTTCCGCTACAAGAGCATGTAGGGGCTGGTCTGCGTCTGCCCGGGTAGGAATTCCAGCGGAACCACGCCCATGCCGATGAGGTTCGAGCGATGGATGCGCTCGCAGTCCAAACCACGAAAAGGGGGGGCGCGGAAGCGGTTTTCGTGGTCTCAAACCACCCGCAGTCCGGTCATCGACACGGTTTGCGTGTTTTGAAACCACCACGAGGCCGGTCACCCGGGCGGTTTTCGTGGTTTCAAACCACCACGAAGCCGGTCACCAGAGCGGTTTTCGTGGTTTCAAACCACCACGAAGCCGGTCACCAGAGCGGTTTTCGTGGTTTCAAACCACCACGAAGCCGGTCACCAGAGCGGTTTTCGTGGTTCAAACCACCGCAAGGCCGGTTACGGAAGGGGTGTTTTGTGGTTTGGAGGCAAATCTCCGACCTCAAGGATGCCGGGTTTCAGGTCGGGGTGGCCGGTGGCGCCGAGGAGACGACATCCACCTCGCGGGCTCCTGGCAGGCACCAGCAGCCCCAAAGCCGGGAGCCTCGAAGTACAACCCCAGCGAAATCACGGCCAACGCGTTCCCACGCGCACCTGCGGACCCACGAACCTCTCGCAGGAACATTGGGGTATGCTTTGCGGGCTTATAGAACGTTCGGCGGACTCGCGACGACAACCATGAGAAACCTCAACTGCCATTTCGTCTCTCGCTTTCTGACGAAGCCATGGGAGTTTGGTGAACGTCAGCTCCACTTCTACGACGTGAGGACCCGCCAGTTCGGGCAGAGATCCTCGAGGAACCTCTTCGCTGTGGCCGGCCTTAACTCCGAGGAGACAGAGGCACGGATAAATCAGTTGGTCGAAACACCCCTGGCCAAGGTGATCGGCGAGTTGGCCCGATCTGCAGGGCCAGATGGCTATTCGATTGATCACTGGCCCATCTACCGGGCGCTCATGTTACTGTTTCCAGTTCAAGTTGCCCGGGCCGCGTTGCATTCGCGCGGCGAATCTGACCTCGCGACCATTTTGTCGTGGCCCGATGAACAGATCGACCACTTGGCCTGGGCCAGCCATCAACGATACAGATTAGTCACGGTTCGGTCCCACCGCGCCTGGCCATTCTTCTACCCATCCAAAGGGTACTTCGTCATTCCCTTGGCGTTCTCCTCCGCTCTCATGCCTGGCGCCATCGTGATGCCTCTGACCAAGGATTGGGCAGTCGCATACGTGCCGATCGCAATCGATGCATAACAGCTCACCCAGATTCTCTCGTACGCCGGAGGTGGCCTTGCTTCTAATGCCTCCGTTGGTACGAATTCCGAATTCGTGGTGATCCATCCGTCGGTCATGGCGTGCGCAAAGGAAAACGAGATCCGGCAGCACATCGAGGAGACGCAGGCAAACAACTTTAGGCTGCTCTGGGGACTGGTGGACTTCAATAGGAACGCGACGGAGGCCTTTGCCGAGGCTGGACTTCCACCGTCGGATGCCCTGGCATGGGTCGCCGAGTTGGGCAGTAGCATCCGGAGCACCGTGCCTGAAGCCGCCACAAAGCCGTTGCTGACTGACGGTCCCGCCGCAGAAAAATCGGAGTAACATCAGCGAACCGCTAGTGCGCCGGGCTCGCCGATGAACGGCAAGGCGTTGACTGATGACTCGTCATGAGCGAGAGCAATATGAAACCTGACGACGACGGGGAAATGCTGCTGGAGTATGACCTCACTGGGGGCGTGCGCGGCAAGTATGTCGAGCGCTATCGGCAGGGCACGAATGTGATCCTCCTTGACCCAGACGTTGCCGAGAAATTTCCCACGTCCGAATCGGTGAACGAGGCGTTGAGACGACTGGCTGCCAGCGGCGGCTAACTCACTCCCTGAGGCGGACCACAAGCGGAAATCACGCTGACTGAGCGGCGTGGGCGACGATGGGCGAATGGCGCGCGCAGGTGCCGGCACCGACGTAGTCGGTGGGCGCGGCCCGGCTACGCCAGCGCGACTACATACACAGCAGTCCGCGCAACACGAAGGGCAGGATGCCGCCGTGTTGGAAGTAGGCCGCCTCTTGCTGGGTGTCGATGCGCACGCGGACTTTGAATTCGCCGCGGCTGCCGTCGCCGCGGGCGAAGGAGATAGCGATCTGTCGATCCGCGGGCGGGCTGGCGATGAAGCCGGGCAGGCCCACGGTCGAGAAGGTCTCCTCGCCGGTCAGACCGAGGCTTGACGGCGTTTGCCCAGGCAAGAATTCCAGCGGCACCACGCCCATGCCGATGAGGTTCGAGCGATGGATGCGCTCGTAGCTTTGCGCGATGACGACGCGCACGCCGAGCAGGCGCGTGCCCTTGGCGGCCCAGTCGCGCGAGGAGCCGCAGCCGTATTCCTTTCCGGCCAACACCACCAGCGGCACCTTGTCCGCCGCGTACTTCATGGCGGCGTCGTAGATGGGCAGCGTCTCGCCGTCGGGCAGGTGGCGGGTCACTCCGCCTTCGGTGCCGGGCGCGAGCAGGTTCTTCAAGCGCACATTGGCGAAAGTGCCGCGCACCATCACTTCGTGGTTGCCACGCCGGGCGCCGTAGGAGTTGAAGTCCTTGGCTTCGACGCCGAGGCCGATGAGGTAGCGGCCGGCCGGGCTGTCCGCCTTGATCGATCCGGCGGGCGAGATGTGATCGGTGGTGATGCTGTCGCCAAGCAGGGCCAGTACGCGGGCCGACACGATTTCCTCGACGGCGGGCACGGTCTTCGACATGCCATCGAAGTAGGGCGGATGTTTGATGTACGTCGACGAATCGTCCCAGGCATAGGTCGTGCCCTGCGGGATGGGAATCGAGCGCCAGCGGGCGTCGCCCTGAAAGACCGTGGCATAGGCGCTTTCGAACATGCTCTGTTTGACCGATCGGGAAGCCACGGACGCGACCTCGACGGGCGTGGGCCAGATGTCCTTGAGGTAGACCGGCTGGCCCTTGCCGTCGGTGCCGATGGGATCCTGGCTGAGATCGATGTCGACCCGGCCGGCCAGGGCGTAGGCCACCACCAGCGGCGGTGAAGCCAAGTAGTTGGCGCGGATGTCGGGGTGGATGCGGCCCTCGAAGTTGCGATTACCGGAAAGCACGGATGCGACCACGAGGTTGCGCTCGGTGATGGCCGCCGTGACGGCGGGCGAGAGCGGCCCGGAGTTGCCGATGCAGGTGGTGCAGCCATAGGCCACGATGTGAAAACCAAGCTTTTCGAGCGCCGGCATCACGCCGGCTTCCTTCAAATACGCCGCCACGACTTGCGAGCCCGGCGCGAAGGAGGTCTTGACCCACGGCTTGCTCGTGAGCCCGCTCGCAACTGCTTTCTGCGCGAGCAAGCCGGCCGCGATGAGGAGCGGCGGATTCGAGGTGTTGGTACAGCTGGTGATGGCCGCGAGCACCACCGAGCCGTTGGCGATATCCGCGTTGGCCGCGACTTTGCTTTTGGGGCCAGAGGTCCCTGGCTTCTTCGCCTTCACGAGCGAGGGCAGGGCGGCCGCGAAACCGGACGCGACCTCGGGCAGCGACACGCGATCTTGTGGCCGGCGCGGTCCGGCCAGGCTGGCCACGACGCTACCCATGTCGAGGTCGACAACCTTGGTGTAGTTCGACTCGGGCTGCCCCGGCTCGGCGAACATGCCTTGCTCGCGGCAGTAGGCTTCCACCAAGCGCACGCAATCGTCCGGTCGGCCGGTGAGGCGCAGGTAGTTGATGGTTTCCGCGTCGATGGGGAAGAGGCCGCAGGTGGCGCCGTACTCGGGCGCCATGTTGGCGATGGTGGCGCGGTCGGCGAGCGGCAGCGTCCGCACGCCCGGTCCGAAGAACTCGACCAGTTTGCCGACCACGCCGAGCTTGCGCAGGATTTCCGTGACGGTGAGAACCAGATCTGTCGCGGTCACGCCTTCGCGCAGCTGACCCGAGAAACGCACGCCGACGACCTGCGGAACCAAGAGCGGCATGGGCTGGCCGAGCATGGCCGCCTCGGCCTCGATGCCGCCCACGCCCCAGCCGAGCACGCCCAAGCCGTTGACCATGGTGGTGTGCGAGTCGGTGCCGACGACCGTGTCGGGATAGGCCTGGATCACGCCAGGTCGGAGTGGGTCGGGCGCGAAAAAGATCACGCGCGCGAGGTACTCGATGTTGATCTGGTGGACGATGCCGGTGTCGGGCGGAACCACGGCCAAGTTGCGAAACGCGGTCTGTCCCCAGCGTAGGAATGCGTAGCGCTCCTGATTGCGCCAGAACTCGATTTCGTTGTTGCGGGCGAGGGCGCCGGCATGGGCGTACTCGTCGATCTGGACCGAGTGGTCGATGACCAACTCCGCCGGCAGGAGCGGGTTGATCTGCCCTGGATCGCCGCCCATGCGCTTGGTCGCCGCGCGCATCGCCGCCAGGTCCACCACGGCGGGCACGCCGGTGAAGTCCTGCATGATCACCCGCGCGGGCATGAAGGCGATCTCCGCGGACGGCTCCGCGGCTGGTTGCCAACGCGCGACGGATTCGATATGCGCCGCGGTCACGCTCTGTCCGTCTTCTCGACGCAGCAAGCTCTCGAGCAGGATCTTGAGCGAGAACGGGAGACGCGAAATGTCGAGGCCGGATTGCGCGAGACTGGGCAGCCGGAAAATCTCGTACGTGCTGTTGCCAACGCGCAGACTGGAGCGGGTTCGAAAGGTATCAACCATGGCGTGACAAGCTAGCAAGGTCCCTGCGGGTCGTCGAGGTGGCTTGCATACAGAAAACGTAGCGCGATGGCGGTGCGACGAGCGAGTTTGGGCTATTCTCGATTCATCTTGGATGCATTCACGGGAAGCAACGGATCCGGTAGCCGCGAAAGGGCGGCGGAGCAAGCCAGTGTGGGCGGGGCCACGGCTCCGCAGAGCGATATTCTCATCGTCGATGACATGCCGGAGAACTTGCGCGTGCTCGGCGAATTTCTTCGTCGCGAGGGTTACGCGGTTCGCGGCGCATCGAGCGGGGCAGCGGCCCTGGAATCCGCCGCGGCGCTGATGCCGGACCTCATCCTGCTCGACATTCTGATGCCGGAAATGGACGGCTTCGAGGTTTGCCGCAGGCTCAAGCGCGACGATCGCCTGCGCAACGTGCCGGTCATTTTTCTTTCCGCGCTGGCCAGCCTCAACGACAAGGTGACGGCATTCAACGTTGGCGCGGTCGACTATATCGCCAAGCCATTCCACTTCCCCGAAGTCCTCTTGCGCGTGCAAACCCACGTTCGCTTGCGCCGCCTGCAGGCGGAGGTGGAGGATCACAACCGCCGCCTGGTCGAGTTGGTCAGCGACCAGGTGCGCGAGATCTCCGACTCGCAGATGGCGACCATCTTCGCCCTGGCCAAGCTGGCCGAATCGCGCGATGGCGAAACCGGCCGGCACATCGAACGCGTGCAACTTTACTGCAAGCTGCTGGCGGCGACGTTGGCGGAACAACCGGCCTACGCGGGGAGCGTCGAAGAGTCGTTCGTCGAGAACATTTTCTTGGCGAGTCCGTTGCATGACATCGGCAAGGTGGCCATTCGCGACCACATCCTGCTCAAGCAGGGCGAGCTGACGCCAAGCGAATTCGAGGAAATGAAGCTGCACACGACGCTGGGCGCGCAGACCCTGGAAGTGGTGAGGACGCGCTATCCGCGCAACGAGTTTCTGCGCATCGGGATCGAGATCGCCCGCGGCCACCACGAGCGCTGGGACGGCCAAGGCTATCCGTCCGGCATCGCCGGCATGGACATTCCCCTCTCGGCTCGCATCATGGCGGTGGCGGATTGCTACGACGCCGCCCGATCGCGCCGTTGCTACAAGCCCGCGCTTTCGCACGCCGAGTGCAGGGACGCGCTCGGGCATCGCGCTGGAAGCCACTTCGATCCGGATGTCGTGGCCGCTTTTGAAGGTGTGCAGTCGCTGTTCGAGGATATCGCGAGCGCGCTGAACGACACTTGACCCCGTGCCGGATTCGCACGGAGTCGGTGCGGATTCCGCACACTGTTCTGTTGTTCCAGGACGTTGGAGCGAGTAGACACACGGCTATGTGGTTGGGCACACAGCTTGCGTGTGTGGTGCGGCGATGAGGATGGGGCGCTGCTTGCGGAAAGGAATTTCGAGCACTTGAGAACCTCGCCGGGTTTTCTGCGCTGGGGTCTGTTGCTGTCGTCGGTAGCCATGTCGGCCGTCTTGGTGGCGACTGGTCTCTGGGTTTCTCTGGGTGTTGGCCAGGCCGCGAGCACGGTGACGCAGGGGCAGGCTATCGGTATTGCGTTTTCCGGTAGGCGCATCATGCGCACCGCGGGTGCAATCGATGGTCGCGTTTTGGAAGAGGTTCTGGAGGGGCTGGCGCCGCAGGGGCTTCGCTACGTGGAAGTTGTCGGCCCCGACAAGGCCGTGG
>Ga0224559_1000393_pt1 | contig 29909 bp, 22 predicted proteins | sample 714S33034metaG_FD_180676 | JGI IMG/M metagenome (GOLD analysis project Ga0224559, IMG submission 180676) | Peat soil microbial communities from Stordalen Mire, Sweden - 717 S3 30-34 | ecosystem: Environmental > Terrestrial > Soil > Wetlands > Peat | place: Sweden: Norrbotten County, Stordalen... | reverse complement strand
GGCAGGTTGAGGTGCTGGTCCGGAGAAACATTCCCTGCACTCAGAGGCAAGGGAAGGATGTCCACAAACTGGACCAGATCATGGAGAAGCATTCCATGAGTGCAACCCGGGGAGCCCGATGCGGGAAACCGCACGGCGGGTTCTACGAGGGGGGACAGGCACAAGGGGCCTCAACCGCAAGACCTGTCCCTACCCACCACCTGGCAGTTTAGGCAATCCTGCAACTCGATGTTGCCGATGTTTCCACCAGAACCCTGCAATGAGAAGGCTTGATCAGAGTGACGACAGAGCAAGAACACGCTGTCCGGCTGATCTGGACGGAATCTTTCAATGCCTCACGGTGCATTTGTGCGCACGCCGCGTTCTTCCGGGCCATCGGGCGCGGCACTATGGATGCTGGCTGTGACGAGTACTGGCAGTATGCGGTTGGCGCGGCCATGAACACAACTACCGTAAGCGCAACGACGTCGCGCGGAATCATTTACATTCCGCTTGTGAGAGACCCCGGGAGTAGGTGGGGGGCATGAGAAGCCCCCACCATCATCAGAAGATGATTTTTGCACTGAGTTGAAGGACCCGCGGATCGAACGCCTGGGTGGACTTACCGAAGGCTGAAGTGCTGGAGTACGTTCCATCCGGCTTAAGAACCAAGGCGAGGTCATCGTTGGGTAAGAATAAGTTGACGTTGTTAAATGCGTTGTACGCATCGGCGCGGAACTGTAATGTCTCGTTCTCCCGAAAATGAAAGTTTCGGCCGAGCGCCAGGTCCGTCGACGTTTGGCGCGGGCCGCGGTACACATCGCGACGCAATGTGCCGTCCGTTCCAAGCACGGGTTGGGGGAAGACGGTAGGACTGTAGAGCCTGTTGATGAAGTCCGCTTGCTTGAACTTGGATTTCACCGCGCCCGGCGCCGGGGCATCCGGGCGGTCATAGTACCCGCTTGCGATTCCGCCGCCACCATCCATGTTGTAGTCGCAGCCATGGTCCAGGAGCGCGCCGGTTGACCTGTAGGCTGCTGAGAACGGCGAAGAGCAGAAGGGACTGAATGGGCGCCCTGACTGGAGCGACACGACGGCGGAGAGCAATCCATCATCGCTTCCGGTTACGGAGCGACTGATTCCAGTGCCCTCATTGATTACAAGAATGGCCGCGTGCTGTACCGAACCAGATGCATCGGCAACGCTTCCTTTCAAGGTGGATTCTGTCAACTGCGCGCGACCAGACGCGCTTACCAATAGCAGCGTCAGAAGAAAGAATGACGACAGGGCATAACTCGACTTGCGGGCAACACTGTGCATGTATGGCTCTCCAAAATCCTCGGCGTTAACCGAATGAAAAATTGCAATCACTTTATTCTTGAGGGCCTGTTTTGCCATCGGGCATCCGGTGGAGGAGTTATCTGCGACTTTCAGTCGAGTAACGTCAACCACACAAAGATGGATTCACCTGCTCACCCATTCGGAGGAGGACGGTGCCAGCCTGACGGATTACACTTCCCGCGAGAGGATGATTGACGTGGAGGAAAGACGCAAGCAGATAGGAAGACGTAGTCTCTTAAAGGCCAGTGGAATTGTTGCCGCAAGCGGGGCATTTGGGTCGCTTTGGGCGCTGGTGGCGGGCGCCGGTACTTCAGCCAAAGCGCGGAAACGCGCCAGGTGGATTAGGAGCGTGGGCCGCCCTACCCTCGGCGAAACGACCACCGAATACAAGCGTTTTTCCGGCAATGATATTTTTACGATCTATCGGCAGTTGAAGGATCAGCGCGACGGGGCCGGTTCGTTTGAAGCGGAGCAAGCCTCAAAGGCCAAGCGTTTGGCCGCGTGGACAGCAGAGAAGAAGCCTGGGTATAGTCTGCCCGATCGCCAGTTGAGCGAAGGCGGGTTTACCGTGATGCATAGCGCCAAACCAGGATCGGGACTGCTGTCGTGGACGCGTCCCGCCGCGCCCACAGCGGAGGAATCGCTGCCTCAGCGTTACATCGCCTCGCCGGAAGAGATGGCGAACACAGTGAAGGCCGCCGCGCGTCTCTATGGAGCTGGACTGGTCGGAATTGCGCCGATGAACGAGGCTTACGTCAACCTCCAGGTGCCGCACAGAGAGCCGCCGCGAAAAGACCATCCGGAGAAAGATGCTTCGCAGAAGAATCAACATCCGATGGTTCAGCGACAGGAACGGGAACATCCGAGTGGTGAGCATTCGTTAGCTCCGCATCGTGACGGTGAACATCAGATTGGTGAGCGCGGGAAAGATCAACTTCAGACAGTTCAACCACCGCAAGACAAAGATATTGTTTTTGAAGACACCGATGTGCCCGCGGTAACCGATGCCAAGTTCGTGATCCCCCGGAAGATGAAATGGGTGGTGGCCATCGCCATCCCCATGGATCTCGACCTTCTCTCTCGCGCTCCTACTGCTTTGGGCGATGCTGCGGCGGCGCTCGGCTACAGCCACTCCGCTTTTGTAGTGGCATCGCTCGCCGTATTTATCCGCGGTCTCGGCTATGAAGCTATACCGTGCGTGAACGATACGGCGCAGAGCATTCCCTTCGCGGTCGATGCGGGCATTGGCGAACTGAGCCGGCTCAACAAACTGGTGACACCGGAATTCGGCGCTGCAGTTCGTCTATGCAAAGTCTTCACCGACCTGCCGATGGCATTGGACAAGCCGGTCGATTTCGGACTGGTCGAATTCTGCAAGACGTGCAGAAAATGCGCTGAGGCGTGCCCTTCGCGCGCCTTGTCATTCGACGACGAGCCGAGTTTCAAAACCAGAGGACCATGGAATAACCCTGGACACAAAGCCTGGTTCGAGGACTCTTACAAGTGTTACGAATACTGGCAGAAGACCGGCACGGGCTGCGGTGTCTGCCTGACGAGTTGCCCTTACACCAAGGGCGATCAGGCATGGGTTCACGAAGCGGTGAAGGCAACAGCCTCGATTGCGCCGGCTGCGGACGGCGTCTTCCGCGTGATGGATAATGCCTTCGGCTACGGGAAGCAGCACGACCCGGAACAATGGTGGACCAAAGATCATTCGGATAGAAGAGGATAACCATGGCGAACGCAACCGATGTTTTCACGATCACAATTCGCAAGCGCTCGTGGTGGTTTTGGGCTCTGGCCGGATTATGGCTGCTGTTGGAAGTCTTGATACTTCAGACCGCATTGGCAAGCGCGCGGGAATCCGAATACCGCGCGGCCGCCATAAGTTGGATTGCAGCCATCGTACTGGCCGCCGCTGGCGTCTTTGCCTGGCTGCGCCGAGGGCAACCTCGCAGGCCGAGCGAATCACGCGGGCAACAATGAAGACGCGCCCACGCGCGCTCGATGTTGCGGACAACCGGTTTCTCAACGGGGGCTTGACCGGCTCTCTCCGCTGCTGATCAGGTACACGCCCGGATTTTCTTGCAGCGGACAAGAGAACTCGCACGCTCCGCAGCCTACGCAGCGATTGAGGTCCACGTACGGCTGCTTCAAGGTCCGCGGCTGACCCCCCGCATCCACAACCTCGGCGTCTTTGACGTAGATTGCCTTGGGCGACACCGGGCACCACTCTACGCACACGGTGCAATCCGTGGCCTTGGCCCATGGCAGGCAGCGCCCCCGGTCATAAACTGCGGTCCCCAATCGAACTACCGTAGACGCTTCCGCGTTTGCTGCGTCCCAACCCTTCTGCCGAGACGTGAGCTGCTGAATCGCACCCGTGGGACAGACCTCGGAACAGAGCACACAACTCGGTTCGCAGTAGCCGATCTTCGGCGTCACAACAGGACTCCACAAGCCTTCCAAGCCAGCTTCTGTGAACGCAGGCTGTAACGAATCGTTGGGACACACTCTCATGCACTCGCCACAGCGAATACACCGCGAGAGAAAATCACTCTCAGGCTGCGCGCTCGGCGGCCGGATCAGCCGCTCGTTACGGCTCTTGCCCAGTACATTCTGAGCGCGCATCAAGGGCACGACGGCTAGTCCGCCCACCACTGCCGCGAGTGCCTTGCGCCGGGACAGACTCGTCCCCACGACCTCCGTCTCTTTCCGAAAGAAGCGAAACTGCAAACTGCCGTGCGGGCACGACTCTACGCAGTTCAGGCACAGGTGGCACTCCGCCTTGTGCCACGGCGCGCCGGCGATCGGATCGTCCCCGCCTTGGCAGTCGATCAGGCAGCGGCTGCACCGGTTGCAGATAGCCGCATCCTTGTGCAACCCGAGAATGGACCACCGCGACGCCATGCCTAGCATTGCGCCCAGAGGGCACAGCGCCCGGCACCAGAAGCGCGTTACCCGCAGGTTCATCGCCAACAAAGCAAGAAAGGCTACGCCAATCACTATGCCCAGCCAGTAATGGGGTAGATAGACGACATAGTAACTTTTACTGGTCGCGGCAGGCAGAATAGACAGCCCCGCCGATCGCATCAACAGGCTGATGGGGTCGATCCAAGCCACCATGCTGCTGCGCCAGAGCGTCGCCAGTAATCCGGCGATCAACAGTAAATATTTTGTCGTCTGCCACGTCTTATAGCGATTGGACGCGATGCGCGATTTCGGCCGCGTGGATTCCGAACGGATGTTGCCGAGGAAATGATTCAAGCTGCCCAAGGGGCAAATCCAGCCGCAGAAAAAGCGCCCCAGGAAGAAGGTCGGAATCAGGATGACCAGCGAACACGCCAGCCCGCGATAGAGAGCGTGCCCTGCCAGCGCATTAACGAAGGCATCCAGCGGGTCGAGCTTCAGGAAGAGATTGACGGGATACGCCGGCCGTCTATGCGCGTTTGAGAAGTCGAACAGCTTTGTGCGCGCCAGAAACGACGCGAATAATATAAAGAACACGAATTGCGAAAAACGGCGAAGTCGAGTCGCCAATGGCCGGCCCTCCAAATCCAATGATAGTTATGGGTTGCCTGGCAAGAAGCAGGCTCTCGGCCGCCCCTCTTATGCGCTACGCTCATGTTGCGCGGGATGAGGACGCGCGCCAGGCATTCCCAAATGAAAAACCCAGTCCGAACTGCGGAAAGTTCCTCGGTTAGCGATCTGCACGGTGAAACCCGACAGACTCAAGATCGTGCAAGGAGACTTGAACTTCTTTGATCGTTGCCAGGCGTTTCATTTCAAGGCGCTTCTCAATCGCGGCAAACTGATCTCCGAAGATTGCGCATTCTGTAATGTGGGTAACCCAGCGCCTGCATTGCGACCAACTTCCGAATCCCTCATATATTGAGTGCGCCCCGGTGGTTTCGACGAGAAGAACTCGCACCGTCGGGTCGCTCTCAGGCCCGTTCATGCGTATGAAATGCACGCGGAATGACAGACGGATAGCCGGAAGGACATTCTTCATTGGAAAGCGCCAAGGCTTTTGTGGTTTTGACGGGACCTGCTGCGGTCCTAATTGAATGTTTCGCGCACAAATCGACGAGTGGAGATCCAGCCACAGGCAAGCGCGATTCGCATCGCGGATGGGTTACGCGCTTTCCGGACTCCGTCCATGGGTGGGAGCCGAAGGGCCGCTCATAGGCAACCCTTCAGCTTGCATTCGTCCCACAAAGCCGCTTCATATCAATTACAAAGAAGGAAGCATCGCGTTCTCCTTCTCGTTCGCTGTGAAGCACCTTAGAAGCTCACCCTTGCGCTCAACTGGATTTCACGGCCCGGCGTGGAGACTTCGGTGATGCTGCCGAAGCTGGACGTATTCACAAAGCGGTTAGGCGTCCCGAGGTTGGCATGGGGGCCGCATCAGTGTTGCAGTTTTAGAGCAAACTGGAAGACGCGTGGCGCTTGCGCCTCCGTGATCTGCCCGAACGCGGGCGAGTTCATGTCGAAAACGGGCGGGATCAGGTTGACATGGTTTGTCACGTTGAAGGCCTCCGCCCGGAACTGAATTTTTGTCTGCTCACCGATGGCGAAGCTCTTGTCGAGTGAAGCGTCGAGACTCCCATAGGCAGGGCCATCGACGCTGTTTCGCCCCTCGTTGCCGAACTGCCCGGCGTTCGCAACCGGATCGAGCCGCTGAAATGCCGAAGGAGATACCCATTGCGACACCTTGTGCGGTGCTCCGTTATTCGGGTTACCGACGACGTTGGGCCGGTCTCCGAACATGCCGGAAACTCCGGGGTGCGGCGCCTGCAACGAGACATTAGCAGAGTCGTAGACCGTGAAGGGAGTGCTGGAATTTACGGCTAACAGGGCATTGAATTGCCAGCCATCCAGGAGAGTATGGGACAGACCTGTGAAGTTGCGCGCGAACGGAACGGCGTAGGTTACGCTTCCGGCGAAACGGTGGCGCGAATCGAAGAGCGAGCGTCCGTGTTCAGCGCTCAGATCCTGGTTGTTCTGGGCTATGTCAAGCTCCCCAAGCACGAGCCAAGGAGCGGGACCAGACATGTGAAGGCTTGACGAGTAATCCAGATCCTTGGAAAAGGTGTATGCCAGCGTGTAGTTGAGGTCCGACGTGCCGCGCCGTGTGAGTGAGACCTGTGCGGAGTGGAAGGTTGAGTTCGCATTCCCTTCTACCAGCCCGGCAGTGCCCAAGGTGCAGGTGCCGGTGGTCAGCGTGCAGCCGGAGTAGAGCCGGCGCCGCGGGGAGTTAGCGAAGGTTGCACCGGGTTGATAGATCGCAGGATTCGCCTCTACCAACCGCGGCAAGCGGGTTCCTTTGGACCCAATGTACCCGACGGACAGGTTCTGCTTCCCGAGGCTCTGGTCGATAGTAAAGTTCCAGTCCTGCGCATAGGGCGGCAGCAGGTTGCGATCAATGGTGAAGGTGGAGGCGGGAAGAGCAACCTGACCGGGCGCAAATGGGTTGGTTACGGTACCGAGCGGGTTGGCGTAGTTGATCTTTGTGTATCCGGTGAGAGTCCGGACGACCGTCTGTGGGAGCGCGGAACTGGTGGCGCGGAACGGCATGCCCACGCCGTTCATCAGTTCGTCGTAGAAGATGCCATAGGCTGAGCGAATCACCGTGCGGCTGTTGCCTAGCGGGTCCCATGCGAAGCCGATACGGGGCGCCCAGTCACTTTTGAAGACGGGGGCAATCGTGTCGGGTACACCGGAGTCGCCGGGAAACAGAAGGCCGTTTGGAGCGCTAGGGTAAACGGTGGATTGGTGGCCCGGCGCAAACTCCATCATGCGATTGTGGATGTCTCGGAACGGCGTCGTGATCTCGTAACGCGCGCCGTAGTTCAGCGTAAGCGTCGAGCTGATGCGGTACTCATCCTGTGCGTAGGAGCCCAACTCCCAGCCACGCAGATCACGCGTGAAGTCGCCCCCGGCCTGAGTAAATATATCCGGCTCACCCAGCAGGAAGTTGGCCAACGAGTTGTTGGTGTAGCCCTGAACGGTAAAGGAAAAGGTGCCCGAAGCGAAGTTCGACTGGTAGCCGTTGATCTGGGTCCGGCGGAATTGGCCACCGTAGCTGGTGACGTGTTTGCCCTGCGTGTGGGCCAGGTTCGCGCTGAATGCGTAGTCGTTCTGTGTGCTGTCGCGCGGGTTGATGATCGGATCGCCCACGTTGGAATAGCCCTGGGTCATGATCAGCGGCGCGCCTGTGGCCGAAGCCCATGTGGAGGAATATCCAAAGCCGAATGACTGAGGTGAGAAGCCGGAGAAGCGCTTATCCAGAACGATGTGGCTCTGGAAGAAGCTGACATTTGCTGTCAGTACCGTATGCGGAGAAAAGGTGTGCGTTTCAGTGAGTCCGCCTAAGTGTGTGTTAGCGAAGTAGCCAACGGGAAACCCTGGAACATCGGCGCCGAGCTCCGAGTACGGGCTGAGGAGTCCCGTCGTCGAGTAGCTGTAACGCGCGCTTAAAACATCCACGTTCCGCAGCAACCAGTCGGCTTTTGCCCCGCCCTGGTCATTGTTGTACTGGCTCAGGTTTGAGGTTTGGGCCAGGTGCGGATTTTCTGGCGTGTTGGGAATGGGATAGAACGTGAGGTATTTAGCGGTGATCGCGTTGATCTGACCGGAAAGATTGTTGCCGAAGGGAGTCCGCGTGGAATTCAAGAGAATGGGGGCATCGGCCGAGAAGTCGCCGTTGCGTTCCGCCACCGTCGGCACCACCACGCCATGCGTGATGTCCTGATTCTCGCGCAGACCTTCGTAGTACGTGAAGAAGTACGCGTGGTTGTGCACCATGGGGCCGCCGATCGTGCCGCCGAACTGGTTCTGCTTGAGCTCTTCCTTCCGCGGCGCGAAGTAATTGTTGGCATTGAGCACGTCGTTGCGCAGGAACTCATACAGCGTGCCGTGAAACTGATTCGTGCCTGAACGGGTAACAATAGTGGTGATTCCCCCGCTGGTTCCTCCGAACTCAGCCGGTGCGGTCGTGGTCAGAATGCGGAACTCAGCCATCGTATCGGCTGGCGGCCGATACGCGTACCCCCCGTCCATGCGGTTGATGTCACGCATGCCGTCCACGAGGAAGGTGTTGGACTCCGGACGCATGCCGTTGACTTCATAATTTTGGCCTGCCCGACGGAAGTTGTTCTGCACCGTCAAACCCGAGGAGGTTGGACGTACTCCAGGCTGCAGAATGCCCAGTTGGGAGAAGTTACGCCCATTGAGCGGTAGATTTGCAATCTCTGTCTCGCTCACCACCGCGCCTTGCGCGATCTCATTGGTTTGCAGACCAGCGGCCTCAGCGGTTACCTCGACGGTCTGCTGGTCAGTCGCGGGAACTAGCTGTACATCAATCTGTGACTGGTTTCCAACATCGAGGTGTATCCGCGAGTCGACCCAGGTTGCAAAGCCTGGGGATCGCACTTCGACGCGGTAGTCGCCGACAAACAACTCCTGAAACGAGAACTCGCCGTTGCCGTCGGAGCGCTCTGCATGCTGTTGAGCTGTGCCGACCGACGTGATCACGACTTCAGCGCCCGGCACGACAGCCTTGGTTGCATCCCAAACGACGCCTCTCAGAGAGGCAGTTGCGCTTTGAGCGTGGATTGTGACTGGGATAATGAAAAGACAAAGAACAATTAACACGAGTTTTTGAATCATGGCTCTCCTTCTAATGAAGCGCTGCATGTTAAGAAAAGACCCGAAGACGACGGCCGGAACCCTTGGAAGGCGTATGCACTTTGCGTCAGGCCGGCCCTCTTGTCCGCGATCCGCGCATTTGCAATGCAACGGAAGCAGAGGTTTGTAACGCGATTGAAGAACCAAGCAGCCTGCGATCCGATCGCTCCAACGTCTTCCACAATCTGATTGATTGCCGCTTCGTCCGGTCGATGGAACCCGAAATGGCAAGGCATTCATTGCGACGCATGATTGTTTGGGCTTCATTGTCGCTTCCTTCCCGCTTCAACTACCCGATGCCTTGAAGACAGCCTGCGGAGGCCCCGGGACCCGGATCGCTGGTCCTGGCAGTCAGAGACTTCGCCATAATTCAAATCAAGACAGCACCCAACCCGCGCTGATCGCAAAGAGCAGCGAAATGATTGCAGGAGAACGGACGGCAAGACGCATCAAGCCCGCACGCTCTGCGGCAATTTGTTTGGGGAATGTCTGGAGTCTATGCTGCGCCATTGGCAAGCACATCGGGATAATGATTGAGAACCGCCTCCACCGTAAGGCGTAGTGGAGGCAGTGAGTTATATCACATCCATCTTGCCGATGGACATTGTTCCGGAGACCGTCAGCGAGTTACCTTGTGCCATCGCAGGCAGCCAGCAGGGTGGCGCGCTAGTCCTGGACGAATAGGCGAACGGACGGGGTTCTGTAGCCCTCAAGGGCTAGATGTGCTCCCATTTGCGCGTACATTCGTTCATCGCGCGGCTGCCAGGTGGCCAGGCCGTCCACATAACGGTTGTACATGCAGAAGGCGGCGGCAATCAGTACCGTGTCATGAATCTCCGTGTCCGTTGCTCCCTGTTGGCGGGCTGCATCTACGGAAGAACGGGTTACATGCTTTCCACCGCGCTGCACCTGGCCGGCGATGACGAGCAGTCGCTTCAGCTTCTCCGAGATGTGCGCTTGCTGAAAATCGGCATGAATCTGCTTGACCGTATCGCTGTTGCCCAGATGACATGTTGCCGCTGCGCCGTGACTGGTCTGGCAGAAGTAACAATCGTTGAGCGAAGAAACGTAAGTCGCGATCAGTTCGCGCTCGCCCGGCGAAAGACTATTGGGTTCGTGTAACAGAATGTGGGCCAACTCCCGAAGAGGCTTGGCCGTTTCAGGCCGGAATGCAAACGCGGAACTGATTCCCGGCAGTTCAACCGGCAATGGGATATGCGGCATTCTCAGGCTCCTTGATTTGTGCGGTTCTTCATTTTATGTGCTGCTTTCGTGCGGCAGATACTCGCGGCTCATGGTTACGTATCCTTCTTTAGCGGTCTTCCGGCCTCGCTGCCGATAAAGTTCTTCGTCTTGCGGCTGCCAGGTGTCCAGACCGTCCGCATAGCGGTTATACATGCAAAAGGCTGCGGCTATCAGCACGGTGTCGTGGATCTCCGTATCCGTCGCCCCGGCGTTTCGAGCCGCTTCAACATCGTGCGAGGTGACATATTTGCCGCCTTTTTGGACCTTGCCCGCAATCGCCAGCAGCGTCTTGAGCTTTTCGGAGATATCGGCATTCAGGAAGTCGGCCTTAACACAACGGACCAGTTCTTCATCTCCGTCAAGGTGCGCAGCGGCAATGGCGCCGTGAACGGTCTGGCAGAAGTAACAATCATTCCGCGAGGAGACATAGGTCGCGAGCAGTTCTCGCTCTGCCGGAGTTAGAGAGTTCGGAGCATGAAGTAGCACCTCGGCCAACTCATTGAGCGGCTTTGCGGTTTCAGGGCGAAAGGCCATGGCTGCGCGAATACCTTGCAGTCCATCGGGAAGACGAATGTGTGCCATTGAGTGAATCAGCTCCCTTCGTTGGTTAGCGGCGCAGCTACCTGGCGCGCAGACAGGAATTGATGGATGGGCAATCCACAGAGATCGATGCCAACCCCAATCAGGGCCGGCAAAGGGTTGTGCAGCAGAATCAGCAGGCCAATGACCGCGCAGAAGGCAATGAAGAGGACCGGCGCCCAGGGGAACCACCAGGCCCGAACCGGGACGGTGATGCGAAACAACGTTGACGCGGCGAGCGCCAGAAATAGCGCAGCCGAGAAGATGATGTAAGCCAGGACGCGGTCGAACGCACCCAGAAAGAGCACTGCAAGCGACAGACCCGTCTGCAGCAGAATCGCATTGGCGGGAGTGCCGAAACGGGGATGCAGTTTTGCAAACGCCGGAAAGAAAGCGCCGGTCTGCGCCATGGCGCGGGTCACTCGCGGCGCGGCCATGGTGAGCGCGGCCATTCCGCCAAAGACGCATACCAGTACGCAAACCGAGAGCAGCTTTGCTCCCGCAGCGCCAAACAGGACTTCACCAAACTGCGCGACGAACGCAGTGTTTGAAGTGAGGCGGCCGATCGGCAGCACTGCGAGGAACGCAGCGCTGATGAGCAGATAAATGAGCGTGACCAGCGCGACGCCGCAAAGAAATGCAAGCGGTAACGTACGCCGCGGGTTGCGAACCTCGCCCGCAATCTTGCTTGCCTCCCACCACCCGCCGAAGCTAAAGAAGGCTGCGACGATGGCGCCGGCGATGGCAGGAATCAAGGCTTCTGACCCAGGACGCCGCGCGGCCAGGGGCATAAGGTTGCTGAGGTGAGCGTGGCCTGAGACGGCGGCCCATCCGACCAGCGCAACGAGGATGAATAGCTTGAGGATGTTGACGAAGGTCATCAGCGTGCTGCTCAATCGAGTTCCCAGGAAGTTCACCACACCAAAGACACAAAGAATACCTGCCGGGACAAGGGCCATCTCTCTCGCGCCGAAAGGAAGCAACTGCGCCACATAGGCTGACGCTCCAACGGCCAGGGCGGCTGCTACTCCGGGGTACATCACAATGGAACACATCCAGCCGTAAAGAAAGGCAATGCGGTCGCCGTAGCCAGCACGCAGATAGACATACTCTCCGCCGGACTCCGGAAAGCGAATCGCCAGTTCGGCGTAGCACAATGCGCCGCAGATCGCCATTAGTGCCATTGCCATCCAGACCAGCCCGAGCAGAAGAGGCGAGCCAAGCGACTTGGCCATCGTCGCCGGGGTCAGAAAGATGCCGAGCGCAATGGACTCGCCCACTACGATTGCTGTCGCAGCGGGCAGGCCGAACTCGCGGCGCGCAAAGGAGACAGGGGAAGACATGGCGCACACTCTGGAACATCGGAACATAGTGGAGGCTAGCATCGCCGCCTAATAAAGGAGGAGAAGAAACTCCATCGAACGGCGAATGACTAGAGCCAGATCCGCCTGTAGGATTCGTTTCGGTCAAGCTCACCCTTGCCTGCCCACGACCAATGACTATGCCCGGCAATTCAATTGCGGCCGTTCACTGCGGCCATTTCTGGAGGCTCCTTCTATGCGCAAGATCTCAGCCGCACTTTGTCTGCTCATGCTCTGCAGCGCTTCGGCGATGCAGGCGCAAACACCAACTTCAACTGTCTCAGGTATCGTGAAGGATTCGCAAGGCGCACTGGTTCAAGGCGCCAGCTTCCAGATTACGAACACGGCGCTGGGAACTACACGCGAAGGCGTGACGAATCCAGATGAAGCCTACTCAATTCCCGATCTGCTCCCCGGCGAGTATCGCGCCGAGGTGACTTCAAAGGGCTTTGCAACTTTACAGTATTCGGGAATCATTCTTGAGGCCGAGCGCACATTCACGCTCGATGCAACCCTGGCGCCCGCCAGCCAAGTGACAACGGTGAATGTCACTGCGGCGAATCAGACAGTTGACGTTTCCCAATCCATGCTGCAAGGCCAGATCACAGAGAGCACCATCGGAAGCATTCCGCTCAATGGCCGCAATTTTCTTGAGCTGGCTTACCTGATTCCCGGCAATCGTCCTGCGCCTACTTTCGATCCCACCAAGACAAATACGCTTGAAGTCAGCTCCGCGGGCGGATTTGGCCGAGGCGGCAACATCACGATCGCTGGCGGCGACAACAATGACGAAGTGGTTGGCGGAACGCTCTCAGATCTTCCCGAGGATTCCATCGGAGAGTTTCAGATTGCGACCGCGCGCTTCACCGCGGAGGTGGGCCGCTCGGGCAATAGCATCGTCAACATCATTACGCGGTCTGGAACGAATGCGTTTCACGGTTCGGCATTCATGTTTGAGAAGAATCGCAATCTGCAGGCGCTGCCCGCAACCTTCAGCGCGGGCCAGCCAAAGCCGCCATTCGATCGCGAACAGTACGGCGGTTCCGTTGGCGGTCCGCTACAGAGAGATAAGGCATGGTGGTTTTACTCCGCCGAATTCCGCGACCGGAATTCTTCCATCCAGACCGGCACGCGCAACCTCACCACCGACGCGATCAATAACACGGCTGCCGCCGCTCCACTGCGGAACTTTCTCTTGTCCAACCGCGTGGACTACCACATGAACGCAGCCAACAGCATCAGCGGACGCTACAGCTTCAATCGCTCTACAGATACAGCGCAGGCCAGCGCATCCTCTGAGACGCCTCTCAGCACGGCTGCGGAAAGGCAGAACTCGCTGAATCGCTTCAACTCGATTGAGGCAGCGTGGACGAGTGCGATGAGCCCGAGCAAAGCAAATGAGTTCTCCTACCACTACGATAACTTCTATAACGACATTCCACCTTATCCAGGCGCGGTGCCGCTTACCGATCCATCGCTGATCATCGGCAGTGAATTGATCTTCCCCGACCTTGCCGATGGCTCCAACTTCAATCTGCCGCAGGAAACTTTTCTCACCCGTAACCAGGTGCGCGACGGCTTCACTCTCGCGACCGGAAGACATGCACTCAAGCTGGGTGCCGAGTTCCAACACTATACCGCGCACGGAATCATCAACCCGTTCGGGAATGGCACGATCATCCTCACTTCGGACTTTGGCTTCGCCGATTTGAACGGCGATAAAGTGATCAACGACCTGGACATCCCGATCGCAGTCGCCATTCATAGCACCGGCCCGGTAGTGCCTGTTCCGATTCCGCAAGTGGGCGATAGCTACACGGCCTTTTTTTGCGCGGGACGATTGGCGGCCGCGTCCCAATCTGACCCTCAACCTGGGGCTGCGCTGGGAGTATGATTCCGATCTGACGGGCACAAGCAGCGACCACGATCCTTGTCCAAATCTGACCAGTATTCCGACCCAGCCCTGTGTCTGGATGGCAAACGTCATTGACCTGAAGAAGAATCCCGACAGCAAGGACTTTGGCCCGCGCGTGGGATTCATCTATGATCCGCTGGGCAAAGGCAAGACGGTTCTGCGCGGCGGCTATGGCATATACTACGACCGCATCATCCTGGAAACAGGCGCCGAGGAGCGTGTGCAGAACGATCGTGCACTCGCGGTGACCCAGTATGCCGGTTCGAGCCAGCGCCGCCCAGTCTCGATCTCTGCTTTGCGCCTGGTTCGAGTTTTGTGCCAGGTACGCCCACGCTTGCCAATCCGTTCAGCGGCCCGCATCAAACCGGCGGCGTAGGCATTATCGCCATGGGGCCGGACTCACATCATCCGCTGTACCAGCAGTTTTCGCTCGGTTTGCAGCAGGAAATCGGCAACGAGTGGCTCCTCAGTGCGGACGGACTCCACGTCTTCGGCGAGAGAGAGTTGATTGGCAACTTGTTGCGTACCACCAACTCCACTTCCCCTGACATCGGTTGCCCTGGGAGTAATGTTGCCTGCACAATTACCGATCCAGTCACCGGGATTTCAGATAACATCACGTTGATCCAATCCGGCGCCAAGAGCTGGTATGACGGCTTGCTCGTCAGCGTGGCCCATCGCGAGTCGAAGATCGGCAAGGTCGGTTACCAATACAACCTGAGCTACACGCTCTCAAAGAACTTCGACTACTCGGATGACGATCAGCTCACCAATAACAACGCCGACGAGCAAGTGAACCTTGTCGAGGGAACATCGGGCCTGCGCAAGGGAAAGGGATATGCGCTCACCGATGAACGTCACCGTTTGACCTTCTACGGGGACGCGCAGCTTCCGTACGGGTTCTCCGTTGCGCCTATCTACACTTATGGCTCCGGCGTTCCGGCTAACACCTTACTGCCCAGCACCGCAATCAACGGAGCCAGCGGCGCGCGGCTGCCGCTGCTGCCGCGCAATGCACTGGGACGCGAAGTGAAGAACAGCGATCAGTTGAATGCACTGATCAACAAGTGGAATGCATTGCCCGCGTGTCCGGGCGCGCATCCCTGCAATGCGGGTGGCGTAATTGAAAACGTCCCTGCGCACATCAGTTTTTCCAGCTCCTTCAGTTCGCTCGACCTCAGGCTTCGCAAGAAGTTTTCCTTTGGCGAGCATGTCTCCCTCAGCTTGATTGGCGAAGGATTCAACCTTGCGAATCAAGTGAACATTCGCGGCTCAAACACGGCCAACTTCTCCCGACTCCGGCGATTTTCGCTTCTTCAGTACCATCGATCTCTATGCCCCGCACGCAAACTCCTATCGCAGCTCGGACGGTACACCGAGCCCCATCCTTCGCGATCACGGCCAGCCGCGCGCCACGATGCAACAGCTTGCCGGTCTGGAATCGGTGCTTGGAGACTATGGCGGACAACTGGGCTCATTCGAATGGGTCTTCTCACCCCGCGGACCGGATGGCCGCCCGCAGGCTCTATTCAACCGCGTCACAGGGGACATCGATGCGGACGTGGCTGCCTATTGGCGCTGTCATTACGACATCGTCGAATACCTGAACGCCAACTGGAACACCATCGGCGCCGGCCTGCGGGGCAAGATTCATCTCGTTGTCGGCACAGACGACACCTTCCATCTGGATGGAGCGGCGCACAGCCTTGAGTCGGCGCTCAACCGGCATGGCGGAGAGCCGCATTTCACCTTCCTGCCGGGCAGATCCCACTTCGATGTCTATGTTGCAGGCGACGATCACTGGGCATTGTTCGATCAGGTCGCGGCAGAGATGTTCCAGGTTGCACGGCCCAACCGCAAGACGCTGAATTGATTTTGGCGTACACGTGACCATGTGCGAATGGCCTACGCGACCCTTAGAGAACATATCCATCACTGGTCACATGCAACCTTTTTGCTGACCCCAGGGACTCCGGATTCGTCCTGGTAAACGCCGCAGGGCCCGTCGATTCCAGCGGCACCGAGAAATGGTAAACCTAGCCTGCCGCAAGATGCCTATTGAACACGTCTTTAGTTCAGTTCAGGGCTCATCGCTTCCTCCAATTCGAATTGCGCCTCGGTCAGCTACAGCTACGACGAGCTAAACCGGCTGAGCAGCGTTGTGGACAACCGGCTGTCCGGCAGTAACACGACGACCTATGCCTACGATCCGGCGAGCAATCTGACCGCGGCGACCTATCCCAACGGATACCAGGCCATTTACATCTACGATCAGTTGAATCGGGTTACCGGGATGGCTTCACAGGTCTCCGGTTACACCTACCAGCTAGGCCGGACAGGCAATCGCACCGGCGCAAACGAGCTCAATGGCCGCACGCTGAACTGGAGTTACGACGGAATCTACCGGCTCACTGATGAAACCATCGCCTCGGACCCGGCGGATGAGAATGGCAGCGTCTCATATGGTCTGGACCCGGTGGGCAACAGTCTGTCAGTCCTGGTTGAGCGATATAACTGAGAGCGTTGTCGACGCCATCTTCAAAGACGTCATACATCCAGGGTAGCCTGACGCTGCTGTCCTCGTTGCCAAGGACGGCAAGATTCTTTTCGAGAAGGCATACGGCTTGGCGGATGTGGAGCACGCGATTCCCGTCTCAGTGGAAACTAAGTTCAACATCGCCTCGATCACCAAGCCGTTTACCGCGGCAGCCATCCTGAAGCTTCAGGAAGAAGGCCGCTTGAGCCTCGACGACCCTCTTTCAAAATACATTCCCGACTACCCGCGAGGAAACGAGATCAAGTTTCTTCATCTACTGACACACAGGCGCCAGCGGCGGGTTTTGTAGTTCTCTCAACAATTATCCCGATGAGCACTTGACCGTTGCCATCCTCGCCAACTCTAGTTGCCCCATTCCGACCTATGGGCCGAGCGAGACGGCGCAAGTGATTGCGCAACTCTATCTCCACGACCATATGAGTCAGCAGTATTGCCGTGTTTACTTTTCTATGTATCGTGCCTAATGCTCTCCGCGCTCAAAAGGATGAAAAGGCTCCAGCAAGAGGTGCACATTCAGTGATTGGAATAGTCCAGCGGCAAATGAAACTGTGCTGCTCCTCACTCAGTTGCAACTCCGGCAATCAGCGTCCTCGTCTCACGACATTGCTCCTGTCATGTCGGGCGTCTCCTGCCGCTAATAGTGTGGCGAATTAATGACTCAGGACATTAGGAAGACTGGATGATCTGGGCAACCATCGCCGCACAGGTATCAATGCCAAGTGTGCTGTTCATGGTGATGTGGTAGAGCCTGGGATCGGCCGAGTCACAGTCGTAGTAGTACCGTGCATAGTGGAGACGCTCGGAGTCCTTGCGGCGCAGCAGTGCAGCCAGGTTTTGCTCGTGCGGATGGCGAAGCTTCATGCGCACAAGCTTCTCCTTGAGCGGCGCGTAGACCAGCATGCGAAGTACGTGGGGATGGTGCTGCAAAATGCATTGCGCGCTGCGCCCGATGATGACGCAATTGCCTACCTTGGCAGCCTCTTGAACGATACTCGCAGTGAAGACCTGCACCGTGTCGCGATCCACCGCAAGGTCAGATCCCTCCCCGACGTACGACTCAGGAGCTCCTTGGCGGAAGCTCCTCAAGACCCGTTCCCACCATTTGATGGCGTGTTCGTCGGCCTGCGCGACCCAGGCATGGTCCACCTTGCCCATGGCCGCGACCTGCTCGATGATCTGCTTGTCAATGCACTCCCAGCCCAGAATCTCAGCGACCTTTCGTCCGATGTCGGAACCCCCGCTGCCGTATTCTCTCGCAATTGTCAAAACGTTGAACAATGTCTTCCTCATTCCCTCCCATTCCATTTTTCTTGATGGGTCAATACGATCCTGAGTTTAACCGCGAATGGCGCGCAGGTTGTAATCGGCTACGGTGCGCGCGACTTTTGCGGCCAGCGGACGTTCCGCGGGGTCCTCTTCAAGCCAACTGGTAAGCGTCTCAAACACCGCACCCACCAGGCAACGAGCGGCAATGGCCGGGTCGACCACGCAGTATGCTTCCGGGGCAGACTTCAACTTCTGGCAGACTTTGCCGGCATGACGCCCCAGAATGCCGCGACGCAAGTGTTCCAATCGTGGGCTCAACCCGGATGACTCGACGATCAGAATGCGAGCTTCCCGCGGATTCTCTGCCAGAAAGAGGAAGAGAGCCTCGACCGCGCAGGAAATTCCCAACACCGGAGAGGCCGCGGATTCCCCGGCTCGATACATCACCTCAGCTACCTTCTTGCTTAGCTCCTCCATGACAGCGGCAAACACGTCCTCTTTGCTGCGAAAGTGGGCATAGAAGCTGCCAACCGAGCTATGTGCCTGAGCCACAATCATGGGCACCGTGGCGGCGTGGTAACCGAGACTGCCAAAAAGGCTGGTTGCGGCGTCCAGAAGCAGCTTTCGCCGGGCGTCTTTGCGGGCGGCCGCTGCGAGTGTTCTTCGGTAGACCATTGGTATCAAAGACCTCTTGTCAAGAATAGAATGACGTGTCATTCTATTCTTGTCAAGGAAGAAGAGAACCATGCACGAAGGAACATCTATTCCTATTCCGCACTTTTCAGGAACTGTCTCTCCCGCCTTCCTCGCCCTTTATCTCTTTGCGCTCCTTCCTCTTACGGGCTGCGGTCCCAAAGCTCCTGTAGCCGCCGATCAGCCGGTTCCGGTACGCGTGCGCGTGCCCAATCGCGTTCAGCAACCTGATTCCGTAGCGGCCGGCGGGGCGGTGGAGGCCAATGTGACGGCACAGGGCGCATTCCAGATCGGGGGACGTGTCGCCAAGGTCCTGGTTGAAGAAGGCCACGCGGTGGGCAAAGGCCAGGTGTTGGCGGAACTGGACCCGACCGACTACCGCAATGCATACGACGCGGCCCAAGCGCAGGCGGATGCAGCTCAGGCGGTGGATCGAAAGGCACAGGAAGGCCCACGTTCCCAGGAACTGGAGCAGGCCCGTATTGACTACGAGCAATGGCAGGACCAGTACACACGGATGAAGTTCCTTTACGAAACCAAGAGCCTGCCCGCCAACGATTTCAAGAAGATTGAGGCCGGCTATCTTGCGGCGCAGCAACGCTACGATATGGCGCGGCAGGGTACGCGTCCGCAGGATAAGGAGGCGGCAACCGAGCAGTCCCGGGCAGCGGCTGCGCAGATGCACGAGGCGCGGAAGCGTCTCGCCGACACGCGTCTTGAGGCGCCGATCGCAGGCTTCGTTGGGATGCGGCGGATCGATGTGGGAGACACGGTTGGGGCCGGTATTCCCGTCATCTCTGTGCTGGACCTGAATCCAGTCAAAGTGCGCGTCGCCATTCCGGAGTCCGAGATTGGCAAGGTGCATGAAGGAGCGCGCGGCACTGTGACCATCCCTTCTCTCGACGGCAAGCAATTCGAGGGAAAGGTGGAAACGGTCGGCGTGGCGGCTGACCCGGCTTCGCGCACCTACGCCGTGAAGATATCGGTCCCAAATCCGGAGCACCTGTTGCGCGCGGGCATGGTGAGCGATGCGCGCATCTTCTCCTCGGAGATTGTCAATGCCATCACCGTGCCCGGCGATGCGATCGTCCGCGACCCGCATGGCGTCACCCATGTGTTCGTTTACGACCCCTTTCAAAAGCGCGTTTACGCGCGGCGCGTCGATGTGGGCGAACTGATCGGAAATGAAGTGGAGATTCGCGGCGGCCTGGCGGCCAACGAGCAAGTTGTGGTTACCGGACAGCAGAATGTGCGCGAAGGCTCGCCGGCACTTGTCATCGGAGGCGGTCAGTGAACCCGGTCCGCGCATCCCTTCGCTTTCCCCAGGTCACGCTGGTCGTTGTCGCCATGCTGTTCATTGCGGGGCTTTACGCGCTGTTCACCATGCCCCGCCGGGAAGACCCCAAGATCACCATCCACACCGCCATCGTCTCGGCAGTTTATCCCGGCGCAACGGTGGAGGAGGTGGAAGACCAGGTTACGCGCAAGATCGAAGAGCACCTCTTCCGCTTCGCAGAGATCCGCCGCGAAAAGACCTTCTCGACCACGCGCAACGGCCTGGTGATCATCAATGTCGACCTCAACAAATCCGTCAAGAATTCAGACGAGTTCTGGTCTCGCCTGCGCCTCGATCTGGCGCAGATGAAAGCCGAGTTGCCGGCTGGCGTCCGTGGTCCGGTCGTCGATTCCGATTTTGGCGACACCGTCGCGGTGCTGATCGCCGTGCATGGCGGCCGCTACGGCTATCGCGAGTTGACCGACGATGCCAAGACCGTGGAGACCGCGCTGCGCGCCATCCCGGCGGTCTCAAAGATCAAGCGAATCGGCGACCAGAAGGAGGAGATCGACATCGATGCTTCCTCGGAGCGGCTTTCGCAGTATGCTGTCAACCCGCAGAAGATCATGCAGGCGCTTCAGGGCCGCAATACAGTCGAGTTTGCCGGCCGCGTCCCCGCTGAGCAGAGCAAAGTCCCGATCGAATCCGGAGGCCGGCTGCAGACGGAAGATCAGATTCGTCAGGTCATCGTGGATGTTTCGCCCACCGGCCAGCCAGTCTACATCGGCGACCTCGCCAGCGTCGAGCGAATCTACAAGGACCCGACGGAGTACGCCCGCATCAACGGCGAGCAAACCATCCTGCTGGCGGTAGAGATGCACGAGGGCAACAACATCGTCGGGTTTGGCAACACGCTGCGCAGTACCCTGAAAAACGTTCAGGCCACCCTGCCGCCTGACGTGAAGCTCGATCTGGTAGCCGATCAGCCGCGGGTCGTCTCCGAGCGCATAGGAGATTTCTTCAAGGAATTCGGCATTGCGATCGTTGCCGTCATTCTGGTCACGATGCTGCTGTTGCCGATGCGCGTGGCGCTGGTCTCGGCCATCGCCATACCCGTGACGGTTTCGATTACCTTCAGCATGTTGAATGTTTGTGGCGTCGAGCTGCAACAGGTGTCGATTTCGGCGCTCATCGTGGTCCTCGGCATGGTGGTCGACGATGCCATCGTCATCGCCGACAACTACGTCGAACTGCTGGATCGAAACGTGCCGCTCGACGAGGCGGCCTGGCGATGCGCAACGGAGATGGCCGTTCCCGTGCTCACAGCTACGCTGACCATCATTGCCGCATTTGCTCCGCTGCTATTGCTGACTGGCGCGGTGGGCGAGTTTATCCGCGCACTGCCCATTGCCGTGGCGATTTCGCTCAGTGTTTCCTTTCTTGTGGCTATGCTGCTGACCCCGCTGACTGCGCGTTTCTTTATCCGCCAGGGACTCAAGGATCAAGGCGCCACCGATCCCGAAGAGAACGCAAAGCCGCGCAGGCCCACGCCGCTCGACTACATGCAGAAGTACTACAACCGGATCATCGACTGGTCCATGAACCACAAGCAGACCGTGCTTGTCTCCGGCGCGCTGGTCTTCGTTGCCGGGCTGGGAATTCTGCGCATAGTGCCGCAACAGTTCTTCCCGCTGGCCGAACGCGATCAGTTTGTAATGGACATCTGGCTGCCGGAGGGCGCGAAGATTGAGGCCACTGACGCGGCCGTGCGCAACATCGAAGCGGTTCTCCGCAACGAGCCTCTGGTCTCTGCCTACACCAGCTTCCTTGGCTCCAGTGCGCCCCGCTTCTACTACAACGTCAATCCGCAGGCTCCCGCCGCCAACTATGCACAGATCCTGGTCAACACAAAACGCGTCAAGGGAACGCCGCAACTCGTCGAAGCCTTGCGCAAACGTCTTCCCGACGCCGCCCCGGAAGCCAAGGTCTTCGTCAAGGAATTGCAACAGGGCCAGGTCATGGAAGCGCCGATTGAAATTCGCATCTCAGGCGACGACGCGTCTCAGTTGCGCGCTCTTGGCGACCAGGTCGAAGACGTGCTCCGCCACACCCCCGGCGCAATTTACGTCCATACCGACTGGCACGAGGATGCCTGGCAGGCCCGCATCGATGTTCGCCAGGAGGTAGCCAGCCGCCTCGGCCTGACCAATGCTTCCATTGCGCAGCAACTGGCAGGCAGCTTTGAAGGAGCGCCCATGACGACCTATTGGGAGGGCGACCGTGACGTGGATGTGGTCCTTCGCCTCGACCCTTCCGAGCGGCAAAGCTTCCAGGATGTATCCGATGTGTATGTGATGTCGCCGCTCACCGGGGCGAAGGTTCCGCTCCGCGCCGTTGCATCGCTCGAGCCGGACTGGCAGACCGGCCGCATCGTACGCAGAAACGGTGCCCGCACGCTCACTGTGCGCGCCTTTCCGGATGGAAAGCGCCTGGCCAGCGAGATTCTTGCCAGCGCGCGAAAGCAGGTGGACGCGATGCCGCTCGCTCCTGGCTACCGCATCTCTTACGGTGGCGAAGATGAGAATCGCAAGGAAACCTTCTCGGAGATGCAACGGGCACTCATCATCGGTTTGGTACTCATCTTCCTCATTCTCCTTTTCCAGTTCCGTTCATTGCTCGACCCGCTGATCGTCATGGTCGCGTTTCCCTTGGCGCTGCCCGGCGCGGCCGTCGGCTTGCTGATCACGCACAACACGTTCGGATTCACCGCCTTCATCGGGATCGTCAGTTTGGGAGGGCTGGTGGTGCGCAATTCCATCATTCTGATCGACTACATTCACGAGCGTATGAGAAGCGGCGTCGAACTCGAACAGGCCACGCGAGAGGCCGGGGAGCGTCGCCTGCGCCCAATCTTTCTTACCTCGATGGCCGCCGCCGTGGGTGTCACGCCCATGATTCTTTCCGGATCGAGCATGTGGTCGCCGCTGGCCAGCGTCATTGCATTCGGCTTGCTTGGCTCCATGTTCTTCACGCTCGTGGTCATTCCGGTCCTGTTTGTGGTCGCGCATCGCAGACACGGATTGCGCGCTACGGCTAAAGCACTCGTCGCGATCCTGCTGGTCGTTGCATGTGCCCGCATGGCGCCCGCCCAGCCACGCCGCATCACGCTCGATGAGGCGGTTGCCCTGGCCACAAAGCAGAACTCCACCGTAAAGCTGGCGGAACTCAAGGCCCGCGAAATGCAGGCCCGCGTCACCGAAGCCCGCGCCAACTACTTCCCGGTCATCAGCAACGATAGCAACGCAGTGCATCTGGGCGAGATGGACAACCTGGTCATTCCCCAGGGCGTGCTTGGAACCTACCCCAGCGCCGGTCCCATCCCCGGCCAGAGTGTCTCCATCAAGCTCGGCAATCAGGATTTCCTGCTCTCGACCACCGTCGCTGCTCAGCCGATTACTCAATGGTTCAAGATTCACGACGGCGTCACAGTCGCGCGTTCCGATGCTGCCATCGCCCGCGACGACGCCCATCGCGCCGAAGACGAAGTCGCTCTCAAGGTCAAGCAGCTTTACTACGGCATCCTGTCCGCCGAGCGCCGCCACCAGGCCGCCGAGCTGCGCATCGAAGCCGGCGAAGAGCGCTTGCGCGAAGCGCAAAATGGCGTCGAATCCGGCACGGTGCTTGAACTCAAGGTGCTCGAAGGCAACGCCCAGCTTGCCGAGGCGCGTCATGCATTGGGCTCGCTTGAAGATGCGATCTCCGACATGAAAGTCGAATTCAACAATCTCACCGGCCTGGCGCTCGACACCGACGTTGAGTTTGTCGTCCCTGCTGTGGAAACTCTCGATTCAACCGCGGGAGATTCAGCCGCCGAGGCTCTATCGCACAACCCCGAGGTCGCGGCTGCCCGCCAGGCTCTTATCAAGGCCCGCGCCGGCCTCGACGCAGCCCGGGCTGAGTACATCCCCGAGGTTGGAGCCTTCGCTCAATACGTCTATCAATCAGGTGTTCCGCTGCTCCCTGAAAACAACGGCGCCGTGGGCCTGCGGATGAACTGGACGCTTGTTGAATTCGGCAAGCGCAGCGGGCAGGTGCATGAGCGCAAGGCGCAACTGGCCCAGGCCGAAGAGAATCTACACCAGGTCGAAGACCGTGTACGCGTGGATATCGAGAAAGAGGCGCGCAAAGTGCGGCGCACCGAGACTGGCCTTGAAGCGGCGCGCGAAAGTGTGGCCGCCCGGACGGAGATGTGCCGGATCACGGCCAATCAGGTAGAAGCGAACACCGTAAACTCGTCCGCGCTGAAAGAAGCCAATGCGCAACTCGCGGAGGCTGAGGCTGGCCTCTTTCAGGCGGAGATGGAACAAAGCGCAGCGCGCGCCGAGCTGGAACGAACGATGGGACGCGAGTAACTCGCAAACAATCGATGCGTCGGCAATCCTCTCCATAATCCCGCCGCGGCGTGTATTTCGCCACTTCTTGTCTCCGCCCGCCAAAGCCTATGTCCAACAGCTGTTTGTGTAGGACGCGCCCCGGTTGTGTGTCTCCGGAGTAAGATGATGCCCGGAGGACTTGCCATGAGAGCAGCCGTATTCGATTCCAGATCGAGCGCCTCCGCAGGTTGGGTCTCGATCGAAGATCTCACCCGGCCTGAGCCGGGCCCCGGAGAAGTGCTTTTGAAGGTCGTTGCCTGCGGCGTCTGCCGCACCGATCTCCATATCGTCGAAGGCGACCTCCCGCCAATCCTGCCGCGCATCGTTCCTGGACATCAGATCGTCGGCAAAGTTGTCGAAGGCGCGACGCCGGACCTGCCGCTCGGAACCCGCGTTGGTGTCTCCTGGATGGGCGGAGTAGACGGCGATTGCTGGTTCTGCCGCCATAACATGGAGAACCTCTGCGATCATCCCGTCTTCACCGGCTACACGGTGAACGGCGGCTATGCCGAGTATGCGTCGGTGCGCGCCGGCTTCACCATCCCGTTGCCGATGAACCTCGACAGCGCATTCGTCGCCCCGCTGCTTTGCGCCGGCATCATCGGCTTCCGCAGCCTTCGCGTTGCCGGCGTTCAGCCCGGTGAACGGGTGGGCCTTTACGGCTTTGGCAGTTCGGCATCGCTGGCCATTCGTATCCTCCAATCCTGGAATTGCGAGGTCTATGTGGTTACGCGCGGCGAATCGCACCGCAAGGCCGCTCAATCGCTCGGCGCCACCTGGGTAGGCGATGAAGACGCAAAGCCTCCAACCGGGCTCGATCGCGCCATCACCTTCGCTCCCAGTGGGAAGGTCGTGGTCAGCGCTCTCGCCGCCCTGCGCAAAGGCGGTGTAGTTGCCATCAATGCCATTCATCTCGATCGGATGCCTGCCTTCGACTATGACAAGCTGCTCTGGGGCGAGCGTCAGGTGCGCAGCGTAGCTAACATGACGAGACAGGATGCGCGCGATTTTCTGGCTTTAGCGAACGATCTGAATCTCCGCCCCCGCATCGCCACGTTCTCGCTGGAGGACGCCAGCAAGGCACTCGCGGCGGTGAAGCACGAGACCGAGGATGGATCGGCTGTGATCGTCATTTAAGAGACAGCCATTGCATGTTTGGCTAATCGACTCCAATGACCTGCCGCCAGGGTACCGTCTATGAGAGCCAAGCGACAGACGAACTAAGGGGTCGTGCACTTGGTAATAGTCGTCCACCGGCTTCACCGACCCACAGAGGGATGAAACCAAGTCCGGCGATTCCGCCGCGAACCTGCCAACTCGCCATCCCCGCCTCAGCGGGGGCCAACTCGCCGCATTTACATGAACAGCCTGTTTTCGCTTGGATTGTTCAACTTGCAGAAGAATCGGAATCTTGTTTCTTTTTAGTCCCCCACAGGCGTTGCCGACCCACGGAGCGATGAAACTAGGTTCGACGGTACCGCCGCTAACCTGCCTACTCGCTATCCCCGCTTCAGCGGGGGCTAACTCGCTGCATGGAACCGAACACGCCGTTCCCATTTGGATTGTTCAACTTGCAGAAGAATCGGAATCTTGTTTCTTTCTAGGGTTTGTGGGGTCGGGACTCGATTTTATGTCTGCGAAGTTGTTGTTCTATGGTGGGAGCGGTAGGACTCGAACCTACAACCTGTCGGTTAACAGGCGATCCATCCAGTTCGGAGCACCTTTACTTCAATGACTTATGTGGGCAACTCGAATTCACTTTGTGCGAAAACGCACACAAAGCTTCAAGAACACAGGCGCCAAAGTCCGGAGTAATTCGGCGCCTGCGTTCTGCCGGCTAGGGCCTTCCGGTCTCAGCTTGCGCACCGGATACGGTAAGGAGCACGGGGCTCGTCTTATCCGAACTGGGTCCCACCATCATTTCGAAAACGCCGGGCTCAACCACGCGATGCATATCGGTGTTCAGAATCGACAGCATCTCGGGAGTCACGTTGAACTCCACGGTCTTCTTCTCGCCCGGCTTGAGTGTGATGCGTTCGAAGCCCGCCAGCCTCATCACCGGCTGCGTGACCGAGGATACTTTCGGATGCACGTAGAGCTGCGGCACCTCGTCTCCTTCGCGATTGCCGGTGTTGGTTACATCCACGCTGACCTTGGCAGTGCCTCCCGGAAATATCTGAGTGGGCTCAACCCGTAGATTGTCGAAGTGGAAGGTCGTATAACTCAGGCCGAAGCCGAAGGCGAACAGCGGCTTGCGCGTGCTGAACGCGTAGTCGACGTTTGCCGATGGCTTGTGATTGTAGAAGTCGGGCAGATCGCCGACCGTGCGAGGAAACGTGATGGGCAGTTTTCCGCCCGGATTCACATCGCCGAAGAGGATTGCGGCCGCGCCCGTTCCGCCTTCTTCGCCAAGATACCAGCCTTCAAGAATCGCGGGGACGTTTTCGGCAATGTAGTTGATCGACAACGGCCGCCCGTTGAGCAGCAACACCACCGTCGGCGTTCCGGTTTCAACGACCGCCTTGACCAGATCGTTCTGTGCGCCCAGCAGGTCGAGCGAATCGCGATCGCCGCGGTGTTCCTCGCCCGCTTCGCGGTTAGTGCTCTCGTTTTCTCCCACCACCAGGATGGCCACGTCGGCCTTGCGCGCCGCCTCCACCGCCGCTTGAATGGATGCGGTCTGCGTCTTCGGATCGATAAGTTCCACCGGATCGAACCACGAGCCGCGATAGCCTTGAGGCGCGCTCGTGATCCGGCAACCTTCCGCGTAAAGCACGGTGGCCTTGTTGCCCACGCGGGCGCGGATGCCGTCGAGCACGCTGACACCTTGGCCGGGATCGCGGCTGTATCCGCCCAGATGCACGTCGGCGGCGTTGGGCCCGATCACCGCAATCGTCTTCAGCTTTTGCAAGTCGAGCGGCAGCAGGTTCTTCTCGTTCTTGAGCAGCACGAGAACCTTCTCGGCAGCCTCGGTCGCGAGCTTGCGATGCTCTTCGCTGTTGGTGATACGTTCCGCATAATCCGGGTCGACGTAAGGGTTATCGAAGAGCCCTAGCCGGAATTTGGTTCTGAGCACGCGCGCCACAGCGGTGTCTATTTCGCTTTCTGGGACTAGCCCTTGCTTCACCTGTTTAACCAGCGTGAAATATGCTCCGCCAGCGGACAATTCGAGATCGTAGTCCACGCCTGCATCGAGCGCCAACCGCGCCGCATCCGCGTAACCGGAGGCCACGTGATGCGTGTTCACCAGCATCTCCACGGCGTCGGCATCGGAGGTGACGTAGCCCTTGAAACCCCACTCCTGGCGCAGAACCCGATCCAGCAGCCAGTGGTTTATGTGCGAGGGCACGCCATCGATCTCGTTGTACGACGCCATCACGCTGCCCACACGGGCTTGCTCGACAGCGGCCCGAAAGGGAACCAGAAAGTTCTCGCGGATGACGCGCTCGGAGTAGTTTCCCGGCGCAGTGTTGGTGCCGCCTTCCGGTTGTCCATGCACAGCGAAGTGCTTGGCCGTGGCCAACACATGATGGCGGCCGATGAGAAAGTCGTCGCCTTGCAGGCCATCGATAGCCGCAACGCCGATCCGCGAGACCAGGTACGGATCTTCGCCGTAGGTCTCCTCCGTCCGCCCCCATCGCGGATCGCGCGCAATGTCAAGCACCGGGGAATAGACCTGGCCCACGCCGCGCGAGCCGGCCTCGTCCCCGGCCGCGGTAAACACACGCTTCACCAGAGCCGGGTCCCACGTGCTGGCCAGACCTAGCGCCTGCGGGAAGCTGGTGCTGCCGTATTCCATCAATCCGTGCAGACTCTCGCTGTAAAACATTGCGGGAATTCCCAGCCGCGTCTTCTCGCGGAGATATCGCTGCACGCCATTGCGCAAAAGCGCATACTGGCGCGGAGTAACCTTCATCTCCTCGCCCCACTCGTTCAGGATGATCTTTCGCGCCTGTTCGCTGGTATACGTCCCGGTCGGGTCAATCACTTCCAGCCGGTTCTCCCATCCGGTTGCGATCTGATCCACCTTTTCTTCGAGCGTCATTCGCTTGAGCAGATCGGCCACGCGGTCCTCAATGGAAAGGCTTGCGTCTTTGTATCTGGGCGCGCCCGTTTGAGGCGCGGGCTGAGCTTGACTGGCGGTAAACGCGAACATCGCAAAAACTATAAGAACGCAGGCAACAACGTACGGCCGGGTATTGCGCATGGGATTCGTCCTCTTGAGGGCAGGACCCTGAAGTCCTTTCCAGTTTCTTCGCAGATCATTCTACTAAGCCCGCGTAACCCGTGCCGTGACGGTTCACGCAACCACATTGGCCGGTACCGCTCGATTTGCGAAGTCACGCCTCGGGCTGCGATCATGGCCGCGTTGTTCTTCCCAAGGAGATTCTCCTCATGAATAGATACGCCCTCATTCTTGCGGCAACCGTCGTGGCAATGTCCACAAGCCTCTCCGCACAGGGCTCCGGCTGGCCTCCCGCGCCCGGCCAACTCACGATTCCTGTCTGGCCAGGCGTCGCGCCCGGCGCGCCGGCCAATCCGCCCGCGGAGGCCGACCTGACGACCGCCAAGGACAACCTGATTGCCGGCAGGCCGCTTGTTCATCTGGGCAACGTCTCCAAACCCACGCTCACCCTTTATGCGGCCAAGGGCAATGTCAACGGCCTTGGCCCTGCCGTGGTGGTATTTCCCGGCGGCGGCTACAACATCCTCGCCATCGACCTCGAAGGCACCGAGGTGTGCGACTGGCTGACCGCGTCCGGCATCAACTGCGTGCTGCTCAAGTACCGCGTACCCAACACCGGCCCTTACCCCAAGTCCGCGGCTGCCTTGCAGGATGCACAGCGAGCCATTGGACTGGTGCGGCTGCACGCCGCGGAGTGGGGCATCGATCCAAAGCGCGTAGGCGTGCTGGGCTTCTCGGCAGGCGGTCATCTTGCCGCAGCCATCAGCACACACTTCGATCGGCGTGTCTACGATCCCGTCGATGCGGCCGACAAGCTCAGTTGCCGTCCCGACTTTGCCGTGGTTGTTTATCCCGGTTACCTCGCCCTTGCCGACAAGAATTTTGCGCCCAACGCGGACATCAATCCCACCGCCGACACTCCGCCCACATTCATCGTTCAGGCCGAAGACGATCCGGTCCACGTCGAGAATGCGGTGGTCTACTTTCTCGCGTTGAAAAGCGCAAAGGTTCCCGCCGAGTTGCACGTCTATGCCCAGGGCGGGCACGGCTACGGGCTGCGCCGCACCGCGCTCCCAGTAACCACCTGGCCGCAAGGCGTGGAGACCTGGCTGCGCACTATTGGGATTTTGCCGACCGCATCGAACTAATTCGCGGATACAATCATCGTGATGCTGCTCGCCGTCCTCACCATCTCCGACCGCTGCTCGCAGGGTCTGCTGCAAGACACCGCGGGCCCGTCTGTCGTCGCTCTGCTGCGCCGGCACTGGCCGGCGGCCGAAATCCGCACCGGGCTGCTGCCCGACGATGAAGACGCTATCGCCGCCAAGCTGGAGGAGTTGAGGGTTCAGGGCGCGGCATTAATCCTGACCGTCGGCGGCACCGGCCTGG
>Ga0224559_1000392_pt1 | contig 30026 bp, 19 predicted proteins | sample 714S33034metaG_FD_180676 | JGI IMG/M metagenome (GOLD analysis project Ga0224559, IMG submission 180676) | Peat soil microbial communities from Stordalen Mire, Sweden - 717 S3 30-34 | ecosystem: Environmental > Terrestrial > Soil > Wetlands > Peat | place: Sweden: Norrbotten County, Stordalen... | reverse complement strand
ACCGCGCTTGCTGGCTTAATCCCGCGCCGCTACTTTCGCTTCCGTTTGGCCGGTGGCGCTGGTGGTGGCGCGCCGAGGGCGGTGAGGGCGGCATCGATCTCTTTGCGCACGCACTCGTAGCCGCCGTTGCCGAGCAAGCCACCCAGGAAGGTGCGCCGCTCACTTCGCGCCCGACGCAATGGTTCGATGGCGCGCGGGTCGCCGGTCTGGCCGAGCTTCTCCACCGCTTCGCGCTTCTCGTCGCAGGAATGCGCCTGTGTCAGATCGAGAGCGTAGCTGTTCACCATGTTGACCTTCTTGCCGCAATCGATCGCCGCGCAACCCTCGCGGGCGGCTTGGCGGAATTCGGCGCGCCGATCGTCGGACGCAATATCGGCCAAAGTGTCCATGGCCGGCTTGCCGACTTGCTTGATGAGCATGTCGAGCGCCACGAGGCCGAGCCGGCGGTCGTTGAGTTCCGAACGGACATTGACCAGCAGGGCGGCATCCGCGCGCAGACCGGGATCGAGGCGAAGCGCTTCCTCGTAGGCCTGCAAGCCGGCGCCGGGATTCTTTTCCGCGAATTCCAAATTGCCGAGCAGGTAGCGCACGCGCCCGTCGTTCGGGTGCGAGGAAATCTGCTGCATGATGAGCACGCGCGCCTCCGTGAGGAGGCCCTTGGCCATCGTCTCTTCGATGCGCTTGATGGGCGAGCGCATCTCGGGCGCCACCGGCTTGGGCTTGGGCGGTTCGAGCTTGGGCGAGGCGCCCCTCTGTCCGCCGCCGAACACGAGCATCAAGACCACAAGCAACAAGAGTGCCGCGCCGGGCACGGCGAATCGCCGAGTCTTCGCCGGCAAGCGCTGGAGCACCGGCTGCGCGATCTCGTCCGCCTTGGCTTTGACGAGGCCAAGTCCGCGCCAAACTTGGCGAGCCAACGCCACCACGACCGGCCGCTTGGCCCAGATCTTCGCCCCCACGGAAAACCCCATGCGCACCGAGGAAGCGGCGAGGCGCGCGCCCCGCTCGGCGACGTCGGTCGATGCGCTTCGGACGGCCTCGCGAAACTCGGCCGCCGTGGCGAAGCGCTTGTCGCGCTCTTTTTCCAGCGCACGCATCACCGCGACTTCTAGGGCGGGTGGAATGCGGAAGTCGCTCGACAGCTCGGCGAAGCGCGGCGGTGGGGCCGTGATTTGCATGGCGAGGAGCTTCACCACATCGTCGCTGACGAAGGGTTTGCGGCCGGTGAGCATCTCGTAGAGGATGATTCCGCAAGAGTACACATCCGCTCGACTGTCGGCCTCCTGCCCCGCAGCTTGCTCGGGCGACATATAGCCGGGCGTGCCGAAAATCATAAGCCCGCGCGTGAGCGGCTCGTCGCTGCCCTGGGCCTGGGTCATCTTGGCAATGCCGAAATCGAGGATCTTTACGGCCTCGGGATGTTTGGCATCCGAGGTCTTCACCAGCATGACGTTGGCGGGCTTGAGATCGCGGTGGACCACGCCCTCGCCGTGCGCGTGCTCGAGGGCGCTCAGGATTTCCACGGCGATATGGCAGGCGCGGCCGACCGCGAGCGGTCCCTCGCGGTCGAGCAGGTCGGCCAGCGTCTCCCCCGCGACGAATTCCATGACCAGGAACAGTTCGCCGCCCGCGCCGTGGCCGAAATCGGTGACCGAGATGATGTTGGGGTGGGAAAGCCGGCTCGCCGACTGGGCTTCCCGCTCGAATCGCTTGGCGGCGTCGGGGACGTCGCAGAATTCAGAGCGCAAGAGCTTGAGCGCCAGCACCTTCTTCATCAGGGTGTGCTCGACACGAAACACAGTGCCCATCCCGCCTTCGCCGATCCGGCTCAAAATGCGGTAGCGCTCGCCGACGATGGTGTCGACGAGTGGATCGTTCGCGGCTTTCCCAAGCTTGAGAAGCTGGGTAGGTGCCATCTCGGAGTCGGACATACAGGCGCGCAGACTACCACCGCCAGCACCGCCTGCGCGAGGGTCGGTGCGCTGGAGAAAACTGCTTACTTCTTGCCTTCCACGGAGCGTCTGTAGCCGAAGAGGCTGGGGGCTTCCTCGGGGCGGTAGAGGCGCACGCCAAGTTTGTCGTTGCGATCCGCGTAGAGGCGCGTGTGGTAGGGCATGTAGCCTTCCGCCCTGATTTCGAGGTCGAGCGGCCCGCTGCCGCGCAGCCGAGCGATTTCCGCGTCCATTTTGCCCGGTTCCATCCGCGCCATCTGTTTGGCGCCCCAGATGACCAGGGCCCTTACCTGCGGCGACACGCCGAGTTTGAGCGTCACGCTTTCGGAATAGGGATCGGCTTCCGACTCCTCGGTCTTGAGAGCCTCGTCTTCGACCTTCGGCGGTTCGCGACTCGGCTCTAGCTTGGCAGGCACGGTGAGGCTCGTCGGTTTTGCAGCCGGCACGGACGCAGGCGCAAGAACGGCACTCGACCGAGAAGCCGGCGTCTCGGCTTTCTCACCCGCGCGCGAACAAGCGCCGAGGAGCATGGCCGCGAGCAGGAAGCGAAAGCACGAAGTCATTGTCCGCCTCCTGCCTTGCTGTCGGGGCCGCCGCCCGCGGCAGGCGGCTTGGACCCGCCATAGTCCACGCCCGGCTTCTGTAGGTACTCGGTGATGGGCTGCTTGCGATTGCCCTTGATCCGCCCTTTCAAGGTGTCGATTGGCAGGGGCGGATCGAGTTGAAAGTAGAACCCGCGCGTGGGCAGGCGCATATCGTAGACCTCGCCTTCCCAATAGAACGTGCGGCGGAAACCCAGCGCCATGGGTCCCAGCACCTTGGCGTGACGGTGTCCGAGCACGAACGAAAACAGGCGCACCGCCAGGTTGTTGTACAGGCGGTGGCAGCCGTGCGAGAAGCGCCCGCTTAGCGAGGTAGTCGAAGGAGCCGTGGGTGCGAATGCCGTTGTCGAAGTACACCGGGCTGCCGCCGTGCGAGCGCAACTGCTCGTGAATGCCCGCAACCAAGCCGTACGCCGACAGATAGCCAGGCCCGGTTTCGTCGTAGTTCACCACCTTGGGATAGCCGCCCGCGATCCACTTGGTCTTGACCATCGCCCCGAGCGGCGCCGAGGTCGGCGGCAACCACACCGGCGCGGCCACGATGTGGCGCCACACGCGGTGGCCGACGTCGGAGTCCTTGTAGCGGTAGTATTCCTGGCCGTCGGACGCGACCTCGGTACGCCAGCCGCCGATGGTGGTTCGCCAGTTTACGAGCGGCACCTTTTTGCCCCGCCAGTTCACGAACAACGTGAACGACGGATAGCGGGCGCGGTATTGCCCGCGGCGTTCGCCCTTCTCGTTGAAGGGAAAGTCGTACCACACGTCACCGCGATCGATTTCGGCGACCAGGTCCATGTGCGGGCCGTAGTATTCGGGCAGGGCGGGAAAGCGCACGGCCACGTGCATGGAACGGAAGTCGCTTTCCGGGTGGCGTTTGAAAAAGGCCAGCGCGTGCTCGGCCGAATCGAGCCCAAGGCGCGCCATGAGCGCATCAGTGGCTTGGCCCACCAGATCCGGCACCGGCACGTCCTGGCCGGCGCTGTTCTTATAGGTCGGCGGTTTGCACGGCCGATTCTTCCTTGGCTTGGGCATGGCCTCGATGGCGCTGCCGTCCTCGATGATGCGTCCGCTGTGCGCCGCCCGCTCGGCGAGCACGCGGCGCAAGGCCAGAAAATCGTTTTCGAGAATGGGGCGCGCCATCGCCTCGAGCGTGGCGCGTGTCAGATCGGCTTGCGCGAAGACCGCGTTTTTTTGCTGAAAATCGAGGGCCGCGATGCGCATGGGCCCGTCGTAGGACCCTTCCTTGTGCTTGCTCGCGTCGAGCAGGCCCTCGCACAAAAGCCGCTTCTCGACTTCGGCGAAGGCCGCGCGCTCGACCGTTGCGCGCAGGTGGGCCTTGACCTCGCCGGCATACCGCGGATCCTTCACCGCCAACTCTTGCAGCGTCGCCGCGCCCACCTTCTTTTGCGCGACATCGAGGCGTTGACCGCGGTACATGTAGTTGGCGATTTCCTTCTTCTCGGTGGTCTTGCCCCAGGTTTCGATGCTTTCCACGGCCAGCAACTTGGTCGTGTCCACGGTCTTCTCGCAGGCGCGGCCCTCATCCTCGACGAAACGCTTGCGCATCACCGACAGCGAGGGCGGCACGCCGTAGAGTTCGAGGTAGTTGCGCTCGCCGGGCGGCAAGGGATCGCCATCGCCGTCGGTGCGGTCGTTGGCCAGGCCCACGAACACCGCGCGGTAGCGATTGGCCAAGGGCACGCCACCCGGTCCCTTGCCATCCTGGAAAATGAACGGAGAGAAATCGTCCGACAAATCGACCAGCGTGAGGCCGCGCTCGCGCGCCACATCAGCGTCCACGACGCGCTCGCTGCCATTCACGACCTGAAGCGCGCGCCGCTCGGGCGCGAGACCCGGTGACGCCTCTAGCAGCGCATCCTCGTCGGGCTTGGGCGGCGCGGGTGGCACCGCCGCGGCGACTGGCCGAACGGGCTCCGTGACTGTCGGAGGGACGGTCGCGTGCGGGGCCGCCGTCTTGCCGTGGCAGGACGCGACCGCGCACAGTGCGAGGAGGAAGACATGGCGATGGTGCATCGAAAACCGCAACACGTGGATGGCCGTGGATCTACACCGCCCAAGCGCCGGCGTGCAGACTTTCGCCACGGACCAGCACACGGGCACAGCGACGTAGAGAGTTTGCTTTTTGGCTGCTAGGATGGCGGCCATGAAACGCGTCCTCCTGCTTGCAGCAACACTTCTCGTATCCACTGCCGCCAGCACCCAACCGGCGCGCGCCACCGAGGTCGGAACTTCGCGAAGCATCGGTCTCGGCGTTCAGCTTTTCGACCCAACGGCGCTCATCGGCAAGGTTTTCCTGGATCGAAACGATGCCCTCGATTTTGGCTTCGGCTTCTGGGGCTATGGCACCTGCTACGACGCCAACGGACACCCCTACTATTGCAACAACTCCGCGAACTACTACAGCATCCATTTCGACTATCTTTACGAAGAGAACATCGTGGACCAGGTGGTGAGGTTGGATTGGCACGCCGGTGCTGGCGGGCGCACCATTTTCTGGGGCTACGACAACAACACGGCCAACCACTACACGGCGATTCTCGCGCGCGCGCCCATCGGGCTCGACTTGACGTTCAAGCGCCCGCACTGGCTTGAGGTCTACCTCGAAATCGCGCCCGCCATCCAACTGGCGCCCAACCTGGACTTCAAGTTCGACGTTGGCTTGGGTGGGCGAGCCTATTTCTAGCCAAGCGCGACCTACTTCGACTCCGGCTCCGGCGGTGTGAACAGGGACTCGTCCACGACGATGGAGCCCGAGCTGCGGCGTGGTTGTTCGATGGCGACCGCACCCGAGCCGGAACTGGAAATCTCACCCCGGACCCGCGCTTCGGTCGAAACCGGCATGGGCACCTCCACGGCGCCAGAGACAGACGGCGGCGCGGGTTCGGCGACACCTGCGGCGCGTGCTTTCCACCGGTTGATCGCGAATTCGAAGTCGGAGTAAGGAATCATTGCCTTGTTAGGCTACCCGGTTCCCAGGCCCGTCGCAACGATCTAATGGGTGAGCTTCTTGTACTTGATCCGGTGGGGCTGAGCGGCCTCGGCACCCAAGCGGCGACGGCGATCCGCCTCGTAGTCCTGGTAGTTGCCCTCGAACCATACCGCCTGGCTGTTGCCCTCGAAGGCGAGAATGTGCGTGGCGATGCGGTCGAGGAACCAGCGGTCGTGGCTGATGACCACGGCGCAGCCGGGAAACGAGAGCAGCGAATCCTCCAACGCACGCAACGTATCCACGTCGAGATCGTTGGTCGGCTCGTCGAGCAGAAGGACATTGCCGGCGCTGCGCAGGAGCTTGGCCAGGTGCACGCGGTTGCGCTCGCCGCCTGAAAGGTCCTTCAGGCGCTTCTGCTGATCCGGTCCACGGAACCCGAATCCGGACACGTAAGCGCGCACGTTGATGGTGCGCTTGCCGATCTCGAAGAACTCCGCGCCCTGGGCGATTTCTTGGAACACGCTGTTGTCGCCCTTCAAGGCGTCGCGCGACTGGTCCACGTAGGCCAGCTTCACGCTTTCGCCGATGCGCAAGCTGCCGCTATCCGGCTTTTCCTCGCCGACGATCATGCGAAAGAGCGTGGTCTTGCCGGCACCATTGGCGCCGATGACACCGACGATTCCGCCGCGCGGAAGATTGAAGGTGAGATTCTCGATGAGTTCGCGGTCGCCGTAGCCCTTGCATAGATTCTCGGCCTTGACCACCAGGTCACCCAGGCGCGGCCCAGGCGGAATGCTGATCTCGATGGTGTCCTCGCGCCTCTGCGATTCCTCGGCCATCATCTCCTCGTACGCCGCCAAGCGCGCCTTGGATTTGGCCTGGCGCGCGCGCGGCGAGGCGCGCACCCACTCGAGCTCGCGGGCCAAGGTGCGCTGGCGGGCGGATTCGGCCTTTTCCTCGCCCTCCAGCCGCTTGCGTTTCTGGTCGAGCCAGGAGGAATAGTTGCCTTGCCATGGAATGCCCTCGCCGCGATCGAGTTCCAGAATCCAGCCGGCGACATTGTCGAGAAAATAGCGGTCGTGGGTGATGGCCACGATGGTGCCGGGATATTCCTGCAGGTGATGTTCGAGCCAGGCCACGCTCTCGGCGTCGAGGTGGTTGGTGGGCTCGTCGAGAAGCAGCAGGTCGGGTCGCTGCAAGAGAATTTTGCACAAAGCCACGCGGCGGCGCTCGCCACCCGAGAGCTTGCCCACGTCGGCGTCGCCCGGCGGGCAGCGGAGCGCATCCATGGCGATCTCCAGCGTGCGATCCAAATCCCAGCCCTTGGCCGCCTCGATGGCGTCCTGGAGCTTGGCCTGCTCTTCGAGGAGCTTGTCCATTTCGTCGGGCGTGATGTCCTCGCCGAGGCGCAGGTTGACCTCGTCGAAGCGGGTGAGGAGCTTCTTGGTCGCGGCGACCGCTTCCTCGACATTTCCGAGCACGTCTTTGCTGGCATCGAGCTGCGGTTCTTGCGGCAGGTAGCCCACCGTGATGCCGTCGGCGGGGCGCGCCTCGCCGAAGAAGTCCTTGTCCACGCCAGCCATGATGCGCAGAAGCGTCGACTTGCCCGCACCGTTGCCGCCGATCACGCCGATCTTGGCGCCGGGAAAAAACGACAGATAGATGCCCTTGAGAACCTCCTTGTTCGGCGGGTGAACGCGACGGAGATCCTGCATCGTGAAGATATACTGATGAGCCATGGGTCGCGCAGTTTAGCCGATGACTTCGGGCACGGCCATGTCGCTTGCGCGGAGATCTCGTGCGCGAGCGCCGCGCGGGGTCGAGGTCAGTCGCGAAGGTAGTGGCAGGTGTAGCCGTCGGGGTGCTTCTGTAGATAGTCCTGGTGGTAATCCTCGGCGGGATAGAAGGTCGAGGCGGGAACGATTTCCGTGACCACCTTGGCTTGCCACTTGCCCGACTTGTCCACCTCGGCCTTCACACGTTCGGCGACCTTGCGCTGTTCTTCGCCGTGAAAGTAGATGGCCGAACGGTATTGCGTTCCCCGGTCGTTGCCTTGGCGATTGGGCGTGGTCGGATCGTGCAAGCGGAAGAAGTAGCGCAAGAGCTCCTCGTACGAAATCACCTTGGGATCGAAGACGATTTGCACCGCCTCGGCGTGGCCGGTGCGACCGGTATGAACCTGTTCGTAGCCGGGCTGGTCGAGGTTGCCGCCGGTGTAGCCCACGATGCTTTCCACCACGCCGGGCAACTTTCGAATCAGCTCCTGCACGCCCCAAAAACAGCCGCCAGCAAGAGTCGCAGTCTCCTTCGCGCGCGTTTCCTTGGTCGGCACGGCGGGAGCCTGCACGCCCAAGCGGGGTAGGTACTGGCCGTAGCCAGCCGCGGCCATCTGTTCGACGGGAATGAAGCGCAAGGCGGCGCTGTTGATACAAAAGCGCTTGCCGGTTGGACCTGGCCCGTCGTCGAAGACATGGCCGAGGTGCGAATCGGCGCCCTTGGAGCGCACCTCCATGCGGGAGTCGAGAAGCGCGTTGTCGGCCTTGCTGGTCAGGCTGCCGGGTTCAATGGGTTTGGTGAAGCTCGGCCAGCCGGTCCCGGAATCGAACTTGTCGGTCGATAGAAAGAGCGGCTCTCCGGAAACCACGTCGACGTAGATGCCGGGCCGATGGTTGTCCCAGTACTCGTTGTGGAAGGGTGCCTCAGTGCCGCACTCCTGCGTAACGTGGTACTGCATGGGCGAGAGCTGCTTGACGCGTGTGTTCTTTTCACCAGTTGTATTGTTTGTCGTATCGTTGGCTGCCATAGTCGGCTGCTCCTTTCCGCGAGAGGTCGCCGCGAAAAGCAACGTCGCGCCGCCGGCGATTAACACCACCGCGATTGAAACGCGAGTCGTTACGTCCCTTTTCGACATGCGCACCTCCCATGGATAGGATGCCGCCGCCGAACGAAGGGTTGGTGGAGGTGGCAGAACCTAGGGAAACTGGCCGGCCGCGACGAGAAGGTCGAGGCGAGCCTGACGAACGTTGTCTTCCCCGATAACCACAGCGCTGTCCGCGTCGCGCGCGCGCCGCTCGGCATCGATGACCTCGATGTTCGTGGTGGCGCCCGCGTGGTAAGCGAGATTCGCCAAGTCCAGGGCCTGATGCGCCAGTTCGGCGGCGGCGTTCGAGGAATACATCGCCTCGTCGGCGCGGCGGATTTCCTCGACTGCTACGCGAATATCGGAGCGCGTTTGTCGCAAAATGCCGTCGTATTGCGCTCGCGCCTCGGCGAGCAAGGCATCGCGCTCGCGCTTCTGGCCGACACGAATGCCACCCTCGACGAGGGGGAAGCTGAGCACCAAGAACGCCTGCCAGCCGGTTTCGGGCATAGTGAGCGTCGGCGGGTGCTGAAAAAACGGCTGGAATTGCCCATTCAAAGTCGGCATGAAGTCGGTCCAACTGTCTTTGCGAATCTTCTCGGCGACAAGCGCACGCGCCTTGGACGCCTGAACGTCTTGGCGGCGAGCCGCGGCGTCGTCGAAGCTCGTGCTGCCGTCGGGCAGGCTGACATCGTCGAAGGTATCCACCGGCCTGTCCTCGCCGAGCAGGACGCCGAGTGCCTCCCGCGCGCGCGCCAGCGCGGTGAAGCTTGCGGAGAAAATCGCCTGGTCGGTGGCGAGTTGTTGGGCGGCGCGGACTTCGTCGACGCGATTGCCCACCCCACCGGCAAAGCGCGTGTGGGTGTAATCGTAGTGAGAACGATCGTTGGCCACGGAGCGCGCGTTAATATCGACCTGGCGCTTGAGTGAGATGATGGCCAGGTAGGCACGTGCGGTCGTGACCGCGAGGGTGCGGCGAGTGTCCTCACTCGTGGCCTTGGTCGATTCGTAGCTCGCAGACGCCTCCGACCATTGCGTCCAGGTACGAGGCGATACCAAGGGAACGTTGAGCAGAAGGTTGGCGGCTTGTTGATTCTCGGGTGAAATATTCCTGGAGGTTGCAGGAACGGCCGGGGCCGTGGCCGTTGCTGCTGTTCCGGGACTCGTTAGCAGCCTGTCGCTATCGAGGCGAGTGATGATGCCATTCAACATCAGCGACGGCATCGAGGCCGCGCGCGATTCGACCAGCAGTGCGTCGGCACGCCGGATTTCTTGCATTGCCACCACCGCAGTTGGGTTCCGCGCGAGCGCGCGGCGCACGGCTTCAGTCAGCGAGATCTTCTCGGCGGCCTGACCAGTTTCAGGAGCGACTTCATCCAATTTCGGGATGGGTGCCAGCGGGATCGCGCTGGAAGGCGCGTTGTGCGCCTCAACCCCAGGCGCCCAGCCCGCGAAAAGAATCCCCAAGAAGACCGTTGCGAATCGCCTAAATACGAAACCTCTACGCATGCACGCGCTCCTCGTCTTGGTCGTCGTCCTCGTGAGGCGCACGCCGCTTCGCGAATCGGTCGAGCACGGTGTAGAGCGAGGGCACCAGGAACAAAGTGAAGAACGTGGAAACCAGCAAACCGCCGATGACGGCGCGGGCGAGCGGCAGGTTGGTTTCGCTGCCTTCGCCGATGCCGAGGGCCATGGGAATCAACCCCAGCACCGTCGCGATGGTGGTCATGAGGATCGGACGCAAGCGAGTGCGGCCCGCCTCGATGGTGGCCTCGACGAGCGACTTGCCACGCCCCCGGAGCACATTGGCGAAGTCGACCAGGAGCACGCCGTTCGACACCACGATGCCGACCATCATGATGATGCCCATGAAGCTGTTCACGCTGAGCTTGGTGCCGGTGAGAAAGAGCATGATGAACACGCCCGAAACCCCGAGCGGCACGCTGAACATGATGACCAACGGATCGATTAGCGACTTGAACTGGCTGGCCAGCACCATGTACACGAGCAGGAGCGCCATGATGGCCGCAAAAATCAGACCTTCGAAGGCTTTTTTCTGCTCCAGCGTCTGCCCGCCCAGGGTCGCGGAAAAGCCATCGGGTGGCTGCAACTGGTCGACCACGCCCTGCACCGCCTGGCTGGCCGTGCCCAAATCCGAATCGGGCGCGATGTTGGCGGTGACGTGCACGATGCGCTGCAAGTACTTGCGGTCGATCATGACCGGGCCGCTCCTGCGTTCGATGCGCGCCAGGGTGTCCACGTTGACGATGCCGTTCGCCGGCGTGCGCACGAACATGTCGCCCAGATCCGCGATGTGTTCGCGGTCGTTGTCGCCCATGCGCACGTTGATGTAGTACTCGTTGCCGGTCTTGGGGTCGGTGTAGGGCACGGGCGTAATCTGGGTGTTGCCGAGCAGGCCAATCAAGATGGTTTGCGCCACGTCCTGCTCGGACACGCCGAGCATGCCCGCCTTTTCACGATCCACATTCACGTCGAATTCTGGACTGTTCTCTTCGCGCGACGATTGGATATCCACGACCAAGGGTCGACCTTGCGCATCGGTCAATCCGCGCATCTTGTCCATGAGGCGCTTGCCGTATTCCGAACCGGCGTCGAAGTCGTACCCCAGAATCTCGACGTCGATGGGCGCGGTCGCCCCGAAGTTCTGGATGCGCTTGACGATGCCGCCGACGAAGAAGAACCACTGCGTTCCCGGCACGGCGTTCTTGAGCGCCGCGCGCACTTTCTCCGCCGCGACCACGTCCGAAAACGGGCGCTCGCCTCTCGGCACCAAGTTAGCCTGCAGGTTGCCGGAATGGGTGCCGGTGTTGGTGCTGAAGATCGCCGTGCGCCCGATGGGCAATCCGACGTCGGACAGCACGGTACTATAGATAGGGGTTTCTTTGCCGTCGATACGCAGGGGAGCAAGTTGGTCCTGGACAATCTTCTCAAGCTGCTGCGTCACCTGCTCGCTGCGCTCCACGCGTGTGCCGATGGGACTCTTGTAGGTAATGGTGAACTGCGACTCGTCGGTGTCGGGGAAGAATTCGCTGCCGATGAAGCGCTTGAGCTGGAGGCTGCCGAAAAAGAACGCCACGATGCCGAGGACAGTCCACAAACGATGCGAGAGCACCCAGCGCAAGGTTCCGGCATAGGCCGAGTCGACGCCGTCGAAGAATCCCGTCACCGCCGCCGCCATACCCTTCCGATCGTTGTCGTGCGCGCCTTCCTTGAGCCAGTAGTAGCACAGAAGTGGCGTCACGGTTCGCGAGACCCAGAAACTCATGGTGAGTGCGAACGAGATGGTAAGCGCCAGCGGCAGGAACAAGTAGCGTCCGATGCCGCTCATGAAAAGGACCGGCAAGAACACGACAATGGTCGTGATGGTCGACACCAAGATCGGCATGGCGACTTCCTGCGCGGCCAGAAGCACGGCCTGTTTGCGATTTTGGCCCGCGGCCAAATGGCGATGGATGTTTTCTAGCTCGACGATGGAGTCGTCGACCAAGCGCCCGACGCCCAGGGCAAGCCCTCCCAGGGTGAAGACGTTCAGGGTCTGGTTGGTGAAGAAGAGCAGCATGAACGTGGCCACGATGGACAGCGGAATGGCCACCGCGATCATGGCGGTGGCGCGGATGTTCATGAGAAAGACAAGGATCACCAAAATGGCCAAGACACCGCCCTGCAAGGCTTCGTGTTGCAACGCCGCCACGGCGGATCGGATGTAGGCCGACTGGTCGAAGGAGATGTCGATCTTCACGTTGCCCGGCACGGAGCGCAGCTTTGGAATCGCGGCTTTGACCGCATCGACGGTCGCGATGGTATTGGCCCCCGGCTGCTTGAGCACGCGCAGGTACACGCCGCGCTGGCCGTTGATGCGCACGATCTCGGTTTGATCCGCGGTCAGATCTTCGACCTTGGCCACATCGGAAACCCGCACCACGCCCTGGGACTGTCCCTGCAACGCTGCGCTCGAACGCACGACCACGTGGCGCAGCGGTTCCACGTCGGGGACCTGCGTGTTGGTGAACACGTTGTAGTCGCGATCGCCAGCGCGCAAGCTGCCGCTCGGCAGAAGCAGGTTGGAGTTGCGCACGGAGTTGGCGAGATCGAGAATGCCGATGCCGCGCGCGCGCATGGCACTGGCATTCGCCATGACCTCGATCTCGCGCACCTTGCCCCCACCCACCGAGGCGCTAGCAACCCCCTGAATGCGTTCGAGCTGGGGCTCGATGGTGTTGTAGGCCAGGTCGTAGAGCTGCTTTTCGTCGAGGGAATCGCTCGAAACTGTGACGGCGAGAATCGGGATATTGGTGATGTCGAACTTGAGCACGAAGGGCTGCTGAATCCCGGGCGGCAGGGTGTTGAGAATCTGGGCGATGCGTTGGGAAACCTCGAATTGGGCGTTGTCGAGGTTGGTTCCATAGTTGAACCAAACGCTGATGAGCGACACGCCCTGCTTGGACGAACTCTCGACGCGGTCCACACCCGGCGACGCGCTCACCGCGCGTTCGATGGGCTGGGTGATGGACTTCTCGATGTCAGCCGGGCCGGCGCCCGTGTAGAAGGTCGCGATGCGAATCACCGGGATGGTGATGTCGGGGAACAAGTCGACCGAGAGCTTGTTCAGCGACACCACGCCCAGCACGATGAGCATGAGCGACATCATCAGGATGAGAACTGGATTCTTGAGTGCGAGTCGTGTGAGCCACATAGATGGTTACCGCTGAAAGTTGCCGCGGTTTCTAGTTAGATTTCGCGGCTTGAACGGCCGGGTGCTCGGCCTCGGGGCGCGAGGGCGTCCCCGAGGTCACCGGCGCACCGGTGTAGGGATTGAGGTCGCGCGTGACCCGCACGATGGTGCCGTTGGCAATCCCGTCGGCGCCCGCGATGACGACTTCCTCGCCAGTCGAAAGCCCGGAACGAACCTCCAAGAATGCGCCGCCGTCGACATCGGCTCCGGTCGTGATGGCCCGGCGTTCGACCTTGGTGTCGTGGAGGACGAAGACGTATTTCTGGTCCGACGATATCTGCACGGCATTGACGGAAACCACGGGCGTGTGGGGGTGGATTTCGCGCTGGACATAGCCACGCCCGTACATACCCGGCCGCAGCTCGCCTGACTCATTGGAAAGCTGGACCTCGGCATCCAGGGTTCGCGTCAGCGGATCGAAGGCGGGCGCCACGCGCACGACTTTCCCGAAAAAGCTCCGCCCAGGCAGAGCATCGAGCTCCACGTGCGCATCCATGCCGACCGCAATACCGATGGCGTCAGTCTCGTTCAGCGTCAGAAACACGCGCAGCCGATCCATGCGCACAATGGTCGCGATGGCGCCGCCGCCAGGCGGGCCGACCAAGGCACCGGGATCCAGCCTGCGCGCGGAAACATAGCCAGTGAGCGGTGAAGTAATGCGGGTTTCGCCGAGGCGGATGGCGAGGCCCGAGATCTGGGCCTGCATCGAAGCCTCCGACGATTCCGCGGAGGTCAAGGCCGCGCTCGCCGACTGCAACTCCTGCTGGCTGACCACGCCCGAGGGAGCAAGTTTGGCGGCGCGCTCGAAATTGGTGCGAGCCAGGGCCGCCTGAGCCTTGATTTGCCCGATGCTGCTGCGAGCGGCGGCAAGCTGGTCGGGCAGGTCGCTCGGCCGCACCAGGGCAACAATTTGCCCTTTCTTCACGTGGTCGCCGCGCTCGACGAACACCGCATCGACATAGCCAAGGACCTTCGAGCCGACGTCGGCCTGCTCGAGCGGGCGCAAATCCACGGGCGCCTGAACCTCGACGGAAACGTCGCGCGCGACCACCTTGGAAACCACGACCGATGGCGCCAGCCGGCCCTTGGGCGCGGTGCTTGATTGCGCGCGCGAACAACCGGCGCCGATGAGCGCGAAAAGCAAACCGAGAACGAGCTGACTACGGAAGGCCGGTCCTGCTGGAAATTCCTGGAGACGAAGAAACAACATCGTGGGCTAAGGCTTATTCCCGAAATGCGGCATGCGCAAGCGACTGCTTCGTAAACACAAATCAGGGAGCAGGTGAATTGACGACGTGCAATCGGTGCTTCTACATACACCAAGGCCATGATTCTTAGCCATCCCAAACCGCAGATGATCGATACGCCTGGCGCAAGCTCGGGCAAGATCGAATTCGAGTCGGCGGCGGATATCTATGGTCTTCTGACCCAGGCTGCGGAAATCGCAGCCAAGGTCGGTCTCCCTCCCGAGGCATTCACAGCCGCCGCCTGGCAGGCCTTCCTGGGCGCATCGCCCGGCTTGGCCGAACACCTCGCCGAGATGCGCTTCGACGCCGCGCTGGAAGAACTGCGCAAGACCGGCCGCCTGGCGAAGGCGTAGACGGCTTCCGCACGCCGAGCAGCGGCGCCAGCGTCACCGAGCTGACCCAGGCGCATCACAAGACTGAGAGGAAGGAACATCCATGGAAAAGATTCAGGTGGGCAAGAAGGCGCCCGCCTTCTCACTGCAAGACGAGACTGGAGCAAAAGTCAGCCTTGCGGACTACGCCGGCAACTGGGTTGTTCTCTATTTCTATCCCAAGGACGACACGCCTGGCTGCACGGCCGAGGCGTGCGAATTCACCTCGGGGCTTGCGGGCTTCGAGAAGCTCGACGCGGTGGTGCTCGGGTGCAGCGCGGATTCGCCCGAGAGTCACCGCAAGTTCATCGCCAAGTATAAGCTGAAGATCAAGCTGCTCTCGGATCCGGATCACACGGTGATGGAGAAGTACGGCGCCTGGGGCGAGAAGAACAACTACGGAAAGAAATCCATGGGCATCATCCGCTCCACGGTGCTCATCGATCCAGCGGGCCGGGTGGCGCACCATTTCGCCAAGGTCAAGGCCGCTGGCCACGCCGAAGAGGTGAAGGCCAAACTGGCCGAACTCGCGGGATAGCGAAACGGCGCCCCAGGATCCGGTCGCACGCACGCTACAGTCTATACCGCGGGGAAGAGGTAGCTCTTCTCGCCAGCCGTGGGCTCGTCTTCGAGCAGGTCGTAGCGACCGTGCCGCATGGCCTGGAAGTAGAAGCAGTAGGGGTTGCCAGCCTCGGGATAGCCTTGGCTGGCGCGCACCCACGTGCAGCCTCCGCGGCACACATCGCCGTAGCGGCAGATGCGGCAGAAACCCTTGAGGTCGCTGGTTTGGAACGCCCGGTTGTACACGAACGCGGTGGGGCGGCTCCACAATTCGCGCAGTCGCGTCTTGTGCAGATTGCCTTCCACGTATCGCGACTCCCCGTGCAGCGCCGAAGGCAGCGACAAACAGCCCTTCACGTTGCCGTTGCTTTCGATGCCGAAGGCGTGCAGGCCAGCCCAACAGCCGACCCAGAAGGGCATCTTCACCTCGGGCTCGCGCAGGTGCGCTTCCGGCTTGCCGAAGTAGCCGATGTGGTCGGTGGCCACCACGCGCGGTCGGCTGGCGCGATCACGGCACATCTCCGCGATTTGCGGCACCAGCCACAGCAAGTCCTCTGGCGGTAGGACCCGATCACGATGCCCGGCCATGGCGCCGGTGGGAATGGCGAGTTGGAGCTGCCAGGAACGCACGTCCAACTCCACCAGCAGCGCACGCAGATCCGGGAGCTGCTTGCAGTTCGACCGCTGGATCGTGGTATTGACCGCGACTTCCAGGCCCGCGGCGCGCACCTGGCGAATCGCTGCAACCACGCGTGCGAACGAGCCCGGCGCGCGAAAGGCGTCGTGCTCGCGATCGAGCCCGTCCAAGCTGAAGCCGACGCTGTCGAGGCCGGCTCGCACGGCCCGCGCGGTATGGTCGTCATTCCATTCCCATGCATTGGAAATGATTCCCACCTGAACATTTTGCGTGAGCAGGCGTTGCGCGATTTCGTCCCAGGCCGGATGCAAAGTGGGCTCGCCGCCGGTCAAGGTCACCCGCTCGCAGCGCAACTCGGCGAGTTCGTCGGCCACGCGCAGGCATTCATCGCGCGACAGCTCGTCGTCGCGGGCGCGCCCGGCCAGCGATCCGCAATGCTTGCAGCGCAGATTGCACGCGAGGGTCAATTCCCAGCCGCAAGCACGCGGCAGAAAACCGATGCGCTGAAAAACCTTCAGCACGGATCACCTAGCCGAGCTTCTTGGGCGAAGTCGGCACGCCATAGTATAGATAAGGAAGTGGCGGATAGTACAGCGGGGCCTCGGGCGCGACATCCGCTGGCGCGGCTTCGGCGCCAGAATCCACCGGCGCGGTTTCGGGACCGGCATCGGGCGGAGGCAGATACACCACATAGGGAACGGCGATGTAGGGAAGGTCGGGCGTGCCCGCGACGTCCGGCGGGCCGGCGTCGGGTGGAATGTAGACAAGATACGGGAGCGCAACCTGGATAAGATCGGGAGTGGAAGCCACATCCGGCTGTCCCGTGCCGGTCGCGACATCGGATGTCTGCGCGGCCACATCGCCCCCAGCGTCGGCGGTCTTTCCATGCAACGCCTGGCTCTCGCAGCCCGCAAGCGAGATCCCCAAGCCCACGGAAGCTGGCACCACCACCGTGCGAGCCGTTTTCTTGAGGAACCGCTCGATGCGCTCGCGGATTTCCCTTTCGTTCATGACAGCCCGTAGGCTACTCGCCATCGCTCTGCAATGGAAGAACGCGCACGGCACGAAGTCCATGCCGGCGTGGCACCCGTCACATCTCCGCGCGGCGCACCCGCCAGCCCGTGGCGTGATAGGTTTCGAGCATGTGCGTTCGCTGTTTCGCCGCCTGGCTGACACTCTTCGCGGTTCCGGCATGCCTCAACCTGCCTATTCCACGGGCCGTGCCTGGCTCCGCCATCAGGGGAGCGGCCAGGGCTTCCATGACCTCTCCACGCAACAAGGCGGAGAGTCCGTTTGCCGGCGCCTACTTCATGGTCGATCCGGACTCCAACGCCGGCCGCCAGGTCGAACGCTGGAAGGATTCGCGGCCAAAGGACGCGGCCCTCTTGAAGAAGATCGCCGACCAGCCGACGGCGGCATGGTTCGGCGACTGGACGCCGGGCATCGAACCTTCCGTGGCGAAGTATGTCGCGGCCCACACCCGCATCGGCGCGCTTCCCGTGTTCGTGCTCTACAACGTCCCGAATCGCGACTGCGGCCAGTATTCCAAAGGCGGCGCCAAGGGCAGTGCCAGCTACAAGCGCTGGATCGACGGCGTTCGCAAGGGCATCGGCGCGAGTCGCGCGGTGGCGATCCTCGAACCCGATGCCCTCGGCTTGCTCACCAAGTGTCTTTCGCCGAAGGACCAACAAGAGCGATTGGACATGATCCGCTACGCCGTGCACGAGCTGGAATCCACGCCGGGCGCGGCGGTGTACCTCGACGCCGGGCACGACGCATGGCTGCCGCCCGAGGAGATCGCCACGCGCCTCAAGGGCGCCGGCATCGACGAGGCCAGCGGCTTCGCGCTCAACACCTCGAACTACCGGGCGACCGACACGCTTGTCGCCTATGGCACGGCGGTGTCGAAGTTGGTGGGTGGCAAACACTTCATTATCGATACTGGCCGCAACGGCAACGGGCCGCCGACCACCACCGACCCCGGGAGCGAAGCATCCTGGTGCAATCCGGGCGGCCGCGCCCTGGGCGTTCGCCCCACCGTCGACACCGGCAATCCCTTGGTCGACGCCTTCTTCTGGGTCAAGCCGCCGGGAGAATCCGACGGCGCGTGCAACAAAGGCCCGCGCGCTGGCGTGTTCTGGCCGGAGTACGCCCTGGGTCTCGCCAAGCGCGCAAAGTGGTAGAAATCCCAGGTCGCCTGCGTTGGCTACGACGAGGTGCCGCAATAGCCAACCGCGTACGTGGCGGCGTACTGGAGCGGATTGAACGTGAAGTGACAGCCTTGTCCCGTAGGACAGTCAGTGTCGGACAGACAATAGCGTTTGCACACTGAACTCGTCGAACAGTAGTAGCCGGGCTGGCAATCTCCCTCGGTCGTGCAAGTGGAGCCCGTGGGCAAGGGGCTGGCCTTGAGACAGTAGCTAAAACCAGCGCTGTCGGAGGAACAGTTGAACCCGGTCGGGCAGGGGAGCAAGGGTGACTTTCCTGCCTGCGGGTGCGCCGGATCGCAGATCCATGCGCACACCTGCAGGCCAGCAATAGGCGTGGACGGGTTCGCGCTATCCGAAGACCAGGTGGTCTGATCGCAGTTTGCGATGCCCTGAACCTGCGCGCAGTCCGCCTTGGTATTGCAGTAGGCTTTGCAGATTCCACCGAAACACCCATAGCCGGCTTTGCAGGACGAGCCGCCGCTGCAATCCGCGCCAGCCGCCAGACCGTTGCCGACGAAGCACGCCATCGCATTCGTGTCCGCCGAGGGATAGCAAATCTTCCCTGTCGGACAACCGCACGACGGATAGGGGTTGCAAACGCCCCCCGCGGCCGGGGGTGAGCAGCATTGGCCAGAGAGACACTGCGTGTTGACGGGACACGGCGTCGCGCAGGTCGATAGCGCGTCCTTGGAGTAGGAGTCGGGGCTCGCATCGCGAATCGCGCCACCCAAGCCGGACTGGCCACCCACCCCGTTGGTCTTGAGGCCGCCCGCGCCGCCCGCGGCTGCGTCGAGACGAAGGCTGGTTCCGCCCGCGCCGCCATTGCCGCTGCCATCGGCCATGCACAGCATCGTCGCGATGGCACAGGTGTAGCCGCTCGGGCACTCGTACATGTCCGAACATTGCGTTTTGCCACTCGTGTATTTGGGTTCGCAAGCGGCGAGGGCGACCAACATCAACAACAATCCGTAGGACTTCATCCGTGAACTCCGTCTAGAATCTTCCACCAACCACCGCGCCGGCGGTGCCTGGTCCCACGGCGGGAGCCAAGGCCACACCCGGCGACGAACCGCCACCCGAGGACCCAATGATGAGCGCGGTGATGAGACCCGCCGCACCCACGCCATAGCAAATCCATCCCGCGTTGATCGCGTCCTTCCCCTGCTTTTCCAGGGTCGGATCGTACTTGGTCTCGACCTTGGAAAAATCATCGAGGCCCTTGGCCGTGAAAAAACCACCCGCGGCGGCCGTGCCCACGCTGGCCAGGCCGATGAGCCAAGCAGCGACCTTTCTGCCGGAACCACTGCTTCCCGAATCGGCCGCCGGAGTCGTCACTCCCAGCGGCGGCGCCCCTTCCGGCGCGGCGGCGGGCGGTTGGTTGGGCTCCGGATACATGCTTGGCGAATAGGGTGGAGTCGCATAGGGAGATGACGACGCCCCATACCCGCCTTGCGGCGGATACGCCGATTGGGTCTGATAGGGAGCCGGCGCCGGATAAGTGGGGGCCTGGTAGACCGGCGGCTGGGGCGCCAAAGGCGGCGGAGCAGCCGGCGGCGAAGGCGCGACAACAGTCGGTGGCGACGAAGCCATGACCGGAGCTGGCGGTGCCGGTGGTGTGGGCGTAGCCGTGGGGGTCGGCTCGGAGGCTGGCGCGGGCGCGGGAACAACCGGCATCTGGACCGGTGGAGGCGCGGTCGCCTGATCCCGCAAGCGTTCCATCTCGCCAATCCAGCCTTCCACCTCCGCGCGATCGTCGGGCGCCAGATCCTTCTTGCGGTGCTCGTAGTCGCGCAAGTTGGACAGCGCCGGCTCGTAGCGACGAAGGTAGTAGTAGCAAGCGCCGAGATTGCGCACGAACACTAGCATGTCCGGATAGGCCAAGCTCAGCTTGACGAACAGCCTGGCCGCGTCCTCGTAGTTGCCTTCCTTGTAGAGGCGCATGGCCTCCTTAGCGTCCGCCTTGCCCTTCTTGTCCATCTCGGCGGCGAAGGTCGTACGGGCCGCCATCGGCAGGGTCGAAATGAAGCCGAACGCGAGAGCGCCCAGCAAGATGATTCTCAGTGAACGCGCCATTCGTCTTCCTTGTCTTGCGTCGTTTGAGCCGGCTTGCGCGGGTTGGCCGGTTTGCGCGGTTCGGCCGGCTTGGCCGCCGGTTTGCGCGCCACCTCGCGCGGCGATGTCTCGGCATGTTCGAGATCCACCGAGGTGGATGAATTCCCGTCGAGACTGACCGAAACCGCCTTGTCCTTGTAGCCAGTCATGCGCAAGGAGAGGTTGAGTGTGTTTGGTCCTTGCGGGTAGGTCTTCTCAAGCGGCGTCACGCCCAAAACATTCCCGTCCTTCGCATCGAGCACCGTTGCCCCCGCGGGCGAGCTTCGGACCTGCAAATGGACATTCAGGGCCGCGGGCGCTCTCGCCGCCGCGGGCTCGACCGAGGGTGCCGCGGTTGGCGCCTTTGGCGGCACGGAGAAGGGACCTGCGCGCACCACGAAAATCACCCCGGCGGCAACCGCCAGCGCGCCGACGACCACGATGATGGGCCAGCGTCGCGGTCGCATGGAGTCGAGCTCGACCTCGCTGGCGGAGGTGGAGGGTGAAGGTGAAGGTGAAGCCTCACCGGTGGCCTGGGAAAACGTGGTGATGGTGGTGCTTGAAAGCGGCGCCGGAGTCAGCCCCATCCTGCTACCCAGACTGTCCAGGGATACGGGCGGCGGCGTCTTCTGATAGCCGTAGCCGCGCGTAGAATACATGGATTGGCCGGGAGATCTGTCAATCCCAAGCCCAGCCGCGGCGTTGCCTTGCGCGGTTTGCGCGGGATAGGTTCCGAGCAGGGCGCCCACGAAGTAGTCCACGCTGCTGTAGCGCATCTCGCGATCCTTGGCCAGGGCGCGCATCACCGCCTGTTCTACGTACTCGGGCAACTCGGGAGCTTGCCGCCGCAGCGGGGGAGGATCCGCGGTCAATTGCATGACCAGCATTTCGGTCGCGGACTTGGACGAGAAGGGTGGCACCCCAGCCAACATCTCGTAGACCATGATAGCCAAGGAGTAGATGTCAGTGCGCAGATCCACGTCCGAGCTGTCGCGGCACTGCTCGGGAGACATGTAGGCGGGGCTGCCCATCAGAAGCCCGGCTTGGGTCTTCAAGGTGGACCCCTGGTCGTCGCGATGCTTGATCTTGGCGATGCCAAAATCGAGTACCTTCACGCGGAAACCCAGCGGCAAGAGAGCGTCGGGAACCAGAAAAATATTCTCCGGTTTGAGATCGCGGTGCACGATGCCCGCAGCGTGCGCCGCCGACAACGCCGACCCCGCCTGCTGCGCGATTTCTTGAACCGTCCCGAGCGGCATCCGCCCCTGCTGCTGCAGCAGCTTCTGCAGCGAATCCCCTTCCAGGAATTCCATCAGAATGTAGGGTTCGCCCTCGGGCGTGACTCCGGCATCGAACACCTCGATGATGTGGGGATGGCGGATGGCGCTCGCGGCACGCGCTTCGTTGAGAAAGCGACGGACCAGTTCCGCGTCTTGCACCATGGCGGCGTGCAGAACCTTGACGGCGGCACGGCGCTGGAGAAACGGGTTCTCGGCTTCGTAGACCTCGCCAAACCCTCCTTCACCGAGCAAGCGCACGATCCTGAAATTGCCGAAGCTTTGTCCGGTTGCCACCGCCATGACGAACGAGTCCTCTAGAAGTTCGATATTACGCCATGGTGGAAATTTCCGGAGGGCTTTCTCCGCACGCGATCGCATCCTGCGCATCTCGCGCCTTGGTGCCGCGCCGCGTTTCTGGCAACCGGCTTGTGCCACCTTTCGCGCGCCAAAATCACGTGTTGCGGGCCTTGGACGTCGTGAACATAATGCCGACCCGAGCGTGATTGGGACGAGAGTAGGCAACTATCGTGTGGAAAGCCTCATCGGTGAAGGCGGCATGGGAAGGGTGTATCTGGCACTGCATCCTGGCATTGGGCGACGCGCCGCGATCAAGGTGCTGGCGCCCGGCGAAGCCGAGGATCCGCACGTCGTCAGCCGTTTCATCACCGAAGCGCGTGCCGCCAACGCGATCCGCCACCCGAACATCGTCGACATCTACGACTCGGGCGTCCTGAAAACCGGCACGCCCTACATCGTGATGGAGTACCTCGACGGTGATCCTCTCTCGCGGGCGCTCTTGCGTGGACCCGCATCGTTCGAGGATGCCATCGATTGGACCTGCCAGATCGCCGAGGCGCTTGCTGCCGCGCACGCGCACGATGTCGTCCACCGCGATCTCAAGCCCGACAACCTGTTCCTGGTTACCGACCCGCGCCGACCGGGCAAAAAGCAGGTGAAGGTGCTCGACTTCGGCATCGCCAAGTTGCAGCGCCGAACTCTCGGGCAGGTACACAAGACGCGCACGGGAGCACTGCTTGGGACTCCGCTCTACATGTCGCCCGAGCAATGCAAGAGCACGAAGGAGATCGACTCGCGCACGGATATCTATTCGCTGGGAGTCATCCTCTACGAGTTGGTGACCGGCAAACGCCCCTTCGACGGCGACGGCGTCTATGCGGTCATCAACCTGCATGTCAGCGAACCGCCCGTGCCACCCAGCACCTATCGGCCGGATCTTCCACCCGAGTTGGAGGCCATCATCCTGCAAGCGCTGGCCAAGGCCCCGGACGAGCGGCAGGAATCCATGGCCGTGCTGCTCTCGCGCCTTGAACTCGTGCGCGGCGATGCGAGGGCAAGCGAGGATGCCTTGGCGCGCGCCAGGTCGCAAAGCGTGACGGTAGTTCAACATCCGGCGCTGCCACCAACCCTGCGGGAAACCGGCACGCTCGGCGACGCGGCGGTGTCCAAATCGGCGACCGCGCCGACCGCGAATATGCACCACCGCAGACGGATCTGGCTGTCCGCGGCCACGGCGTCGGGAATCGTCCTGGTTGGGTTCGTCCTTTGGCGGCCTCTCACGCGCAAGCCGCTTCCAGCGCCCGAGAAGCGCGCGCCCTATTCAGAATCCCTCGCGCCCCAGGCGGCGTTGCCTCCATCGCCAGCGTCCACCATGCCCGAAGCCGTCGACATCGGCTTGGCCAGCGACCCGGCCGGCGCCTCGGTCTTCGTGGGCGACGTTCTGGTTGGAACCACGCCTGGCCACTTCAAGGCCGCTGCGGGCGCGGACCCCGTCGAATTCGTCTTTCGCCTGCCGGGATTCGAACCGCAAAGGATCCGCGCCCTGCCCGCCGCGGGACTTACCGTGAACGCGAAGTTCCCCAATCCCATGCCAGCCAAGCGTGCATCTTCCACGAAGCGAAAGACCGGTGACTCGCGAGCGTCGACCGCCACGGATATCCAAACCGAACGCTAGCCCGCCCATCATGACCTTTCCCCTCCGCCCTGCTCTCGCGCTGTCCCTCTTGTTCTTCGCGCCGTCGGCACTGGCGGCCGAACCGAGCCCGACGGCAAGCGCGGGACAGGCGGACGAGGCGCAGTTCCACTTCTTGCGCGGAAACCGCGCCTACCAGGAGAAGCGCCTCGAGGATGCTTTGGCCTCGTACTACCTCTCCAACCGGCTGGTGGCCAATCGCAACGTGCAATTCAACATCGCGCGCTGCCTGGATCGTCTTGGCCGCTACGACGAAGCCTACCGGGCCTGGTCTTCGCTGCTCGATCAATCCTTGCCCGAAAGGGAAGAGAAGGCAGCCCGCGAAGCCATCGACGAACTGCGCCCGCACCTGGCCCTGGTCCTGGTCACGAGCACGCCGCTGGGCGCGACCATTTATGCCGGTCGCCGCGACCTTGGCGCCCTGGGTGCTACGCCCAAAAACCTGGCGCTGCCACCAGGTACCACGCAGATCATCCTCGATCGCGAAGGCTACCGCACCGTCGAGCTTGCAGTCGAACCCGTGCGCGGCAAGGAGGTCGAGGTCGGCGCGGTGCTGGAGCGAATCCACGGCGCTATTGAGGTCCGGCGCGTACCCGCCACGGCCGAGATCCGGCGCGACTTTCTCGACGGAGAAGTTCTTCGCCAAGGACCAGGACCGATCGAAGTGCTGCCAGGACCCGTGGTGCTCTTCGTCTCGGCGCCGGGATTTCAAACCGAACGCGTGATGGTCAGCGCCCTGCCCGACACCACGGTGCCCATCGATGTGCTGCTGTCGGCAAGCGTGGCGCCAACCGGAACCCTGGTGGTGCGCGCCAACATCACAGGCGCCCTCATTCGCGTCGACGGCAAGGAGTCTGGTTTCGCGCCCGCGGTCGTCGACGCGATTCCTACGGGATCGCACGCCGTCGAGATCCTCGCCGCGGGCCGACGCCCGTACACGGGAACCATCGAGGTCAAAAGGGGCGAACGCACTTTCATCGACGCCTACCTGGGACGCGCCGACCCCGAGGTCACGGCCGCGACCAAGTCGGCCGTGGCGTCGGAATCGGCTCCGGCTTCGGTCAGCGTCATCACCGCCGACGAGATCGCCGCCTTCGGCTATGCATCGCTGGCCGAAGCAGTGTCGGCGATTCGTGGCACCTTCGTTTCCAACGACCGCAGCTACGAGTCCGTGGGCTTCTTCGGCTTCTCGCCGCCCGGCGACTACACCAACCGCGTGCTCATTCTCGTCGACGGCCACACCATCAACGACGCGGTCACGGGGCAAGGCTACGTGGGCCACGATTTCGACGTGGATCTCGCCAACGTGACCCGCATCGAAATCGTGCGCGGCCCCGGATCGGTGCTCTACGGCACGGGCGCCCTCTTCGGCGTCATCAACGTTGTCACACGCCGTGCCACCGAAGGAACGCATGCTTCGCTCAACACCATGGCCGGAACCATGGGCACGATGTCCGGGCGTGCGACCGCCAGCGCGCGCAAGGGCGACGCCGAATTCATGCTCAGTTTGGCGGGCATGCAAAGCGACGGAGACAACCGCTTCGTGTGGCCCGCCGAACTCAACGGCGGCACGAGCGTCACGGTCCTCGGCGCCGACGGAGAAAAGGCTGGCCACGTGGATGTCGCCGGACGGCTCGGCCCGCTCTCCTTACGGGCCGGGTACAACGACCGAAAGAAGGAAATGCCGACAGGCGCGTATGGCACCTTGCCCGCGCCTGGCACCTTCAACCACGACCGCCGTGGCTACGCCGAGCTGCGCTTCGAGCAAGACTTGCATGGATTCAACTTGGCCGCGCGCGCGGCCTACGACGTGAGCTGGTATCATGGCCAGTTCAACACCTCCGATACCACCTCAGCCGGCGAACAAGATCTAAAAGCCCAGTGGGCGACGGGCGAGTTGCGCGTCGATTTGCCGCGCTTTCTCCTCCAGCGCCTCACCCTAGGCGCCGAGGTCCTCAAGCAGTTGCAGCTCGATATCGGCCTCTCCTTCTCCGACCAGCCGGCCATCGCCAAGGACTTGATCCTTTCCGCCTATATCGCCGACGATCTGCGCCTGGGCAGTCGCCTTTCCGCCAATCTGGGCGTGCGCGTGGACAACTACGCCAAGAGCTTCGGGACCACGACCAATCCTCGCGCCGCGATCATCGCCAAGCCCTACCAAGGCGGCAACACCAAGCTCTTCTTCGGCGGCTCCTTCCGCGCGCCCTCGCCCAACGAACGCGCCAACAATCCGACCTTCAGCCTGCAACCAGAAACCATCTGGAGTGGCGAAATCGAGCACACCCACGCCATCACCGACGACGTGCATGTGGTCGGCGCCCTCTTCGCCAACTGGCTGACCAACCTCATCACCCTCATCGACGATCCCGTCGACGCTGACATCTACGTCAACCAGAAGAATCGCATTCGCAGCATGGGCGCCGAGGGCGAACTGCGCTGGGAGCCCGGGGGTGGAACGCTGCTTGCCCTCGCATTAACACGCCAGCAGGTGGTCGAGCTCACACCAGCCGGCAACATCCCCTTCCTCAACGCCCCCGATACCATGGTCAAGGCGCGCCTGCTCTGTCCTCTCGTGGGGCCAGGCCTTCGCCTTGGTAGCGAGTTGGTTCTTGACTCCGGAAGACATTTCCGCCACACCGCCCCATCCGAGCCTGCGGCGGATAATCGGGTCGACGACGCCCTGATCTGGAATCTCAGCTTCTCGGGCGAAAATCGCGCGATGCGCCTTCGCTATTTCGCGGGCATTTTCAACTTGCTAGACGTGCACGACACGCGTGCCGGATATCCGACCGGCGTCGACTATCCCCTCGCCCTCGTACCTCGCTACGGCCGCAGCCTACGCGCTGGGCTGGCCTGGGCCTTCTGAGCAATTCGCGCCATCGCGAATTGCACCTGACAGCGGTTTTCGCGGCGAGAACGCGGCTCCCTGCGGTGGCAGTCCGAACGGCGCCCTGACATCTCCATGCGTTACCTCGTTTGCAATCTTCACATAGTAATCTATAGTACACTATACTCGGTGTGAAATTATTGTCTCTGCGTGGTGGAGTCCGTCGATGAAAAACTGCAACGCCTGTGTTTCTCGTACGGCAACGGCCGCGCTCTTGTTCGCAGCATCGCTGCTTGGTTTTGGCTGCCAGAGTGGCGGCGATGTTGGCGACAAGCTGATCACGGACGCCAATACCGCCGATCCCCGGGATACGAGCGGCTTCACGCTCGAAGCACCGTTCATGAGCCTTCCCGATAGCGGCCCCGTCCTCGACGGCAGTTGCATGCTTCTCGCGACATGCAGGATGGCGGGTGGCCAATACTGCGGCATCATCGGAAACGGCTGCGGCGGCCAACTCGACTGTGGATATTGTCCTTCGGGATCCTCCTGTATCGGCGGCGTGTGTGTGAAGAGCACCGGCATCGATGCTGGCCAAATCACATCGTGCACAGTCAACGGTGGAATCTACTGCGGCGACATCGGCGACGGTTTGGGTGGAAAACTTTCCTGCGGAACCTGCCCCGCCGGCTGGAGCTGCACGGACGGTCTTTGCACCGGCGATCCGGCCACCTGCACACCGCAATCCTGCGATACCCCATCTGGCCACTACTGCGGAACCATCGGCGATGGCTGCGGCCGCGCCAAGGATTGCGGCGTCTGCGCCGACAACAAGGTCTGCATCAACAACCAGTGCGTTTCCGCCACCGGCTGCAGCCCCTCGACCTGCAAGCCCGCGGGCGGAGAGTATTGCGGTGGCGTGCTTGGCGATGGTTGCGGCGGGCTCATCACCTGCGGTGGCTGCACCACCGCCGGCTGGACTTGCGACAGCCACCTGTGCAAGGGTGGCGCCGCGTGCACGCCGGTGGCGTGCGGAACAGGCGCGGGCGAGTACTGCGGCACCATCGGCGACGGCTGTGGCCATAGCAAAGACTGCGGCACCTGCGCCGCCGACCAGAGCTGCACCAACAACCAGTGCGTACCGAACCACTGCTCGCCCTTGACCTGCACCCCAACCGGGGCGCGATACTGCGGCGGCAAGGTAGGGGACGGCTGTGGCGGCACCCTCGACTGTAGTGCCCCTTGTCCCACGGGCTGGGCATGCTCGGGTCACCTCTGCATCGGCGATCTCACTTGCCCTCGCCTCACCGCGTGCACCAACGCAACACCGTTCAACTACTGCGGCGATGTCGGCGACGGGTGTGGCGGCAGCCTCCATTGCGGCCTCGATTGCACCGCCGATCAGGTGTGCGACACCACCACGGGACTGTGCAAAGGCGACACCAGTTGCGTTCCCGCGACCTGCACCAACACCTCGATTTTCAACTACTGTGGTGACGTCGGCGACGGCTGCGGCAGCAGCCTTCACTGCGGCCAGGACTGCGCCGCCGGACAAGTGTGCGACACCGCCAAGGGTCTCTGCAAGGGTAACGCGACCTGCGTCCCCGTGGCCTGCATTAACGGCACCGCGTTCAATTATTGCGGCGATTCTGGCGACGGCTGCGGAGGTATCCTTCACTGTGGCGCAGATTGCGCCGCCCACCAGATCTGCGGTTCGGACGGGATTTGCAAGGGCGACAGCAACTGCACCCCCTTCGCGTGCACCAATGGGACGCCCTTCCATTACTGCGGCGACATCGGCGACGGATGCGGCGGGAGTCTCACCTGCGGCAAGGACTGCGGCACCGACAAGGTATGCGGCACGGACGGCCTGTGCAAGGGCGATAGCACCTGCGTTCCCAAGACCTGCGACAACGGCACTGCCTTCAAGTATTGCGGAACCGTCGGGGATGGTTGCGGGGGCGCTCTCCATTGCAGTACGAACTGCGGCACCGGCAAGACCTGCGATGCGACCTCGGGGCTGTGCAAAGGCGGCAACACTTGTACGCGACTTGCGGCATGCGCCAACGGCACCCCCTTCAACTACTGCGGCACTGTCGGTGATGGCTGCGGCGGCAGTCTGGCCTGCGGCACGAATTGTGGCACCGGCCAAGTGTGCAATACCGCCACGGGGCTGTGCAAGGGCGAGGCGACCTGTGTCCCAATCCAGTGCACGACCGCGAACGGCGGCCACTACTGCGGTGGCACCATCGGCGACGGATGCGGCGGTTCGACCACGTGCGATGCCGCATGTCCGACGGGCACGACATGCAGCAACCATGTTTGCGTCTGCAATGAAGGCCTCGCCTGCCAGGTCACCAAATGCGATTCGGGCTCCACCGCCATCAGCGGCAAAGTCTACGATCCGGCCGGGCTCGACCCCATCTACAACGTCATGGTCTACGTGCCGAACTCGACCCTGGATCCCATCAGCCACGGCGTTTCGTGCGACCAGTGCGGGACACCTTCCGGGAATCCGATCACGGCCACATTGACAGGCACCGACGGTTCCTTCACGCTGACGAACGCTCCAAGTGGCAACGACATACCTCTGGTCATGCAGATCGGGAAATGGCGACGCCAGATCAAGATCCCGGTCGTCCTTGCGTGCCAAAACAACGTGGTCGACGCCAGCCTTTCGCGCTTGCCGAGAAACCAGAACGACGGCGACGCTGGCACGGTATCGCTGCCACGGATTGGGCTTGCCGCGGGTTCGGCCGATCGCTTGCAGTGTCTGCTCATGCGCATGGGCGTCGACACGTCCGAGTTCACTCTCCCGAGCGGCAACGGCAGCGTTCGGATGTACAAAGAGTCCTCCAATTCCGGTCTGTGCGTTGGTTTCGATGGGACCAGCACGACCTACCCCGACGCCACCACCAATCTCTGGGACTCCCAAGACCACCTCAATCAATACGACATGCTCCTCCTCAATTGCGGTGGCAACCAAAGCGCGGGCGATCCGACCCATAACAATACATATATCTCGCACCCGGGATCCGTCGGACTGATGAAGAACTACGTCGACGCTGGCGGCCGGGTTTTCGCCGAACACTTCCAGTGGTCTTGGATCCGTTCCTTCCCCGGCTACGCATCGGTTTTCGGCGATGTCGCGACTTGGAATTCCAGCAGCGGCGTGATCGGTAGCTCTCCTCGCGACACCCTTATCGACACTTCTTTCTCCAAAGGCGCCGCCTTCGCGGCCTGGCTGTCCAGCGTGAACGCGACGAACACGCCTGGCCACCTGACCATTTCGAGCAAGGTCAAGTACACCATCGACGACCAGATCAAGCCGCCGTCGCAGCGTTGGATCTACGAGCCGACCAAGACGAACGCGCCCACTGGCAGCGCCCAAAACACCCACTACCTGAGCTTCAACGCACCCGTCGACAAAAGCGCGGCCAATCAATGTGGCCGCTTCGTCTATACCGGCCTGCACGTCACCGATACGGCTTCAGATCCAGGTGACAATGCCTCTTCGGGGAAGGCGACATTTCCCGCTTGTTGCGCAGCGCCTGGCACGGCACTGACGCCGCAAGAAAAGGCGCTTGAATTCATGATCTTCGATCTCTCGTCCTGTATAAGCGACCAGACGCTGCCACCTCCCGCGATTCCAACCTCGCCGCCGCCGGTGACACCACCGCCCGCGCCACCTCCCCTAT
>Ga0224559_1000390_pt1 | contig 30139 bp, 27 predicted proteins | sample 714S33034metaG_FD_180676 | JGI IMG/M metagenome (GOLD analysis project Ga0224559, IMG submission 180676) | Peat soil microbial communities from Stordalen Mire, Sweden - 717 S3 30-34 | ecosystem: Environmental > Terrestrial > Soil > Wetlands > Peat | place: Sweden: Norrbotten County, Stordalen... | reverse complement strand
AGCGCTTGCCGCTGCGTTATGCGCCTGGCCTCTACGGGCATGCATATACGATCAACGCCGATGTGGAGATTCCGACAGACGGCGCCGAGGGCGTGATCGTAGCCGACGGCGGCATTCTGGGCGGATTTAGCCTCTTCGTCAAAGATAACCACCTGTACTACGAGGTCAATGTTGCCAACGACCACTCTGAGCAGATTGTCTCTAAGACGCCGATTCATGCGGGCGTGGCGCATATTCAGTTGAATGTGACGCCGGCGCAGGAAGTCGCTTCAAACACTCCAGGCGCATCGGGCTACTCCCCGCGCCGCCCTGTTCCGGGCGATGTGAAGTTGTCGATCAACGGTCAGTCTGTCGGCGAGGCGCAGTTCACCAGCATCTATGCAGGCGGAGAAACACTGGACGTGGGCAGCGATCTTGGTTCTCCGGTCAGTCCGGAGTATAAGTCGCCCTATCGCTTCACAGGCAAGATCAACACCGTCACATTCGAGCTGAATTAATTTGTTTGTAACTTCGGTTTGACTACTGCCGGGGGGCGTGCGGGTTGCGGACGGCCAATTATGTTGCATTGCGCCGGTCCCGTGCCAAAAACTCACGCTCGCTTCCCTGGTGGTTAAAACAACAGAGAAGAATCAGGAAAACTGTGCCCAAACGAGTTTTATCAGAGCCGCCGCTCCCTGATGATCGCGTCGGCTTTGCATTTATGACCTCGGGTATATCATCCTTGATTCTGCCATCCTACGGCGACGGTGGGATCGGGCAGAGCCTTTGCCTGCGGAACTCGCAGTTGCAAGGCACGAATGGTATGCAGTGCGCTTTGGGCTTCTGGGCTTTTTCCAACGCTTCCCGGATGACATCGTCCAGCACTAGCAACAGTGGAACAGATTCCTGATTGGCCTGCGCACGGGCGCTCGCTGTCTGCGCCGCTCCCTGGCTGTCTTGCGCAGGCAAAATGAAAGCCCGCAAGACCAGCAGGATCGCGAAGATCCTTATAAATTTCATGGAATTCGCCCCTGGTCTGAAAAAACGCATGGGCTGCGTGCAAAGAAGGGACGCATCGCTGGGAATTCCTTCCAGGATCAGCAGCAGCGAAAGCAGCACGATTTTTAATAAACGCCCCATCGCCACACTGTATACCTCTTCCGAATCCAGAATCGACCATCCAGTTGACCGAAGATTGAAGGGCACCGAGTATAGATTGGCCGATTTATCTAAGGTATTTTAATTCAATGATATATCGAGATACCCGACAGGTGATTTCTTCCCCCCGGACATGCAAATGGGCTCGCGAACGACCGCTCAAAACACGCCGCGATACGCTGGAAACCCCAAAAATGGGATGCGACGGGTGAAACAATGAAGGACGGTTTCATCTCTATGTTTATGAATACAAAATACTTATATGGTAGGCACGACTGGATTCGAACCAGCGACCTCTTCCGTGTCAAGGAAGCGCTCTAACCAACTGAGCTACGCGCCTGCAAAGCAACTTGGATTAGTCTATCAGGATCGGGGCGGCGGGGGAAGTCTCTTGCCCTGCGCAAGATGAGCCTGCGCCCCGGGGAGCGGCTGCGGCAAAGGCTCTTGGGCCGCTGCCCGCTTTCTTGCCGTTGAGCGCCTTCCTGCCGTGAACCTCTGTTTCGTCGAACCAGGAGCTATTTTGCCGAACCAGGAGCTGTCTGCCAAACCCAGAACGGCCGGCTCTCAGCCTCATTTGCCCTTGAGCGCGGCGGCGATCTGGCGGCCGTGCAAACGGCCATTTTCGATGAAGATTTCGTTGGTGCGCGCGCCGGCCACGATCACCCCGGCCAGGTAAATGCCGGGGACATTGCTCTCCAGCGTCTCCGGGTCGCAGACTGGCAGCCGGTCCTCGCCTTCGAAGCGTATGCCCAGCGCCGCCAGAAACTCGAAGTCGGGGTGGTAGCCGGTCATGGCGAAGACAAAATCATTTTTGATGGTGATGCGGCCCTGGGGCGTCGCGATCACCACCGTATCCGGGTTGATTTCGACCACCTGGGAGTTGAAGTAGGCCTTGATGTCGCGGTTCTTGATGCGGTTTTCGATGTCCGGCTTGATCCAGTACTTCACGTGCTGGTGCATTCCGGAGTCGCGATGCACCAGCGTGACCTGCGCGCCGCTGCGCCACAACTCCAGGGCCGCGATGGCCGCCGAATTCTTGCCGCCGATGACCACGACGTCCATCCCGCAGAAGGGGTGGGGATCGAAGTAGTAGTGGTGGACCTTGCTCAGGCTCTCGCCGGGAATGTGCAGGTAGTTGGGCCGGTCGTAGTAGCCGGTGGCGACGGCCAGCTTGCGCGCCTGAAGCTCGCCGGAGCGGCCGAAGCGGTCCACGGTGCGCACCGTGAAGGCGCCATCCGCGCCCTCGATCCGCTCCACGCGCAGATACTGGCGCACGTCCAATTTGTAATAGGCCGCGACCAGGCGGTAGTACTGGAGCGCCTCGTTGCGGGTGGGCTTGGCGTTGGGGCTGGGGAAGGGAATGTCGCCAATCTCGAGCAGCTCCGAGGTGGTGAAAAAGGTCATGTGCGAGGGGTAGTGAAACAGCGAGTTGCAGATGCAGCCCTTGTCCACCACGACGGCGCGCAAGCCGGCCCGCTCCGCCTCGATGGCGCAGGAGAGGCCGGTCGGTCCGGCGCCCACCACCAGCAGGTCGAAGATTTCATCTGTGGCCGGCGTTTGCTCAGTCGCGTCGCTCATGGCTCTAGATTATTGCATCGCGGCCGGTTTCAACGCGCGCCGCGGAGAGAGTTTTTTCGCTTTGGGCACCCATTCCCGCCTGTTTCTATATCTCTTTTATTGGTAGAATGGTGGAGGTCGATGGTGGAAAGGTGGAATCCGATGGCCCTTAACATCAAAAATGAGGAGACTTACCGCTTGGCGCGTGAACTGGCGCGCCGCCAGGGCGAGACCCTCACCATGGCCGTTACGATTGCGCTCAAGGAGCGGCTGGGGCGGCTGGAAGAGACTCCCAAGCGAAAAAACCGCATGGAGGCGCTGATGAAATTCTCCGAGTACAGTGCGCCATTTTTCAAAGGCGGTCCGAGCGGAAACGAACTGATCAATGACCTCTACGACGAAGAGACAGGTTTGCCCAAATGATCGTCGATTCATCGGCAATGGTAGCGGTAATCAAGCGCGAGCCGGACTGGCTGGCTATTTCGGACAGGATGGATTCTGCCGACTGCCTGCGTATGTCCGCGGCATCCTATCTGGAGACTTCGATCGTTCTCGACAGTCGCCGCGACCCACTCCTCAGCGCGAGGCTGGACGATCTGATTGAAGATCTGGAGATGGTCATCGAACCGGTCACCGTCGCGCAGTCCAAGGTTGCCCGCCAGGCCTACCGCGACTACGGCCGGGGCAGCGGCCACCCGGCCAATCTGAACTTCGGCGACTGCTTTACTTACGCGCTGGCCCGCGACAAACGCGAGCCGGTGCTCTACAAGGGCGATGATTTTATCCACACGGGCGTTCGTCCGGCGCTCTAGCATTTGTTGAAATGTATTCTTGATCCAGCCTCATTGGAATGCGACACCGGTTCGTATCCTAGCCGCAAAAGAATGAAACGCAGGTTCTTCGACTACGCTGCGCTTCGCTCAGAATGACAGCGGCGAGGGTGGGGCGCCCAATCTTGTTCCATATGTGCAGGGACGTGTCAGTAACTATCCTCTGGCTCTACCGGAGGAAAGTTACTCCGCGTTGACGAGAGATCAAACTATGAGATCAACCCCTGTGCCAGCTTGACGATGTCAAGCAGAGGATCGGCAGGCCCTTTGTCAATTTGTATGTCGGGGACTTCTTTGAGGACTCGCTCTGCTGTGCTGGCCTGAGCAAAGCGGAACAGATACACCTGCCGCTTATGTGTTACTTTAGTATCGCTGGACTGAAGCTTTTCTCTATCGAGGTATTGATGAGTTCAAGCAATGAATTCCAAACCGCGCACAGAAAGTCGGAGGCGAAATATCGGGGATTGCTAGAAGCCGCCCCGGATGGAATGGTGGTGGTGAACCAGGACGGGAGGATTGTCCTGCTGAACGCGAGGGCGGAGAGCCAATTTGGATACCGCCGCGATGAACTGCTGGGCCAGAAGGTGACCAACATCATTCCGGAGGGTTTTGCGGAGCGGCTGATCGCCGACGGAACCCGGACCGCGGCCGAAGCGCTGGCGCAGCAAATCGGAACCGGGATTGAACTCAACGGGCGGCGCAAGGATGGGACCGAGTTTCCCATCGAGATCATGCTGAGCCCGCTGGAGAACGACGAAGGAATCCTGGTAACGGCGGCCATCCGCGACATTACCGTGCGCAAGGATGCGGAAAAGCATCTGGCGCAGATGGAAGCCAGGTACCGGGGGCTGATGGAGGCCGCGCCTGACGGGATGGTAGTGGTGAACCAGGCCGGGAGGATTGTCCTGCTGAACGCGCGGGCGGATAGCCAGTTTGGATACTCCCGCGATGAACTCCTTGGCCAGAAGGTGACCAACATCATTCCGGAGGGTTTTGCGGAGCGGCTGATCGCCGACGGAACCCGGACCGCGGCCGAGGCGCTGGCGCAGCAAATCGGAACCGGGATTGAACTCAGGGGGCGGCGCAAGGATGGGACCGAGTTTCCTATCGAGATCATGCTGAGCCCGCTGGAGAACGACGAAGGAATCCTGGTAACGGCGGCCATTCGCGACATCACCGTGCAAAAGGAGAGGGAACATCGGCTTACGACGCAGAATTGGGCGTTGTCGGCCTACGCGGGCGCGGCCTTGGCACTGGGCCGGGTTCATCCTTCCGAAAGCCTGTTGTTACAGGCCATCTGTGAGGCCATCACTCGCGAATCCATCTATGTACTCGCCTGGGTAGGGATTGCGGAAGAGGGGCCGGAGAAGAAGATTCGGATTGCCGCGTCGGCGGGAAAGGCCATCTGTTATCTGGAAGGGCTGGATTTGAGCTGGTCGGAGGCTGAAACGTGGACGAAAAGCCCGACGGGCATCTGTATTCGCACCAATACATTGCAGGTTACAGACGATACCCAGACATCACCGGCCTTTGCCTTATGGCATGAGCGGGCAAGGCAGTTCGTGATACGGTCCTCAATTTCTATTCCCCTTCGTGTTGAGGATGGCTGGCATGGCGCATTGATTGTGTATGCCGCAACCCCCAACGCATTTGAAGCACCGGCGATCGAGGTGCTCCAGCACCTTGCGGAACAGATTGTCTACGCTGTGCATGCGCTCGATCAGGGGGCTGCTCTGCAGGCCAGGGAGAACGACCTGATCCATTTACAGAGGAAGTTAACCGAGGCATTATCCGCGATGGTGGCGCCCATGGTGACCGCGATGGAGATGCGAGACCCTTACACCGCGGGCCACGAGAGCAGAGTGGCAAATATCGCAGTTGCAATTGGCGCGGAAATGGGCTGGCCACAGGAACGATTGCATGGATTGCAGGTGGCGGCACAGGTCCACGATATCGGGAAGATTTCAATTCCCGCTGAGATCCTGACCAAGCCGACCCGGCTCACTGCGGGAGAATGGGGCTTGATTCGCGAGCACCCGGAGACCGGATACACCATTCTGAAAGACATTCCCTTCGCCTGGCCCATTGCCGAGATCGTGCGCCAGCATCATGAAAGGCTGGACGGTTCCGGCTATCCCCATGGCTTGATGGGGGATGCGATTCTGCCTGAAGCCAAGGTGCTGGCAGTGGCGGACATGGTGGAGGCGATGGCCTCCCATCGGCCCTACCGGCCGGCGATCGAGCTTGAGGTTGTTTTGAAACAGATTGAAACCGAGGCCGGCAGCCAACTGGACGCAGAGACCGTCCGGGTCTGCGCGGCCCTGTTCCGCGGAAAGCGGCTGGTTCTGCCAGCACTGCATCAGCATTGAGCCCGCTGCAATGCCAGCGGCATCGTTCTCAGAAGCGATAGAGATTCGGCCCGACCCTATACAGGACATGCGGGTAGCAGAGATGGCCAGCCGTGTGCCCCAGGTCCCGTTTTTGGGACCTGGGAGATTGCGAAGATACGGTTCTAGCGGAGTTCCATCACGTCGCTGGCCGCATCGGCGGCGGTCGTGGCCAACCCCATCAGCTTTTTCGCCACGGCGAAGAACTCGGCCGCCTGCGGGCTCTCGGGCCCGGCCACGGTGACGGGCAGGCCGCTGTCGCCGCCCTCGCGGATGGCGGGCATCATCTCAATCGATCCCAGGAAGGGAACATTGAACTGCTTTGCGGTGCTCTCGACGGCTCCCCTGGAGAAAATGTCGATCTCCTGGTGGCAGTGCGGGCAGGTAAGAAAGCTCATGTTCTCGACGATGCCCAGCACCTGCACGTCGACTTCGGCGAACATTCCCACGGCCTTGCGCGCGTCCTGCAGCGAGACGTTGCTGGAGGTGGAGACGACCACGGCGCCGGTCAGCGGCACGGACTGAACCAGCGAAAGCACCACGTCGCCGGTGCCCGGAGGCAGATCGACGATCAGGTAGTCGAGCTCGCCCCAAGCCACCTGCTGCAGAAACTGCTGGATGACCTTGTGGAGCATCGGCCCGCGCATCACCATCGGCTTGTCGCCGGGGGAGAGGTAGCCGACGGAAATGGTTTTCACGCCGTGCGTCAGGTTGGGTTCGATCATGTTGTTCTCGCCCAGGGCTGGCAACTGCGTCGAGCCCATCATCAGCGGCACGTTGGGGCCGAAAACGTCGGCATCGAGCAGGCCCACGCGCTGACCCAACTGCGCGAGCGCAATGGCCAGGTTGACGGAGACCGTGGTTTTGCCGACGCCGCCCTTGCCGGAACCGACCGCGATGATCTTGGAAACCCCGGGCAGAGCCGTGGGCGAGGGCATGGCAGATGAATGAGCCATAGTGTCAGATTGCTCCTTTTCTTGTTTCCGAAATTCTTGTTCTTGAAAATTACCTTGCTTCTGAGATGCGTTAGAGGTGCATTTCAATTCAATTAAGGGTTGGGGCGAGAGGCCTCTCTGGCCGGCGTGGCGGCGGCCAGCCGCGCCTTGCGCCGCGCGGTCTCCGCCTCGCGATGCTGGCGCCGCAGCAGAGCGTCGGCGTAGCGGCGCTTTTCGTCGTCGGTCTCCGGCAGCAGCGCCGGCACGCGCACCGGCCGGCCGTTCAGATCGATGGCCACAAAAACCAGGTAGGCGCTGGCCACGTGCTGCATCTTGCCGGTCAGCGTGTTCTCCGCCCAGGCCGTCACGCCCACCTCCATCGAGGTCGAAAAGGCGCGGTTGACGCTGGACTTGAGAATCAGCAGGTCGCCGATATTGGCCGGGTTGATGAAGTCGATGTGGTCCATGGCGGCGGTGACGACGTGAGTGCGCGAGTGCCGGTAGGCGGCCATGGCGCCGGTCAGATCGATGAAGTGCATCAGCCGCCCGCCCAGCAGATTGCCCAAGGTGTTGGTGTCGTTGGGCAGGATCAGCTCGGTCATCGCCGATTGGGTGCTGGCCACGGTGCGCGCGGCGGGGTTGGTTTCCGTGGAACTCATTGCGGGTCTGCTCCGTTCGCTGGCTTGGTTCCTGTTTCCTGTTCGCCTCTCGGCTTTGCCCACGGCCCGGGTACAATGAAGCTGGCGGCGGCCGATCTGAAAGGGCGTACTCCTCCAGTTTCGGCAATCGGCCTCAATTACGCAAATTCTCCTGGGCGCTGCTGGGCCCGATGCGAGCAAAATGGACAAGATTCAAGCGCTGAAAGCAATTCTGGAGCAGGACCCGAACAACAACTTCGCCCGCTACGGGCTGGGGGTGGAGTTGGCCAACCGTGGCGAGACAGACGCGGCGCTGGCCGAGTTCGACGCGCTGCTGGTCAAGGAGCCCGGCTACACGGCTGGCTACTCGCAGGCCGCGCAGACGCTGGCCGCAGCCGGCCGCATCCCAGAGGCCATCGAGCGCTTCAAGGCCGGCATCCGGTGCGCCACCGAGAGCGGCAATCACCATGCCGCCAGCCAGATGCAGCTCCTGCTCGACGAACTGGACCGGTAGAGCGGCTCATTCAGGGGCTGAAGGCCCCTGCTGCCTCCAGATTTTCCGATTTATAGCTGAAAAGCGTCTTTTTCCTGCTGAAAATGACCTTTTGCCGGGCAAAACGCCACGCTGGCGCCAGGTTTTGCCCCATTCCGGCCCAGGTTTTTACCCCACTCTCATCCCGTCCGCGTCTATACTATTACCATGCCGAAGTATTCAATAGTCGTTCCTTTTCACAATGAAGAGGAGAACGTGACCGTCCTGTACGCGCGCCTGAAACAGGTAATGGAGCAGGTGGGCGAGAGTTTTGAGCTGGTGCTGGTCGATGATGGCTCCAACGACCGCACCTATAAACTCATGGAAGAAATTGCCGCCGTCGACAGCCGCGTCTTGGTCATCAAGCTCCGCCGCAACTTCGGGCAGACCTCAGCCTTAGCCGCCGGCTTCGACCACGCCTCGGGCGAGTTCATCCTGGCCATGGACGGCGACCTGCAGCACGATCCGGCCGAGATTCCCAGCTTTCTGGAAAAGCTCGATGAGGGCTACGATGTGGTCAGCGGCTGGCGCAAGGAGCGCATTGACAATTTCATCATGCGCCGCATTCCCTCGCGCTGCGCCAACTGGCTGATGGCCAAGCTCTCCGGTGTGGACATCCACGACTTTGGCACCACCTTCAAGGCCTATCGCCGCGAGGTGATCCACAACATTCCGCTCTATGGCGAGATGCACCGCTTCATTCCCGCGCTGGCCGCCTGGTACGGCGCCTCGATCTGCGAAATTCCCATCAAGAATGTGCACCGCGAGCGGGGCAAGAGCCACTACGGCATCGGGCGCACCTTCCGCGTCTTCTTCGATCTGCTGACCATCCGCTTTCTGCTCAAGTACATGAGCCGCCCGCTGCATTTTTTCGGCAGCATTGGCGCTCTGGGCATCATGGCGGGCGGCTTTTTCTCGGCCATCCTGCTGGGGATGAAGATCATGCACCCGCACCAGAACGTGATGGACCAGCATGGGCCGCTGTTTGTGATCGCCGGCGTGCTGATCCTGGCCGGAATCCAGTTGCTGGCCATCGGCCTGCTGGGCGAGTTGTCGGTGCGCCATTACTACACCAGCGAGCACCCCGCGCCGTACACCATCGACCGCATCGTGCGCCTGCACGTGCCGGAAGAGCCGAGCCTGCTGTCGGAAGGGTAAAGGCAAGGACTAGGGACTGAGGGACTAGGGACTAGAAAAGCCCCGCTTGGGCGCTGCCTGGGCGGGGCTTGCTGCGTTTGGCGGGTTTTGATGCGTTCTGGAACCATCGTTCGGGCTCGTCTTCGCCGCCACTTGTGCAGCCAAACCTCTTGCACTTGCCCTGCCTCAAGGTTCATCCTGAACCTGCGATGAAAGCCATTCAGATTCACGAGACGGGCGGGCCGGAGGTTCTTCGGCTGGCCGAGGTGCCCATTCCCCAGCCGGGGGCGGGGCAGGTGTTGATCCGCGTGGAAGCTGCCGGGGTCAACTTCATCGAAATCTACTTCCGCAAAGGCGTTTACCAAGCGGCGCTGCCCTTCACGCCGGGCAGCGAGGCCGCGGGCACGGTCGAGGTGCTGGGGCCGGGCGTGACGGGATTTAACGCTGGCGACCGGGTGGCCTCGGTCAGCGTGCTGGGCAGCTACGCCGAATACGCGCTGGTTCCGGCCGCGCAACTGGTTAAAGTGCCTGTCGGGCTGACGCCGGAGCAGGCCGCGGCCGCCATGCTGCAAGGGATGACGGCGCACTACCTTTCCCATTCCACCTTTCCGCTTAAGGCTGGCGACACCGCGCTGGTGCACGCCGGGGCCGGCGGCGTGGGCCTGCTGCTGACGCAGATGGCCTCGCGGCTGGGGGCGCATGTGATCGCGACGGTTTCGACGCCGGCCAAGGCGGAACTAGCGCGCACGGCGGGCGCGGCGGAGGTGATCCTTTACACCGAGCAGGACTTCGAGGCGGAGGTCAAGCGGCTGACCGGTGGCAAGGGCGTGGGCGTAGTCTACGACTCGGTGGGAAAAACCACCTTCGAGGGCAGCTTGAACTGCCTCAGGCTGCGCGGGCTGCTGGTTTTGTTTGGCGCTTCGAGCGGGCCGGTTCCGCCCTTCGACCTGATCCAGCTGAGCAGCAAGGGTTCGCTCTTCATTACCCGTCCCACGCTGGCGCATTACGTGGCCACGCGGGCGGAGTTGGAGGGCCGCTCAGGCGATGTGCTGGGCTGGGTCGCCAAGGGTGAACTCAAGCTGCGGACCGAGTTTGTCTATCCGCTAGCCGAAGCTGCGCAGGCGCAGACCGACTTGGAGGCGCGCCGGACGACGGGGAAGATCCTGCTGAAGCCGTGAAAGGCAGGGAACAGGGATCAGGGGACACGGAAACATCCAGCGCACTAACTTTCTGTGATTGCCTTATATCTCGATTTTGCAATCTGGGAAATACAATCATTAAACCCTCACTCTATCGGGATGAAGGATATGGGCTAACTTGAAGGGACGACATGAGCGCGGAAAAACTTACAGTTTGTGAATTGGAAGTTGAAAACTGCTGGAAGGATTTGGCACGAGTTCCGAGAGAACACCGTGTCGATGGAAGCGGGAAACGGATTCGCAGAGCCAAAATATGCAATGTAATTATTGGCGATAAGCAAAAATTGCTTTCTATTCATGGGTGTCCGAAAAAAGATGCCATTATTCTGATGGACGCTATAACGCGCCACGATCTTGGTGTTCACGCAGGGGACTCCTACGAAGTCGTGCTTCGTCCCGTCAAATGGTGGGGTTACTTGCGCTGGGCATGGGGCGCTGCCGATCCGGCCTATCGCGTACCGGCCCAGATTAGCCTAATATCCCTGATCTTGGGCTTTATCGGTTTACTTTTGGGATTGCTTGGGTTGATTCCGTTGCTAAAAGCACGTTAGTCGATTACTGGAAAGGAAGACCATGAACAAGATTTCCATTGCCGCCGAAGACCGGGTCTTCGTTTTGACCGGAGCGGGCATCAGCGCCGAAAGCGGATTGCCGACCTTTCGCGCCGAAGACGGCCTGTGGGCCGGTCACCGGGTCGAGGATGTATGTACGCCGGAGGCCTGGGAGCGCGATCCCTGGCGGGTGTGGGAGTTCTATTCCGCGCGCCGGGCGGCGGGTGCCAAGGCCGAGCCGAATCCGGGCCACACGGCGCTGGCCGAGCTGGAACGTCAACTGAGCGACCGCTTCTTTCTCTGTACGCAGAATGTGGACGATCTGCACGAGCGGGCCGGCTCACGGCGGCTGGTGCACATGCACGGCGAACTCTCCAAGGCGCGTTGCGAGCGGGAGTGCGGCCGCCCGCCGGTCGAGGATCATGCCATTTATCGCTCTCTGGTCGAGGTGGGCCGCTGCCCGTGCGGCGGACGGTTAAGGCCCCACATTGTCTTTTTTGGCGAGATTCCGTTGGAGATGGAGCGCATTCAGGCAGAGATTGCGAGGGCCACGCTGACGCTGGTGGTGGGCACCTCGGGATCGGTCTATCCGGCGGCTAATTTTGTCCATTGGGCGCGGCTTGCAGGGGCGCGCACCGCCTACGTGGGACCGGAGCGGCCGCTGAACGCCTCGGCCTTTACCCATGTAGTCCTAGGCAAGGCCGGAGAGGTCCTGCCCGGACTCTTTCAGCTTGGATAGCCTGCAAAATCTCCTTTCGGCAAACAAAAATGCTTCTTGAAAAGCCTGATTTCTTCTCTTCAGCGCGCGTCGCCCCTACGGGGCTGACTGGCAATTTTGGCCCCCAAATCCCCACGCTGAAGCGCGGGGCTAACTAACATTGCGCCTGCGGCGCGCGCCAAACGAACCTTCTTTGCCAACCAGAGCATTTTTTCGGAGATCGTGCAGACCTAAATTGCATTGGTATCCCATCCATTTCCGCCACCAACTCGGAAATGGATGGGGCACGGGAGTCTACAGTAAAAGCGAAATTGCCCTAAAACGTTCATGCAATTGCCCTGCTGCGGGTGCGCACTCCGGCCCTCTGCGCGCGCCGCTCAGGTATGATCGGGGTAGAGCCTTTTCGGAATACATATAGACTTTTTGAGAGCCGCGGGAGGTGGTTTTTTCGCAGAAATCCACTTTAAGGTGCGCTTTCGGTCTGCGCCGATTCTGAAAATGCCAGATCGCCAGCTTTCATCCATAAGGAGATGCAAGTGTCCGAAGTGAATGAGTCCTTATCGCCGCAGCAGATTCCCCCTCAGACCGCGCCGGAGACCCGCGCCAAATCCCACCGCATCCGGCGTCCACTGCGCGTCGCGCTGTTTGGCTTTGGGACGGTGGGCAGCTCGGTGGCGCGGATTCTGGTCGAGTCCCGGCCCGCGGGACTGGAGCTGACGCACATCTTCAACCGGAATGTGGCGCGCAAGCGCGTGGATTGGGTGCCGGCGAGCGTGACGTGGAGCGAGGACGCCGACGCGGTGCTGGCCGCGGATGTTGACGTGGTGGTGGAGCTGGCCGGCGGCCTCGATCCGGCCGGAGACTGGGTGCGCCGGGCGCTCGGCGCGGGCAAAAGCGTGGTCACCGCCAACAAGAAGCTGATCGCCTTCGAGGGCGTGGAACTGGAGCGGCTGGCCGTCTCTGGAGGCGGCCACTTGAAGTACGGAGCTGCCGTGGCCGGCGGCATTCCCGTAATCCCGGGGCTCGAACAGGGGCTGGCCGGCGACCGCATCGAGCGCATTGAAGGCATTTTGAACGGCACCTGCAACTACATTCTGAGCAAGATGGAGGAAGGCGCCGAGTACGCGCCGGTGCTGGCCGAGGCGCAGGCCAAAGGCTTTGCCGAGGCCGATCCGACCGAGGATGTGGGTGGCTTTGACGCGCGCGCCAAGCTGGCCATTCTGATGCGGCTGGCGTTGCGCGTCTCCGTGGACCCGGAGGCGATTGTGCCCCGGCCGATTACCTCCATTACCGCTGTGGATTTTAGTTACGCGCGGGATCTGGGCTGCACCATCCGGCAGGTGGCGCGGGCCGAGCGGGCCGGGGGCGAGGTCGCGGCCACGGTGGGGCCGACGCTGGTGGCGCTGCGCTCGCCGCTGGCCTGGTCGCGGAGCACGGAGAATATGGTGATCTTCACCGGCCACTATGGCGGGGATGTGGTTTTTTCCGGCCATGGCGCCGGTGGCCACCCGACGGCGGTGGCGGTGGTCAGCGACCTGCTGGCCCTGGCGCATGGCTCGCGGCGGGTCGAGCTGCCGTCAACTCCGGCCGAAGTCGGAGCCGAGTTCGAGGTTCCGCACTACATCCGCTTCCTGGTCAAGGACCGGCCGGGAATCGTTGCCGATATTACCGGGGCCCTGGCCAGGGAGCGCATCAACATTCGCGCCATCGTGCAGAAGCCGGGCTACCCGGAGCACGCGCTGCCCTTCGTGGTCACCGTCGAGCCGTGCAAGTCCTCGGTGCTCAAACGCGCGCTGAAGAGCATCTCCGGCGAGGAGTACCTGATCGAAGAACCGCTGGATTTGCAGATTTTGGAGTAGCAGAGGCTGGGGTAGAGCGGAACCATAGTTACTGTGTCCTGTTGAGTTTTGTGCGGGGTCGCCGCTCCCTGATGGTCACGTCGACTTGAACGCTGTGGCTTCGGGATACATCTACTCTGGTTCCGCTATGGCGGCGCAGGGGATTAAAGGGCGGAATTCGCGGCTTGCGACCTTTCATCTTCTGGAAAGCGCGTAGAACCCCTTGCGAAAGCGGAAACGGCTCCCGTTTTCAGCAGGTTTGAGGCTGCTGAAAACGGGGGCCGTTTGAATTTGTCTGGCAGTCCAGCCTGCCCTGTCCGGCTCCAACGCGCCAGAAACCTGTTGGCCGGGCGGGTTGAAAGCTCCGCTCAGTGCGAGGGCGGAACGAAGTCCTTGGGCTGGCCCGATCCCTCGCCAAAGAAGAACTTTTCCATCTCCTCGACCAGGAACTGCTGCGCCTCCGGTCTCCAGGGCTGCAGCCGGTACTCGTTCAACAGCATTTTTTGCCGATCGACCCACTCCTTCCAGGCCGTCTTCGAGACGTTCTGGTAGATCTTCTGGCCAAACTCCGAGTCAAATGGGGGCTCTTCAAGGCCCTCCAACTCCTTCTGATTGCGAACGCAAAAAACCATATGCGCCATCGTGTACGCTCCTTCCGCCATTGTATCGAAAACCAGCCGGGGGCGGTTGCCGGGAACGCGCGGCGGCGGGCAAACTGCCGGATTTATAGGGATTTTGCTTGACAAACGCGCTGGAACAGGCTTTTCTGTTTTTGTTCCACTGATGCGTGTCTTGCTGTTCACGGGCCTACTCTTTTTGATCCTCATAGCCGGAGCGTGGCACCTCATCCTCACTCCCCATCGCGACTCAAAGGAGCTACCTTGTCCGAAGAAACTCCGTCCAACCCGATTCAGCCCCCACCCGCCCCAGCGGGACTCAGCGACAATGCCGCGGGCGCACTTGCCTACTTTACGATCATTCCGGCGATCATCTTTCTGCTGATGGCGCCCTACAACCAGAAAGCCTTCATTCGCTTTCACGCTTGGCAGTCGATTCTGCTCACCGTAGCGGCGATCATCATCGACATTGTCCTCGGGATCGTGCTGGGGGTCGCAGTGCTCCTTCTTCCGTTCTTTTTGCATTTGCTTCTCTGGCGGCTGATCGAACTGGCCTGGCTGGTGATCTGGCTCGTCTGTATCTTCAACGCCTTCAATGGAAAGCGCTTCAAACTTCCCCTGATTGGCGATCTGGCCGAAAAGCAGGCCGGGGCCTAGGCCTCAGAAGATTAGAGCGAGACGGCGCTCGGGGCCGGAAGGCTTCAGCGCCGCCGGCCCTTTTTGCCCAGTTTATTTCTGCCTTTGAAGGAACGCCCCGGCGCCGAGGTGGCCTTCTTCTTCTTGGCTTTGGGGTGGGATTTGGCGGCTGGCTTGCCGGTCAGCGGAAGGCCTTCTTCGACAATCGAGAATTGCAGCTTGCGTTCAGCCGCCAGGATGCGGTCCAGAATCACTTGGACCCGGTTGCCGGCCCGGAAGCGGCGGCCGGTGCGCTCACCGATGATCTCGTGCGTGTTCTCGCGCCAGGTGTAGCGGTCGTCGCGCAGGGAATCGATGGGCACCAGCCCCTCGACAAACAGGTCAGTCAGCTCGACAAAAAGGCCGTACTTTGCCGGGTTCAGCACCAGCGCGGCGAACTCCTCGCCCACCCGGTCCCGCATGAAACGGACCTTCTTCCACTCGACCAGTTCGCGCTCGGCCTCGGCGGCGCGGCGCTCGGTCAGGCTGGTTTCTTCGGCGATTTGCGCTAACTCCGCCTCGGGGATAGGAGGTTCTATAGGGAGGTTGACTCCCACCTTAGGCGCGATAAAGCCGCGCCGAAGGTGGGGCACCCGGAGTGTTTCAGCCAGTCCCTCACTGGGGTGCGTCCAGGGCGAGCTGTGGCGGTCCTCGGCCACTGCGCCCTCGCCGCTCACGCCCTCACTGAGCAGAGCCTTGGTAATGCGATGGACGATCAGGTCGGGGTAGCGGCGAATGGGCGAGGTGAAGTGCGTGTAGGTGGGCGCGGCCAGGGCAAAGTGGCCTTCGTTGGTCTCCGAGTAGCGCGCCTGCTTGAGTGAGCGCAGCATCAAGTAGCTCAGAATCCGCTCCTCCGGCTTGCCTTCGATGCGGGCGGCCAGCTTTTGGTACATCCGCGGCGTGACCGCGATCTCCTCGGCAACCTCATGGGTGCGAACGGCACGGCCGGTGCGCTGGGCGTCGCGGCGGTCGCTTTTCATTTGCAGGCGCTTGACCGGCAGCGCGCCCAGGCCGAGCGTGTAGCCGAAGCTGGCCGCCAGCTCCTCGAACTCGACCACGCGGCGCGGATCCGGCCTTTCATGGATTCTGTAGAGCGAGGGAACGCCCAGGTCTTCCAGCCAGGTGGCCACGCACTCGTTGGCGGCCAGCATGAACTCCTCGATCAGCCGGTTGGCCCAGGTGCGTTCGGATTTGGTGACGCCGCGCATCTGGCCCTGCTCGTCGAACTCGATGACCGGCTCGGGCAGGTCAAAATCAATGCTGCCGCGCTGCTCGCGCCGCTGGTTCATCAGCCCGGCCAGCCGCCGCATCCGCTCGAAATCCGGGACAAGAGCCGCGAAACGGGCACGAACCACTTCATCGCCCTCCAGAATCGCGTGGACCTCGTTGTAGGTCATGCGCGCCGCCGAGCGGATTATGCCCTCGACAATTTCGTAGCTCGTAATGCGCCCCGTAGGGTCAAGTTGCATGATGCAGCTCAAAACCAGCCGGTCCTCGCCGGGGCGGAGGCTGCAAATGTTGGTCGAAAGCTCCTGCGGCAGCATGGGAATGGCGCGGTCGGGGAAGTAGACGCTGGTTCCCCTGAGGCGCGCCTCCAGGTCAAGGTCCGTTCCCGCGCCGACGTACTCGGCCACGTCGGCGATGTGAACTTGCAGCTCGAAGCCTCCGTCTGCGCGCTCGGTTACCAGAACCGCATCGTCGAAATCCCGCGCCGTCTCGCCGTCGATGGTGACTATGGGCAGCGAGCGAAAATCTTGACGAGTTAAAACCGCGGAGCGGTCAAGATGGGCCACGGCGCGCGCCTCGGCCAGTACATTTTCAGGGAAGACCCGCGGGAGTTGGTGCTTGCGGATCATCATCTCGACATCGACGCCAAAATCCTCCGGATCGCCCAGCACTTCGATCACCCGGCCCACCGCAGGCTTGGTGGGCTTCGGCCAACTGGTGATCTCCACATCGACAACCAGGCCTTCGAGGCTATCGTGGCCTTCCAGGCTTACGTGAGAAACTGCGGCCGCGGCCGCTTTGCTTCCCAGCACGCGGTGCGGCGTCTCCGCTTCGCTCACCGAGGGCAGTTCCTGCCCGTCAGGGATCAGAATGGGCTGCGTCATGCGCTCGTCGAAGGGAACGACATGGTGCCCCATTGCCCGATCCGAGTGGGCGTAGCGCCGTCCCCGCGACGAAGCCCCAGTACTGCTGGGGGGACCGTAGTGGAAGAGGCCGACCACGGTGGGGTTGCGCCGCTCCAGAATGCGGACGATGCGGCCCTGCCTGCGCCCGTCGGCCTTGGGGGGCTCGACCTCGACCAGCACCTGGTCGCCCTGCATGGCGCTGTTGATCTCGTTAGGAGGGATGAAAATGTCCTCCTGAGCTCCGCGAGCGGAGACCTGTCCGCGGGCGCCCCGCTCCTCTTGGGGGGAGCCTGCCAGGGAAGCCTGCCGCGGATTGGGCCGCACAAAACCGTAGCCGTCGCGGTGCAGATCGAGCCGCCCGGCGCAGAGATTGTCGCGCGAGCCGCCCGCAGCAGAAACGGGCCGGGGAATACTCCACTGCTCTCTGTCCAGCTTGGTCAGTGCGCCGCGCGCCGTCAGCCGTGCCAGTTGCTCCAGCAGCAGACGCCGCTCCCGTCCGCCACCCAGGCCCAGTTCGAGTACCAATTGTTTGTATCCAGCCTTGCTGCCGGCCGAGCGACGAATGCGCTCCACCAATTCCCGATCAGTCATAGTTCAAGAGTAGGGCATCGGGGCTGCTTCCTCCGAGCGCCTTTCCGTCAGATTCGAGCGCCCTTCACGGCATAGATTGCGGTCAGGGCAACCCACGCAGGCCGTCGCATGGCTGGAAAGTCATTTTACCCTCCGCTTCCGCCTGCCCGCTGTTGACCCCGTTGGCTCCTCTTCGCCAACCGCGTCCGCGGCTCTCGGTCATTTCCGGCGTGCTGGCTTAAAATAAAGTCAACGCGATTTTCCTGGTGGACCGTGAAGAGATAACATTCTATTTGTGGCCGCGCGTGGGTTGCCCAAGGCTAAAGAGCCCGGCAATCCTCGGATTCATGCAGAGTTTTTGGGCTCACGGCAATGGCCCTCGCCTTGGAAAGCCCCGTCCCTTCAGGACAGAAAAGGAATCATTTTGAGCGCTATGTGGAAACCCAGCCAACCCGGACCAATCAATCCCAGCCCCAGCCTCAACCCCGAGCCCTCTCGCCCCGTGCCGCCCGCTCCCGCCGTTGAATCTGTCAACCGCACCCCAGTTTCAAACGGCGACCAGGCCACCATCGGCAAGGGTCTGTTCGTCAAGGGAGAGATCAGCGGCTCCGAGTCGCTGTTTATCGACGGCAAGGTCGAGGGCAGCATCAGCCTGCCCGGCAACCGCGTCACCGTGGGCCGCAACGGCCAGGTAGCCTCCAGCATCACGGCCCGCGAAATCGTCATTCTGGGCAAGGTGCGCGGCAACGTCATCGCCTCCGACCGGGTCGACATCCGCGCCGAGGGCGCTTTGACCGGCGACGTGACGGCGGCGCGCATCAGCATCGAGGATGGAGCTTTCTTCAAGGGCGGCATCGACATTCGCAAGCCCGACACCAAACCCGAGGCCAAGCTGGGAAACACAACGGCGTCCACGCCGGATCCCTCCAAGCCGACCCTGCTGTAGCTCACTCTCCGGCCTCGTGCCAGGACGCAAGCGCTCCCGCGCCAGCCGGAGCGCTTGCGCATTCCGAGGCAGAATGGGCGGCTGCAGGCCAGTCCGGCAGGCAGAAATGGCCTCAGAAAGCCGAAAAAACCGGGGAATGGAGCGGCGGCGAACGAATAAATTCTGTTTTGCGAGCAATTTAAATTGAAGTAGTTAGACGAAAATAAGCGGGAAAGGGCAGGGAACTCCCCTATCCCAGTCCCAGCCGCGTCATCGCCACTCTGGGCAGCGCCGATCCGGCCTTTTCCAGCACCCATTTGACCACCAGCAGCCAAAGCGCCGTTCCGGCCACCAGCACCGCCAGGTCGATCCAGCGGACCTGGCCCGGCATCGCCCTCAGGAGCGCGCCGCCCAGCCACCGGAAGAGCAGTGCGACCACCCCGCCGCTGGCGACAGCGGCCAGCAGGCAGCGGCCCATCTCCGCGAAGTCCAGGCTGGCCAGGGAGACCATGCGCCGCTGGTGCAGCAGCAAGGCAATGGCCCCGGTCTGCAACGCGATCCCCACATCGGAGGCCACGGCCAGTCCCATGGCGCCGTGCCAGCTGTAGAGCACGGCGTAAACGGGCAGCGAGGCCAGCGTTACCACGGTTCCGGCCGCCATGGGAATAAAGGTGTTCCCGGCGGCGTAAAAGGCGCGCGAATAAATCGCCTGCGCCGACCACAGGAACAGGGAGACGGAGAAGACGGCGAAGTAGGTGGCGCACTCCCGCGCGTCGTTCAGCGAAAAACGTCCGCCCATGAAGAGCAACTCCACCAGCGGCGCGGCCAGGGCCACCATGGCCGAGGCTGCCAAGAGGCCCAGCGAGGCTACGCGCGAGACCGAATCGGCCACCCCGATGGCGAATTCATAGTGGCGCTTTCTGCTCCACAGGCTGGCGAAAAAGGGCATCGAGGCCGCGCCGGCCGCCTGGGCCAGCATGGCCATCGGCGCGGTGAAGAGCTGCTTGGCGTAGGTCATCAGCGTGACCGCGCCGCTGGTCTTGGAGGCAAAATGGGCGATGATCCAACTGTCGGCGGTCACCAGCGAAACTCCGACGATCAGCGGCAGCGAGAGCCGCACCCACTCGCGCAATCCCTCGTCGCGCCAGTCGAGAATGAACCGGTAGCGTGTGCCCGCCCGCCGGGCGAAGAAGGCATTCAGCAGAAACGGCCCCACCAGAGCTCCGGCCACCGTGCCGATGGCCAGCGAAGAGACGCCCAGCCGCTTGACCAGCAGAAGGCCGCCCACAATCGTGCCCAGGTTGTAAATCAACGGGGCCACGGCTTGCACGCTGAACTGCTTGCGCACCAGGAGAACCGCGCCGAAGACGCCACCGGCGAAGAAGAACAACTGCGCGGGCAGCAGAATGCGCGTCAGCCGCACGCAGAGCGCCGCCTTGGGCGCGTCAAAACCGTCGAACCACCAATGGATGTACCACGGGGCCAGAATCTCCGCCAGCACGATGGCCGAGCCCAGCACCAGGTACATGGTGGTCAGAATCACCGACAGCGACCGCTGCCCCTCGTCTTCGCGCCCGTTTTCGCGGTAGCGCGTGAGGATGGTGACGAAGGTGATCGAGGCCGCTCCGCCCACCAGAAAATACGAGATCATGTCGGGCAGCACAAAGGCGGCGTTGAAGGCGTCGGCCTCCATGCCGCGGCCGAAGAGCCAGGCGATGTACTTGATGCGCACCAGGCCGATGATGCGCGACAGAAAGGTCGAGGCCATCAGCACAAGGGTGGCCGTAAAGGCCGTGTGCGCGTAGGAGGGGCGCAACACTCCCACGGCGCGCGCCCATCTGGACCGCGCCGGCGGAGAGGATTCGGTTGGTGAAGGTTCTGCCACTGAACTTGATTCTACCGGGAGTTGTTCGCTCAGAGGGTCCACTGGCCGTTGTCCGTGCTGACGCAACTGCTCAGTTCGTTCACCAGGAGAACGAGTTTGCCCGCAAAATCTTCCTTGGCGGTCATGGATTTCAGCCGTTTTTTGCCTTCAATAATTGGAGAGCCTTTTCCAGCGGCTCATCGGTCTTGCCCTTGGCGGGCAACTCCTCGCCCTCTTCATCGAGCGCCGGTTCCACCAGTACTGTGGGCGTGACCGCCTCGTCCTGAATCTTCTTGCCGCCGGGGCCTTCGAACTTGGCCACAGTCAGCAACAGCGCCGCGCCGCCGGGCAGCTCGATGGTCTTCTGTACCGAGCCTTCGCCGAAGCTCCGTTCACCCACCACGTCGCCCCGCTTCAAGTCCCCGATGGCGGCGGCCGTCAGCTCGGCCGGGCCAAAGGTGCCGCGATTGACCAGCACCGCCAGCGGCGCGTCGGTAAGGAATTTGGCCGGATCGGCGGTAAAGCTTTGGAAGGGGAATTTTTGGCCCGTAAGGGTGGCCAGTGTACCTTGCCGGATAAAGAAATTGGCCAGCCTGAGGCCCTCCCGCGGGTCACCGCCGGAGGAATCGCGCAGATCCAGTAGCACCTTGCCGCCCTGGGCTACCGTCCGGAGCCGTGCCCCAATCTCGTCCACGCGGGCCGGGGTCAAGGCGCCTGGCTTCAGGTAGAGAATGCTCCCGTTCTCAAATTGCTGCTCGGCGAGCGCGGGCGCTGGGACGACGGAGCGGGTTAGCGTCAGTTTTTCGGGGTCGGCCTTGCGCGGACGCACCACCGAGAGGGTCACCGTGGTTCCCGGCTTGCCTTCCAGCATCAGCCGGATGACGGCCAGCGAAAGTTCGCGCGTGGATTGGCCGCCGATCGACTCGATAATGTCGCCGTCGGAAAGGTGCTGCTGGTCGGCCGCCGAGCCGGGCAGCACACTGACGATGGTGGCGTAGCCGAAGCGTTTGGAAACCACTAGCCCCACCTGCGCCAAGCCCGCCGCCGGATGTTCCCTGTAGATTTTGTACTCGGTCGGGGTCAGGTAGCTGGAGTCGGCGTCAAGCGACTCCAACAGGCCATGCAAGGCGCCCGTGGTCACGTCGTTCAGGTTGGGCTCTGTCACGTAGTCGGTCTGGATCTTGCCGAGCACCTCGGCGTAGACGCGCATCTGCCGGTAAGCGCCATCCTGCTGGCTGCCGGCATGGACGCCCAACAGCCCAAACTCACCCAGCGCAAAGCCCAAGCCAAGGGCGGCACAGATCGCCACGGAAAGAACGAAGACAAACCTCTGAAAGAATTGAGACACACGCACCACCGCGGCGGCTTTTTGGGGAAACAGGCCGCGCGCCCTTTAAGCGCAATCATAGCGCAAGAAGGCGCGGCGCGCTTTTTAAGCCCCACGGGAGGCGAATACAGGGCTTTTAGAGCGACTTTCTCATATATGTACACTGACCAGTTCTGTTCAAAGTGGCTTTAGCTTCCACCCCAACAACGAAGACCTGTCGCCGGGCCCCGGAGAGGAAAAAGCCCTCAGTGGTTGCGGTTTCGGTCTACCGCGATGGGAGGACCTCATTTACCCAAAGAGGCGGAATCCTCTTTTCTTCTCCGGTTTCGGTTCGGAGGCGACCGTCGAACTGCAAACGGACTTGGCCATCTGCCGGATCGCCCGCGCGATTGGCGAATCTTCCTGGGTGATCGGGCGGGCGGAGTTTTGCATCCGCCGCACTACGTTAAAGTTGTTGGGAATCTTCCACTGCGCCGGCCTGGTCAGCGCAGTGGTAACGTCCTCCTCGGAAATCTCCATCTTGCGCGGGTCGTACCGATTGATCACGATTTCTACCTTGGGGCTGCCCTCAGTAGAAAGCTGCCTGATCAGGCGATTTGAATTACGCAGCTCGGGAATGCCGACCTGCGTGACCAGATAGATGGTGGCCGATGCATCGAAGAGATGGGTGCACTGCAGATCGAGCCGCACGCCGGCATCGACCACCACGTAATCAAAATCCTGGCGGGCGACTTCCAGCAGCTTGTCGATGGCCTCATCGGAGACATGCGTGGGGGCCAATTCGCTGGGCGCGGAGAGCACAAAGAGCCCAGAATCGTGCTGCACCAGTAGGGTGAAAAGGAAATTCCCATCCAGACGGCTGTAATTCTGAAGCGCATTTACGGTCGAGTATTCAGCCTGAATTCCGAGGTTGATCGCCGCGTCTCCCAGCGGGAGATTGAGATCGATCAGTAGTGTCCTTTTCTTGGATTCCTGGGCCAGCGACACCGCAAAGTTGCAGGCCAGGGTGGTGACTCCCGAGCCACCTTTGGCGCTGAGGAATACCAGCAGGCTGCCGCCCGCCTTTTTCGGCGGCTGCGACGCCGAGCGAAGTGCCGAGGCCCGAACCAGCGCCTCGGCCATCACGCCGGCATCGAATGGCAAAGTGAGGAACTCGCGCGCACCCGCACGCATACAACGCAGCAAAAGCTCCTGATCGGTACGCGTCGAAAAGACCATGGTCGTGGCCAAGCCGCGAATGCTGATGCTCTCCACCAGGTCGAGGGCATACTCCGGGTCGCTGTCCAAGTCGATAAGAACAACGTCGAAGTTGTGCCCTAGCGTCTGCGCCACATCGTCGAGACTGGGAGGGTAGGAGACGAACTCCTGGATTGAACCGCCCTGGAATTCGGCCAGAGCGCTGGTGGCGGCGTTGCGGCGTTGCTCGTCCGGGCTGATGACCGCAATGGACAACACGCCTGCGCTAAGAGATTCGGGGAAATGAATGGATGCCTGCATGGCGAAATTGCTGCTCCCAGTCGCGTGGTACACGTAATACGCGCTAACGCGTACTCACTCACTCGTTGGGGTCTGCTCGCGTCAACCGAACAGACGCTGCGCTTGCTCTCGGGAGCCACGGATTCATCGAATTGGACCATGTAGGGAACCCCTGGCCTCCCGGCCTTGAAAGTGAGCTCGGCGGCTAATAATAGCGTCACCGGCCCTTCTTGCACCCTATGCGAATGATCCCAAGCGATTTCCGCTCGTAGCCCCTTAAAAGTTGCTCGTGCGGTTTATCGGCGAAGGGATCATTCCCATGAGCGCTTTCTTTTTCAGATGCAAACAGAGCCGAGAAAGTAACTAATTTTTAAAATTCAAACAGGTGATCGGACAAATTCGCTCTGAAAGGCAGGATTCTTCCGCCTTATACAGAGCCTCCGGCCTAGCTTTCCCATTAGGAGAAATAGCGTATCAGTACTTGACATACCATCCCGATTCCAGCAGACTGATACTGAAGTCATCAAGCGAAATAAAGGATCATAATGCGAGACGTTGCCCCGCAAGGCACTTACAAGGTTCAGGCTCTGGACCGGGCATTCGCTGTACTGGATCTGCTTAGCGAGAGTGACACGCCGTTGGGGTTGGCGCAGGTTGCCTCCTCGCTCCAATTGCATAAAAGCACTGCGCACCGCTTCCTGATGGTTCTGGAGCAACACCGCATGGTGGAACGGACCACCAGCGGCAGATTTCGCCTGGGCCTGCGGCTCTTCGATTTCGGTAATCGGGCCATCGAGCAGTATGATCTGCGTGACCGGGCGCAGCCGCACCTCAGGCGTCTCGTGGCCGAGACCGAGGAGACGGCTCACCTATGCATCCTCGAGGCCGCGCACGTCATTTATATCGACAAGATCGAGCCGGTTCGCTCGGTGCGCATGGTCACCCGCATCGGCGCCAGTAACCCAGTGCACTGCACCTCGGTGGGCAAGGCGATTCTGGCTTTTCTACCCGAGGAGCGGGTCGCTGAGGTGCTGCGCCGCGTTCATCTCGAGCGTTTTACGCACCGTACGCTGGTTACGGCCGAGGCCCTGCGCGTGGAGATCGAGAAGACCCGCCGCCGCGGTTACGCCGTCGACGACGAGGAGTTGGAAGAGGGCCTGCGCTGCATCGCCGTGCCAGTGCTGGACGCGCAGCGGCTGCCGGTGGCGGCGGTGAGCGTCTCCGGGCCGTCCTTCCGCATCACAGCGCAGAGGCTGCCCTCGATCACCAACCAGTTGCTCCAGTGCGTGCGCGGAATTTCCGTGGATATGGGCTTCGTTTCCAGCGGCCGTGGCCACCGGGCGGTCTGGCCAGCTTAGCAGCCTGTGATGAAAGTCAGGTTTTGAAAGGACACGACTTTAGTCGTGCCGTAAGTGATTCAAAATAAACCTGGGTTTTAGCCCCTGAGGGATGGTTTTCCGGCATTTTGACTTTCGCCACAGGCTGTTAGGCCCATTTGGCCTGCATCGGATTCTGTCCTGACTCGTCTGGAATTCTCTCCGTGCTAGAACTGTTCTTCAATTCATGCGCCCTAGCCAACGCCATGCAATGTGGCTTTACTTCCACCCCGCGGACGAAGGCCAATCCGTGAGGCCCATTGAGGGAAAAGCCACTTGAGCGTGAGGTTCTTGTAAAGAGCAGGCGTGAAATTCTATAGCCTGGGAACCGGTTTGGCCGGCTTGGAATTCTATTTGGCCGTCCTGGCATCACGCGCGGCGGAAAAGAGCGATTTTCTTCGGCCAGCGTTGCGGAAACTGCGATGCCGAGCCAGGTGAACTCCCATCGGGGCTGTCGCCTCGACGGTGCGCCGGCTGGCCCGGCTGGCTTGCGTAGCGATTCTTGACGGCGCATTTTTCCTCGGGCCGATGGGTACCCAGGCTCCTATCTTTCTGATACACTCAATCTTGTTGTTGAAGCGAGAGGCGGTTTCTGCCCATAGAGGGCAAGAAGACGGCCAAAAGCGGCAAGCTTGGTGAGAATGGAGCTCTGATAACAGAGAGCCGGTTCGCGTGGCCAGCTTTAGAACGCAAGCTTCAGAAGGGGACGTAGCTCAGTTGGTTAGAGCGCTGCCCTGTCACGGCAGAGGTCGCGGGTTCGAGCCCCGTCGTCCCCGCCATTCATTCCAAAGGACTTAGGGGTGAATGGCAAGTGACAATTTAGGGCACAAAAAAGGCACACTTAGAATAGCCGGTTTTGTGGCCAAGTGACAACAAAGAGTTTGGAAACACGTCAAAAGGCTCCCTTCTGGGAGCCTTTTGACGTTTACAGGCACCTGAATACACGGACAAAGGCGCAGAGGGCACCGCAAAGGGGATGCCTTGATGCGCCTATTTGACGTTAAAGGGCTCATAGGCGCGAAAACGAGGGCACAAAGGGCACAAGAAAAGGGCTCCCGACTGGGAGCCCTTCGAGTTTGTTGTGGAAAATCTAGCCAGCCTTTTTCAGGGGTGGCACCACAAAGATGCCGGACATGCTCCTGAGGGCATTCCGCTTTTTGGCCGTGTTCCCTTGCTGGTACACGTCCAGCGTGATTCTGCTGTTGGCATGCCTGAGGAGTTCCTGTACAGTCTTGATGTCCTCGCCCTTCTGACCAAGCAAGGTGCCCACTGAATGCCTGAACGTGTGCCAGCCGATCACCTTGTCCTTAATGCCCGCTTTGATGGCAGCGGGGCGGATGTGATCCTTGAGCGCAGACTCCGGCCAGTATGGACGCTCACCGTTGGTGTACGGCGATGCGAAGACCCAGTCCTCATCCTTTGGATAAGGGGTCTCCATGCGCCATGCCTTGAGCATCTCAGCCAACTCCTCAAGAATGGGCACACCTTTGCGGGATGCTCGGGTCTTCAGTGAGGTCTCATCCTTACGCACTAGCCCCGGCGGAGATGGAACCAAAGGCGGTCGAAATCCAAATCCGCCCACTTCAACCCGCGAACCTCACTGCGGCGTAGGGCAGTTGCAGCCGCTACCGCCACCATCACACGAATTGCCGTTGATTCAATCCCGGCCAGGATCGCGTGGAGTTCTTCAACAGTGAGGATGTCGGGGTCACGCTCCGGATGGCGCTCTGGCGCGCAGAGGCAATCCTGCTTTCCGCCAGCCGGATGTATGCTTCATCCCGTTCTATTCCCAAGTACTGCCGACCGAGCTTCGCTGCCGCCAGCGCTGTGGTTCCACTCCCGAGGAACGGGTCAACCACCACGTCGCCCTCCTTGGTCATCAGCCGAATGAAAAAGTCCGGCAGGCCAATCGGATACACTGCCGGGTGGTCGATGTTCAGGCTCGACGCTGGCATGACGACGACATTGGATGGGCGCACTAATTCCCCGGTAATACGCTTCGACATATTCATCCCAGATCCGTTGGTCGTATTATGGGCTCCCTTGTTCTTCCGGCGCTCGTTGTCCCCAGCCCACTTGCTGGTGGATTTCTCGCTAACGCTATCAGGGTAGAACTGGTAGTCGGCGGACTTGGTGAAGTGCATGCAGCGCTCGAAGCCGTCCTTCAGGCGCTTTTTGACGCCCGTGGGAATCGGGTTGGTTTTGTGCCAGATAAACTCATCGACGTAGCGAAACTCCCGCGCAAGCAGAAGCGTGGTTTCAAGGACGTATAGCGACCGGACGCCTTGGTTGACGTGCTCCTTAATATTGATAACCAGCGACCCTGTGGGCTTGAGTATCTTCATACAGGCGCGTACCACGGACAACATCCAGTCGGGGTAGTCATTCTCCGGGACTCCGCCGTATGTATCCTGCCGTTGCTGGGCATACGGAGGAGAGAAAATGATTAGGTTAGCAAACTCTCTATTGGTACTGTAGAGTTCAGACAGAGTAGAAATGCAATCACCATGGATAACTGTGTTAAGTCTCATGGAAACTATTACTGATTTTTAGCCTATTTTCAGGTCCTGGCCGGATGATTTATTCTGACCCATTCTTATTTCTTTGGGATTTACATGACTCCGGCAGGTTCAAGGGGAAATTATCAGCCCAGATGGCCATGCCGGGGCACTATCCATTTGCTGAGACAAGTAAGTAAAACATACCGATGAGCCATACATAAATGCCGCCACCCCGCCATAATTCCAAAGAATTGATTTGTAAGCCGCATGTATACAATAACTTACGAAATATCACACTTTTTAGCGAGTTTTCCCAAAAACGCGGTATTAGTTAATAAGTAGTTCTGGACGGCCATCCTTACTACCTCACCTTGCCACAATCTTTACAACCGCGACCCTGGAAACACGGATCAAAACACAGTATTAAATAACATCTGCACTTCACAAGGAGAAAAATGACACTTTACCGATGGAAGATTACCGACCTCGGCAATGGCCAGTACGGCTACATCTGGATTACAGAGAATGGCAAGGATGAGTCTGGAAAGCTCTACAAAATCTATGTAGACCCCTACAACATCGACGCAACTGCCGATGATGTTTTTAAATATGAAGCTCAGAAGTTCTTCGACCTTGAGATTACTGAGGACGACGCCCGGTACAGTCGCATTCTGCTCCTGTGGAAGCGTCTCGGTTCACCAGTCATCAATCCCAAGGCACCAGGCTACGACGCGCCATGGTTTCCATGGCTCGAAGCTGGATTCTCGGACGAGGAGCGCGACAATCTCATTGCTGAACCCTCAAAAGCTGAGACCATGGAGGCCGAATGAGCACCACCTTCAACTACAAAGACTAATGCAATTGTGAGTTATTCCGGCTTTGCTGGGGAGGCAGTTGAAGTTTGACAATTCTGGGAGTATGCCCTGGTTTTGCTTTTGGAGCTTTTGCTGTTGTTTTTGCTTTCAAACGGTTGCGAAAAGGCCCCTTTGGGGGCCAGCAACCGTAAAACCTCCGGCTCTGCCGGGGAGGGAAATCCAAGAAACGGATTACTGCTTCCGCGCCCCTCCCAGCCGGTCGAAACTCGTAGGGAGCCGGTCCAGATCGTCTGGCTTTAATCTCGCGCTCGTAGGAGCGACCTCGAAAGAATTCCTGTGACAACAGGCGGCAAGACCCGGCCCGCACCGCAGACCAGGAAGGCGGGGTTACGGGTTATAGGCATTTTGACACCGGGATGGTCTCAGGAGGCCACACCGTTTAACCCGGCTGTCCTGCCATCGGTTCCGAGGCAATGAGGTGCGGTTGTGGCTCAGCATCCTTGCCTACAACCTTGGGAACCTCTGGCGGCGGCTGGCTCTGCCGAGTGGAATCGAAGACTGGTCGCTGACGAGCGTGCAGCAGAGGCTGGTGAAAACGGGCGGGCGACTGGTGAAGCACGCCCGGTATTACTGGCTGATGCTGGCGGAGGGACACCTGACGCGAGGGCGATTCGCAGTATGCTGCGGCGGATCGCGATGCTACCGCTTCCAGCCAGCTAACGGCTAGCGCGTGAGAACGTAAACGAATCGCTGAAAGTCCTTGGGGAGGGAGAAGTGTCGGAGAAATCCATGGGAAATACTTGCTATGACACCTCTGAGGCCACGGAGGCGACGAATCACTCAGCTTTTCATCCGCTTTTCATTTGCAGAAGGGTGTTTGGCCGTGAAAAACCAGCTACCAGCGGTAGACTTAGACGAATCAAAGCTGAAAAAGGAGATTCCAGCTTATGTACTCTTTCTACGAACTCACGACCCTCTCTTGCGCGATCTTGTTCGTGTCTGAGGCGTCGACCCGCGCACGCGCATTCATAAGCGAGGACGGTGCGGCAGGCGAATTTCTTGGTTGCTGGCGAACCGAGATCGGTCACCTCGGGCGACTGTTGCTGCTGCGCGGCTTTGAGACCGCCAAACAGTTGGCAGCCGAGCGTCGCCGTGCGCTCTTGAGCGTCGATCCATTCCATGCGGCTGGTGTTGTAACCGCGTTGAGCATGGAAAGTTACGCTCCGCTCCCCTTCCTGCCTCCCATTCAACCCGGGCCCATGGGGGGCATCTATGAGTTCCGCACCTATCATCTGAAACCGGGCGGCTTGCCGCCAACCCTTGCAGGTTGGGAGAAGGCAATCAAGCCAGCCTCTGAGTACACCAGTCATCTCGTGATAAACATGTACGCTCTGGACGGGCCGCCACGGATTACCCACATCTGGGGCTTCGAGAGTCTGGAACAACGCGCTAAGCTCCGTGCCAAGTTTTATGCTGCTGGGCTCTGGCCGCCTCAGGGAGGCCCGGAACAGATCGCGGAAGCAACTTCGACGATTGCCTTGTCGGAGGAATCGTCTCCGCTTCGTTGATGTTCTCATTAGTCGAGTCATCATCTACTCGGCTTTGGTGCTCACCATCGGTCCCTCAGTCTGCGCGGAGCATTCCACTTTAAACGCACTGAGACCCTTCTACTTCTTTCTAAGCCAGTCAAACACCGCCCACGTTGCTTCGAGGTCTTCCTCGTTGTACTTCAAAATCTCCGCCATCAGACTGTCCCGCTGTGCTTCGTCCTCGGTCTCGGTCGCCAGAATGAACTTGGCCATCGCCCAACTGCCGCCATACTCGTCCTGAGTCCTCTTGAAACCGACGTACTCCTCGACTACTTTGAGGCTGTAGCTGGGTACCATCCACCACCGCCTGAGCGCCTCTTCTGCCTTGATAAAGATGGCAACGATATTTACCGCCAAACACTCCCACCTGTCCTGGATGGGGAACAGTTGCAAAAAATGAAGACGATGACGTCATACCATAACAATAAAAACGGGGACTGTTACCGCCCAGGTGAACGCCCAAATGATGATGATGATGTCTTCGAGGCCGAAGGTGAGGTAGAGCAATTAGCAAAGGAAGTTGTTAGCGCTGGATGCGAGAATGCTGAACTTGCCAATACTTTTGCTGAGATGGTTTCGGATTTAGGGCCGAAAGTTGTGGAGATGATGCGTGCGTGCAAAACGGTGTCGTGGGGGGACGAGATTCCAATCCTCGAATATGATGTTGTCCTTCGCGTCGATGTGTTGTATATCGTTTCAGCTATTGCCGCTGCAAATGGAACAGTGCCGGACGGTCTTGCTCGACTCTACCTCGGTATCGTGGGAAGCCTGAATCTTCTGTTCACGATTAATTGGGGAGTATCCGAAGCACGG